>Ga0308165_1000791_pt1 | contig 50384 bp, 43 predicted proteins | sample PhyWR2_FD_201032 | JGI IMG/M metagenome (GOLD analysis project Ga0308165, IMG submission 201032) | Phyllosphere microbial communities from UC Gill Tract Community Farm, Albany, California, United States - DLSLW.R2 | ecosystem: Host-associated > Plants > Phyllosphere > Unclassified | place: USA... | reverse complement strand
AGAGGAGAACCATGAAGAAACTGAACAAAGTTGCAATGTTGTTTGCCTGCGCCGCACTGGCTACGGCTGCTGGCGCTCAAGTCAAGGCTGCCAATGGCGGTAATGTGATCGACAACTGGCAAAACGGTACCAGCGAGCTGGTCTGGAAGAATGGCACGAACGAACTGTGCTGGCGCGATGCCAACTGGACACCTGCAACGGCTGCTGCTGATTGCGACGGTGCTCTGAAGCCCGCACCCGTGGCTGTTGCTCCCGCTCCTGCAGTGGTCGCTCCCGCACCGGCACCCGCACCCGCTCCTGCTCCTGCAGTGGCGACCAAGGTCACCTACGCTGCTGACGCGTTCTTTGACTTCGACAAGTCCGTTCTGAAGCCAGCTGGCAAGGAAAAGCTTGACGACCTGATCTCCAAGGTCAAGGGCGTGAACCTGGAAGTCATCATTGCCGTGGGTCACACCGACTCCGTTGGCTCCGATGCTTACAACCAGAAGCTGTCCGTGCGTCGTTCCGAAGCCGTGAAGTCTTACCTGGTGTCCAAGGGCATCGAAAAGAACCGCGTCTACACTGAAGGCAAGGGCGAAAAGCAACCTGTAGCCGACAACAAGACCGCCGAAGGCCGCGCGAAGAACCGTCGCGTGGAAATCGAAGTGGTGGGCACCCGCGCCGCCCAGTAATCTCCGGATTACCCTGAAAAAGCCCCGGAGACGGGGCTTTTTTTATGGTCGCCGCGACCTTGGGGGGCCTTGCCTCCCGACCGGCGACACCAAGTGAGCAAGGGTGCGGTATTGTTTATGCCCTTGAACAATGCAGCGTGAAGGAATTGAACCGATGCAAGACGCCATCAACGTCGACCCGGCCGAACTGGCCAAGTTCTCCGATCTGGCCCACCACTGGTGGGACACGGAAAGCGAATTCAAGCCCCTGCACCAGATCAACCCGCTGCGCCTGGAATGGATCAACGGCATTGCTCCGCTGCATGACCGCGACGTGCTCGATGTCGGCTGCGGCGGCGGCATTCTGGCCGATTCCATGGCGCGCAAAGGCGCTGTCGTGACCGGCATCGATCTGGCAACAAAGTCGCTGCGCGTGGCGCAGCTGCATGCGCTGGAAGCCGAAACGCCGCGCATCCGCTACGAGGAAGTGGCGGTCGAAGCCCTGGCCGAACGCCAGCCCGCGAGCTTCGATGTGGTCACCTGCATGGAGATGCTGGAGCATGTTCCTGACCCCGAATCGGTCGTAAGAGCCTGCGCCGACCTGGTAAAACCCGGTGGATGGGTCTTTTTTTCAACCTTGAATAGAAACGTTCAATCTTTTGCGCAAGCAATTGTTGCAGCCGAGTACTTGCTCAACCTGCTGCCACGTGGTACGCACGAATACGCAAAAATGATCAAGCCCAGCGAGCTTGCCGGCTTTTGCCGCGCCGCCGGGCTCAACGTGCTGCACGCCAAGGGCCTGCAGCACAACCCGATCACGGGCCGCTACTGGCTCAGCGCCAATACCGCCGTCAACTACATGATCGCCACCCAGAGGCCTGCGCAATGACATTCAAAGGCATACAGGCCGTGCTGTTCGACCTCGACGGCACGCTGATCGACAGCGCCCCCGACCTGGGCGCCGCAGCCGACCAGATGCGCACCGAGCGCGGCTTGCCCTCGTTGCCCGCGGAAAGCTACCGTCCCATGGCCGGGGCGGGCGCACGCGGCATGCTGGGCGTGGCCTTCGGCATCACGCCCGAGGCCTCCGACTACGAGACGCTGCGCGAAGAGTTCTTTGGCAACTACGAAGTGCGCATGACGCAGACCACCTATGCCTTTGACGGCGTCGCCCAGTTGCTGGCCGACATCGAGGCGCGCGGTCTGCTGTGGGGCATAGTCACCAACAAGTCGTCACGCTTTACCGACCCTCTGACCCGCGCCATGCCCTTGTTCAGCGGCGCGCGCGCCGTCGTGAGCGGAGACACCACGCCGCATGCCAAGCCGCACCCCGCGCCGCTGTTCGAAGCCGCCAGCCGCCTGGGCCTGCCGCCCGAGGCCTGCATCTACGTGGGCGACGACGAACGCGACATCGTCGCCGGCCGCGCCGCAGGGATGAAAACCGTCGCCGCCCTCTACGGCTACCTCGGCGCAGTCGACGCCACGGAGCACTGGGGCGCCGACGCTGCAATTAAATACCCCCACGAGCTCTTGCAATGGCTCGATGTAGCCTAAAATGTGCTTCATGGGGCTGTCCTGGTTTCGACGTGGGTTCGGAGCCGGTGTGGTGCATGTCGAGCTTGAATGACGCTCGTAAATCTCCGTTCAAAAAAACTAACTGCAAACGACGAACGTTTCGCACTCGCCGCTTAATCCGGTGAGCTTTGCAACAGCACGTTGATGGGCTGGGCAAGGGGGTCGCAAGACTTCCAGGCTGCAAAGGAATCTTCATCAACTGGTTCTGTGCCGGGTACCTTGGTATGGAACAAGAAAATAGGGTACTGGCTTTGTTTACAGCGTGTGTCTGCGCGGTGACCGAGGCGAGATTCAAATCAGAACACTAAACATGTAGATCTGCCCGGTAAAGGCTTGCGGACGCGGGTTCAATTCCCGCCAGCTCCACCACTATAACGTCCAAGGGCGTTCACTGACATCCAGTGAACGCCCTTTTTCTTTGGTAAATCAACAACTTACAGTGTGTAGACGTCCATGTGAGTTCGCTGACAGCCAGATGGAAGTGGGGGTATAGATTGGGGTACAAAGGCACGTATTCCTATAATTTCGGGAAGTCGTACCCCCGTCTTCGCTCCAAAGCCAGCAAGCATGCGGCTTTGCAGCCAATGGGCTGTACCCCCGCTCGGGGTCGGTGATGGGGGATTTGTACCCCCACCCTGGAGCTTGTACCCCCATGCTGACAGATGCCCAATGCCGAAACGCGATATGTCCCCCCGAGCGTAAACAGGCACGTTTTTCCGATGCGGGCGGCCTTTACTTGCAGGTGAGTCCGAACGGCTCCAAGCGGTGGTTCTACAAGTACCGAACTGAGGGCAAGGAAAAACAGTTGGCGCTTGGAGGATATCCTGCCGTGAGCCTGATGACAGCGCGCAAGGCGCGCGATGCGGCGAAGCTCCAGAAGGGGGAGGGCGTTGACCCGATCCAGGTCCGAAAGCTGGAGAAGCTCAAGGGTGGGCGGGGTGCGGGTGATACGTTCAAAGTCGTTGCCTTGGAGTGGCATACCAAGCAAGTGGATGGCTGGAGTCCTAGCCACGCTGCTCGCACTTTGCGCCAGTTGGAGCGTGATCTGTTCCCTTGGCTTGAGAGCAGACCCATGGCCAGCATCGAGCCTATGGAGCTGCTGGCAGTGCTGCAGAAGGTGGAGAAACGGGGCGCGGTGGAGACGGCTGACCGGGCATTGATGCTGGCCCGGCAGGTGTGGCGTTACTGGTTGCCCACGGCCGGCAACACCCAGCGCGACATTACCGAAGGGCTCAAAAGCCGCCTCACGCCGTACCGAGGCAAGAACTTCCCCGCCATCGTGGAGCCGCAACGCTTTGGTGAGCTGCTGCGGGCCATGTACGCCTACAAGGGCGGTCCGGTTGTGCGCACGGCACTGCTGCTGGCGCCCTTGCTCTACCAGCGTCCCGGTAACCTACGCATGATGGAATGGGCCGAGCTGGACCTGGACGCCGCCTTGTGGATCATCCCCAGCGCCAAGATGAAGCGCTCCGTGGGGGAAAAGGAAAACGGGGATGCGCATATGGTGCCCATGCCCACGCAGGCCGTGGAGTTGCTGCAGGAGGTACAGCCGATCACGGGCCATGGACGCTACGTTTTCCGCGGACAGCGCGACCACGATCGTCCTATGTCGGATAACTCAGTACGCAGCGCGCTGTACGGTCTTGGCTTTGGCAAGGAACAGAGCTGGCATGGCTTTCGGGCCAGCGCCCGCACCATGCTGGTGGATCAGCTGGACCTGGATCATCTGACCATCGAAGCCAACTTGGCGCATGCGGTAAAAGATTCCAATGGTCGAAGTTACAACCGCACCAAGTATTTGTCCCAACGGTTTAACCAGGTGCAGCAATGGGCGGACTATTTGGACAAGCTGCGCTTGGGTTCTGATGGAAATGAGCGAGGGCGGCGCGCGGGATAAGCTATTTCGGTCCATGCAGCAAGCGGAGCCATGGAAATGATGTCCGCTTTGCAGTGTGGTTGCTGTCGTTCGCGTCCCGGATCTGAGTCCACGGTGCGTGGCCAGAAGCAGTCATGGAGTCATCCGACCGGCCACGGGCTTCAATGACCGGTCTCGGGTACGTAGCAGTCATCCCGCCTCGCGGGCAGCGGTTCAGACTGTCAATTATGCAATCGAATGTCTGCTGCAAGAAGCTTCGAATTGACGCTCTCGACCCATTGCAGTCGTTCGCACGGCCTCGGCCAACGCCTGCAGTGCAGCGGTAGGTTCATCTCCCAAGCAATCTAAATGCTTAGCAAACGGTGCTGTATGCAACTTCGGCTACAGGCTCGGCTTTCGGATCAAAAATATTTTCATTTGGTGCTTAACATATAAGACAAAAAATCGCACCAATAATTAATAAGTCTCCAAATTATCGGCTTCTGAAAAATAAGAAGAGCATCTAAATAAAGTGCTGCCAAATTTGGTGGAGTCAATTATTTATTGAATATTGCAGATCGAATTTTTAAAAAACCCTCAATGAACAATTGCTAAATTTTATTTTGCAATTAATTTTATTTCTTTCCAAGAAATCCTGCAGACCTTGCTTTGCCAGATCTCTATTCAAGCTAGGGCCTATAGTAATTTCTTCAATTGAATCTACATTAACAGGATACTCGACGTAAGGAACAATGACGCCAGATTTCACTCTAAACTTCCCTGGATTATTCTTGCTTAAATTCGACTGTATTATTAGTCTGGTCTCTTTTTCATCATGAAATTCCTTATTTTTCATGGCGCAGCTACCAAAAAGCAAGTCATTAGTCAGATTCGTCAGATATGAATATGTGTCAATTTTTTTTCAACAATTTTTTTTACTTCTTTTGCAATTGTCTTAATTGATATTAGTTCTTCAAGGAAATTACTTGAGTAATCAACATCTTGCACTCTAGCCACAACTCCCATTCCCCGCTCAACAACAGCATCAATCAGCAATTTTTCTCTTTTAAATTTTATGCAATAGCCTGCATTGGGTGGGCAGTAAGCCATCCATTGCCGCAAATTATCTTCCGATTTTGAAAAAGATACTGTATACAAACTTCTTTTTCTCAAATTGTCGTTAACAAATTGCGGAATAGTGCTGTAAACTTGGAGAGAAGTAGACTCAACTGGATTTTTGGATTTTTCAAATTTTTTAAGGTAATCTTCGCATAATTTTTTCACCCCCTCAATACCCGCCTCAACTTCCATGGAGTCATTTAAGAATCTCATATCAGTTGCCCAGAATGATCCCCCCCCCCCAATTATCCCGACCAATCCATTTGCATCAGTGTAATGAAACATTATTTGAAAAACCTTAAATGAAAATTTGAGAGATTTAAATAACTGTCAATTATCCACCCAAAACATATAACTTTAGAGTGAAGCGAACGGATTTCTTGGAACCGGACTTTCTCGGGTGACTGCTTCTGGCCGGTTGCTACCGTTCGCTGGAAGGAGGCTAGCCACAAACCCGGCACACGCCAGAGTTTAGCGCCCCAATAGCCCCCCCATCCGCCGCGACCTGCCCCTGCAGCACCCGTCCCGGATTTCGACCAGCCCGCCAAGTCGGCCATCCCGGCCTGGAACGCCTGCTGCATCGCCGATGTCATCTTGCCCAGCAGCTCGGCCTTGTCCTTCTCGCTCGGCGCGTTCACCGGCGGCCACTCCACTTCGAATTCACCCGCGTTGATGTCGCGCAGCACCTTGGCGGCCTTTTTTTCCAAAGGGGATTCTTTATCGCTGGCCGGGCTCTTGATGCGCAGCAGTTTCAGCCAGCAGCCATCGAGCAGGGAGTGCACAGCGCCATGGGCAACGCCGCCGCGCTCGTAGGTTGCGAGCAGCATGTCGAAACTGATGTGCTGCGCGTAGCCGTATTGGACCCAGGCCGTGGGTCGCTTGGCGTCGAGGCCCAGCGGGCCCGGGCAACTTCATAGGAATTGGTGACGATGTGGGTCATTCACCCAATGCCAGGGAGCCTCTTACCAAAGAAGCCCACTCAATCGATGCATTCCCAGCCATAGTGCCGCGTACGCCAGCACTACTGGCACTCCATACTCCGACAGAAATTTAGTTTTAAACAATCTCGGCATCAAGCACGCATCAACTAATATTCTTTTCCTTTCCGGGAAGGAAAACTCCTCCCCACCCATAAAATTTTGATGCTCAGTCTGCAGCGACAATCTATGATTTCCCGTCCAGCAATACTCATCAAAATGGGTAATACTGCCATTTTCAAAAACAACCACCCTCCAATCTACGCGCACGGCATCTCCAGATTTTTCCACAAGCTCGTTTCGAGAAAATGCACCGCAAAACATAACTGGCATCTCTTGCTTTCCCGCTGAAAGATTTTTCATTTCCTCCCTTAGCGCGCCCCTAACAACCTCGCGTCGCCAAGCTCTAAAAATTGATTTCGCCTCGCTGAAAAGAACTGATCCGACAGTCACGCTGTAAAACCTGTGAGCTTGATAGGCAATCAGAAAAATTACCGCAACCCATAACCTCCAAACTTCGACATTACCATCTACAGGCTTACCTAGGACTCGCTCAGAAATCATTCCATCAGGCAAGTCCAGCCAGCAGAACAGCAATACTGCCGTACTTATTACCAAAAGATTCCGTCGTTCTTTTTCTCCGTCCATGATTCACCTTAGGTAAATATTCCCACCTGAGGATTCAGCAAGTGGTTAAATTCACGCGCCGCCGCATCCACCTGATCATCGTACTTCCCAAACGAGAACATGCGGCACTCGTCCTGAACGCATCGTTTCACGGCGCGCGCAGCAACAGCACGTTGCCCACATTGATCTGGCTCGCCATGGCTGAGCAACGCCACTCCCATGGCCTCCGTTACTACCGGAGCTCAGCCCTCTATGTCAGGAGCTGGGAGCGTTACTACCGGAGCTGTGCAGCAGCGCGGCATGCGAGTGGCAGTCGCCCAGGCCGCTGCTGCGGCCCGATGAGCAGGTTCGATTCGGTGCGGACCACACATTGACGGTCGACCAACAAGATGCCGCTGCGCGCTAAAGGCTGCAAGCGACCCATAGCTGACAGCCAAACTACTAACCTCTTGAGTTCAGCTGCGGTAGGCGGTCAGCTGTGATGGAGTGTTCGGTAGGTTCTTCACTACTCTATCTCCGGGCAGCAATGACACCGTCGCCAAGCAATAGTTTCACGCCCCCGGTTTCTTTCGAGCCATGCCCCTGCATCTGCATAGTCATTAAAGAAAAACTTGCCATAGTTGGTGTTCGATTTCGCGACGTGGCTGCATTTTGCGATATGCAAAACATTGCCATAAGCTCCATTTGGCGTTCCGCCGCTATAGTCGTTGTAGATGTAACCTCGCGCCTGAGCGTGAAGCATCAGTAACTCAACATCGGATTCAATTTTCTGCATGGGCAACTAGAATGTGGGGAGACGTCGGAAAGAGCCAAGAAAGAAGCCGCAGTAGATCGACAAGTTGTGAACCGCCCCCGAAGTGCTCGGGGGCGGGGAATGTCTCGTTGGCGGTTCATGCAGTCACGTCAAAGTACGCGCCAATTTGAGTGACTAGCGTGCTGGCATTAGCTAGCTCTGTCGATGGCGCAGAAAGCGTTCTCGAGTGTGTGACGCTTTTGTGAGCGACGTCTCCTCGGTCTTTTCCATAGCTATTGAGACTACTTGAGAGCACGGTATCTATTTCATCAATCGTTTTCCCTGCACATATCGATAGCAAGAGAAATGATTGGCTTTTTATGCCGTTGTTCTCTTTGATTGAGCTATTGGCTCCAGCAATCAAGACATCCACAAAAGATTTAAATTTTTGAAGATCAAAATCATCCGAGATAGGAGCCTGTTTCTTGAGGGCCATAGCTAAGGAAAGAAGCTCAGGGTAGCTTCTGACCCATCTAGGATGTTTCAAATCTTGCTCAAGTTTTTTTATGTTTTCCTTAGCTTTGCTTTCCAAAAAATCCTCAACTTCGCCATGAAAAAGGAGTCGAAATGCAGCAAGTTGATCGTTGTCTGCGTCGAAGGTCAGTGGATCTTTTTCTTCTTTTTTAAGTTCAGCGTCTAAGAACTTTGATTTGAGAACAAGAACTCTATCTTCCAGAAGCTTAAAGTGCGGACATTGCTTTGGCATGTTTAGACAATGCGGTAGGTATTGCGGTCGTACTGCATTCCAAGGCAATTAGCTAAAGACTCTCCCCACATATTGATTCTATTAATGGTTGAAGGCTTCGACTTTGTAGTTTTCTCAATCGAGTCTTTGAAAGATTGGACTAAGCACAAATTTTTTAAAGCTTCAACAATCTCTTGTTCCTTCCCTACCGTTGCGTCTGCAACGGCTTGGTCCGAGAAGAAGCGTGCTATCACGTCAAAGAGAGCGCGATTGATGACTCTTTCGTACTTGGTTCCTATCCATTTTTTGAAGATATCGTCTCCAAAAACCCTTTTGCTGATCGTCAATGCAAGATCAAGTTTTTCGAATGTTTGGGTAACCTCGGCTTGCTTTTGACTCCACTCAGATTCATAACGGTGGGTCGTGTCGTCCAAGAATTTCTTGAAGTCGCCCTGATAGTTTTGAAGATCAGTCTCGAAGGCAAGGAAGCGCAACACCAACTCTGAATCTCTCATCCGACGATCCAATTTCTCTCCAAATATCTCTATAAAAGGTTGGCTGTTCGCCAGATATTGGTCGATAGCATCGAGCAGGTTACCCCCGATTAAGGCTCTCCTTAGCTCTTGAGGAGATAGGGGAAGACTTCCGCTATTCAATCGGAAAAACAACGCATAGAGAAAGTTTTGATCGCTCCAATTTCGGATCAGCGTAGAGCGAAGAGTTGCGTTCTCTAAATACTCGCGATCATCTTGGGACAGTTCAGAAAGACTCTTGTCGTTTAGTTCATCACGAATGTCCAAGCCTTTAAGCTTGAAGCTATCACTCATGAACTCGCTGATGGCTAGAAGTCGCTGTTTGCCATCGATAACGATGAATCTGCCTCTGTGATCCTTGTTTTCTGCAAGAACAATATTTGGAACAGGCATTCCAATGAGGATCGATTCGATCAGGCGGCTTTTTCTTTGTGTGTCCCAAGCATTTCTACGCTGAAACCCCGGTTCCAGATCGATATTTCCTTTTTTGATTTGTAAGCTGATCGTCTCGATTGTCCAATCTGCATTGACGACAACGGCATCTTTGAAGGAAATTCTTTGTGGCAGGTCATCTTCACTTTCCTGCTGATCATCTGGGATCACATCAAATTTTTCGGTCATTTTTTTCCAAATCTTTTTTTGTTAAAACAGTAAATCTCAGTTGTTGTCAAGAAGTTTGCTTTCCATAGCCTCAACTCTAGGGAATTCTAGAGGATCATGAGGAAAAAGTTTTTGATCGGGTGGCGACGTCTCCCCATATTTGAGTAGTAGTGGTGCTTGGAGTCAAATCCCGACGACTGCTCTTGGCCGACTGTAGCCCGTCGTGACCTCGCAGCTTGGGCCCCGAGCGGAAGTATCCTACGCAGAAGAACGTCGACGTCCGTGGTTGTCCAGAGAGTGACGCACGGCCTTCAATTCGTTAAAAATCTTTTCCCGGTTGTGCGGCCTGCCGTTGAGCACCAGCGGTGATGGGTGATAGCATTCGAACACTTCAACCCTGCAGCCGGCTTCGCGTTCGATCAGCGCCCTCACGCTCCTGTGCCCGGCCTTGCGACCCACGAGAACGACAGCGCGCAACGCCGGCAGCAGGCTGAGCAGCTCAACCAGATGTTCCTCCGCTTGCCTGAGATCGGCCACGCGCGCGGGCCGAATCTTGGTGAGTTCAGCGTTGCCGATGTACCAGGGCACGACGTTCCAGAGGATAGTCTCGGCGGGGGCGATGCCCGCTTCCGCGAGCAGCTTGTTGAATGCTTTGGCCGTCTGGTCAGGGTTGTGGCGAGAGATCAATCCCGATTTCACGGCGCGCAGCCCGGGCGCTTCGAGCAGGAAGAGAGCCCTAGCCGCCGAACCGCCATCCTGCGGATCGAAGGCTGGCACCTGCCTATCGGGCCACCGGGCACGCACGCGGTCCACAAACGGCCCGAGCACCTTCACGCTTGATTTCCCTCCTGTCGGAGGTGATCGAGGGATGTTCGTGACCGGGCCATGAGCGAATCTAACCTGTTTTCCAAGGTCTGGTGTAGGCTGATCTGAGTCATTCACGATCCAGTGCCTGAACGGCAGTAACCGCCAACACCAGTCGGTGAACGTCACCGCGCCTTATCGACTGCTTCACCCTCGGGACCGGCCGCTCAATTGCTCGGTTCGCCGCGTGCCCGCTTGAAGGACCGCTCTGCGTGCCGCGACAGGCTCGTGTCGACCCAGAGCGGACATCCAAATGGTCAGCTTGGCCTGCTGGTTAGGCATGTTCGATAAGTTGCGCAATGTGCGGAACAACATACATATGCATGGACTTGAATAGACTAAATATCGGAGAGACTAGTGCTAATTTAAGGGGTGAGCATACACATTCTTGAGCTAAATAAATATGCACACGTATACGAAGCCAGCTTGGAACTTTGTTGTATTGATTCGATTGATGGCAATGAATTTTCTATAACCGACTGGCAACGTTTATTATTATTGATAAGGATATTTATTTTTTCTTCTGAGATTTTGATTAAGCTCAAAAATAGCAACTGATATAGTAGTCTAGTAGTTTTCCTTAAATCAGTGATTGATTGACCTTTTAGGCACTGCTTCACGCCATTTTTTCCCTGATGAGTCAGAAGATTTCTACAATTAAAAATGTTTTCAGATAGATATTTTCTTTGTTTTGAGCTGCCAAAGTAGTTCGGATATTTTTTGACTAACTCTTTAATTCTTTTGCTAAATGGAGGTTCATTCGCAAACTTAAGTTTGCCATCTATCCAGTCGTGGTAATTTGGTGGACATGCTTCAATTATTTTTGCTAACAATTCTGCATATTCATTTTCCGGGATGAAAGTTTCTGATTGAAACATATTTCTATGTAGGGATTCCAATCCTTGAGCATAATTAAGAAACTCCATTTCTTCATCCAGTGCTTTTCCCGATTGGACTAAAAATTACAACCCCATTGCATCAATATTCTCAGTATAAATTTCTATCCAATTATTTATTATTTTCGAAAATTCATCTTTTATGAACTGGTAGCCAAACAACATGTTGTCTTTTCTTGTTTTTAAGGGTGCCTCTTTGAAATTTACATCTTTTTGAAAAACTCTACACCCCTTATATAGAGTGTAGTTTTTGGTTTCTGGAGAATGCACAATAACATTGGATAGGAAAACACTATGATCCACTCCCAGAGCAATAAAATCACGGATACAATATGCTATTGAATATAAATCATTTATTGTTAATAAATTTTTAGATGAATAGCGGATATATGCCGTCTGAGTTACTTTTAGAACACTTGAAACTGGTTGGGATGGTCCATTAGTGCCAAAAAAAATACTGATGGTATCTCCATTTTGCAATTTATGCTCGATCGGCTCGAAGATATCTATAGTAACTTCGGAGAAATCTTTGCCAATTCTAATTGCAGACAAATCTAGCCACTCTATTAGAGATTCAGTGGAAAACGAGATTTCATTAAATAAAGGGTCTTGTTCTTTTAAAAAGTGAACGCCTAAAATCGCTCTTTCTGATTTAATAAAAGCAGAGGGAAACCCTACATTAAATAATGTTCTTCTTACATAATGGCAATTTTTTAAAGTAACACCATGATTATTTTCCAAAAAACCTAAAATATCAAAATATTTATTTACATCTAAACCTTCATGGAAAATACCAAAAAGATTTAAAGTAATAGAACCACCATCTTCAATGGTAACTTCTCCAGATAATTTCTCTGACTCTTTTCCTCGAAGCCAAAAATGGCCTTTTTTGATAATTGTTTCTGTTTCCATTTATTTTTCAAATACTATTGATAAGTATGCGCTGGTGGTGCTGGCTAGATTTTGAAGATATGCGATGTGCATGTGTGTCCTGCCAAATACTAGATGATTGCGCAACTCGATACGCAACTTTGTTGTTGTTATTTTTAGGCAAGCCTAAATCTTTTGATCTTAGTCTATGGCGAGTAGCGAAGATCAATGTTCGAAGGACTGCTCCTGGCCGAGAGCTCCATTTCAATCATTTCTCTGAAAGCAGTCACTGGCTGATTTCCTGTTCGCATCTAACGTCTGCTATCGGAACTTCTATCGAAATCACACTTCCGGCCAGGAGCTGTCGTCCAATGCGGGGCCGTGAACGGCATGTTCAGGCTGGTTGTAGTAGGCCAACAACCCCGCACGGCCACCGACTGCTACTCCCTGAAGCTGTCATTGGATTGGATTCTCCTTGCTGGTCTGTTCTACGCATCAAAGCTGTCACTGCAGACATACTCAGGTCAAGTGACGGCTTTTGCATGCGTTGAAGTAGTGCTCTCGACCCCAAGGAGTCACTAGAAATTTTTGCCTACATCACACTGCTATGCAGCAGCGTCATGCTTTGCGCTCAAGTCCTTGGCAATTGATTTCAGATTAACATGCCTTATGAACAGTGTCCGGCACATGGCCAGGAACGGACGTTCCGGAGCCAGATAACTTGTTCGAATGTATGACAGATCCTTGCATACCTTTGCGCGTTTGCTCGCGTTATGCAGATCGCCGCGCAGCGCCGCCAAGGCATCGTTCAGTTTGGCAATCGCGTACATCAAATTGGTAGCGCGATCCCTCCTGCGCTCAAGCAGAGGCAGCCGACGCAATCCGTACAGCCGGATCGACGCGCTGCCTATTTTGCTGGGCCTGTCGTCAATGAGTCTGGGTTTGACAAAACCATCCTCTTGAAATTCGAGATGCAGCCGAGGATCATCGCGGCAGGGATCGAGCAATAGCCTATAAGGTTCTTCTGCATCGACTGGGTCGCATGGCTTTAGCCGTTGCGTCTCGTCCGAAAGCGGAAAGAAATTGCATTTCCCTGAAACTCTTCTTCTCGGCGCCGCCATAACCTGATCAATCAGATCGTGGGTTTCGCCTCGGTTGCAGTGCTGGCACGAGTAAATGAGATTGTCCCAATCTGCACCCAACCAGTAGTATCCGTCCGAATGCGTGTTCACTTCGGTCGGCAGTTCGTGCTCGAGGGCGCCCTTTGGTCGGAAGTGCTCAATATCACTGACGGCCCCACCGTAGTCGATTTCACAGTATCCGCATTTGTCGTGAAATAGCTTCTTGAGCGTAAGCTTGACGTTGCCACCGCTATAGGCTTTGAACTTGAACGACACCTCTGTTTCGTCCTTCTTTTTCTTGCCTTTTTTTTCCTCCCCCATCGGGAGCACCAAAGCCGCTGCTTTCGCACGCGCCTCGGCCCGCTTCTGAAAGAATTCCTTCGCTTCCTCGGTCTCGGTCTTGCCCAGACTTTTGATGTCCGTGCGCAGTCGGTCAGGTATGAAGACGTTTAGACGGTTCACTCTGATCATGATGCAGGTGGCTCCTCGGTTGCGAGCGAGGCAACGAGATCATCAACCAGCGTCAGAAGATCGCTATCGAAATGCGCGTGATCGTCGGGGACCGGCGACTTCCGCTGCGCTAGGTACTTGTCAATGGCAGCGTACAAGATGCGGTCTCGTGGCAACAAAGCGGGCAGATCAAATTTCCTGACCGCCTCCTTCAACTGATCTAGGCGGACACGCTCCTCCTCCATTAGGTCGTCTTCCCGATCTAACAGCGAATAATATTCCTCGAACAATTCCTCCGCCTCGGGGTCAATGGTGCTGCGCAAGCCGAAGTAGGAGGAGGTGAGGATCTGGTCAATGCGCATCTCGTTCACTGGCGGTAGGGATTGCAGGGCGATGGTTTCGCACCCCTCGTCGGTGCGCCTGCGCAGGAGAGCCACTTCGCCCCTTTCCAGCCCTCGCAAGCAGAGGGGATCATGCGTTGTAATGACAAACTGAACTCGGGGGAAGGCCTTGCGCAAACTGGAGACGATGCGCATTTTCCATACCGGATGCAGGTGATTTTCCAACTCGTCGATCAGCACAATGCCCTGTGCGGCGTCAAACGTGACCCAGCGCTTGAGAAGGGTTGCCATCACGTCGCAGGCCAGGGCAAGCACGCTCTTGTAGCCATGGCTCAGTCGTTCGAGCGGATGCAGCTTACCGTGAAGGTCGAATGCGATAGGAGACCCCGCGACATCAGTGCGGCGCAAGACGCCGTCCCGAAGGTCGAGCAGGCTCTTTATGGCAGCAGCCGCGAAATCGAACTGCTCCACGCTGAGAGATGCCATCCACTGCGATGGCGCGCCGAGCGGAATGTAGGGGTCGAACAGGTTCCTGACCTTGGCATTACCCGGTTCCGGTGTGAATGGATGGCTCGCGGTCGGCGACAGACGAGTCGCACCATAGGCAAGCAGCAAGATCGGGGTCGTCACCGGATGACGCGCTACCGTTCCGTCGCGCTTGATATGCACCGAACGCACTTCGCCCGTGTCGAAGTGCACATAGACGTCGCCGGCCACAACGTCCGGGTTGAGCAGTTCGTCCACCTGCAATCCGAGTTCCTGCAATGGATCGCCTTCGTGTAGGGCTAGCGCGACCCCCTTCAACACTGAACTTTTGCCTACGCCGTTTTCCCCCAGTAGGGCAAGACATGCAGTTCGATCGCTGGTGCTTGTGGGAACATGCAGCTCAAGATCGGTAATGCCAAACATACCTTTGATCTTGATCGAGGATATCAATGGGAAGCTTGCGTAGTACCTGACGTCCTCGGCTTCTTCGGCATCGGTCATGTCTGCGTTGACTACCGGCACAGTACTGGGAATCTTGATGGCGTCCGGGGCCGGAGGCGCGGCCCTTCCCCAATCCAGTAACCAGGAGGGGTTGAGCTTCAGGTCGCGTGCGATCTGCCTCGCTGCGCCTGCGAATTCTGCCTGTGGTTGAAAGAATGCAGACGCTTTCGTAGGATCCTTGAATCGAAGCAGTTCCTCGATGCGGTTGGCCCGGAATTCGGTCAACTCGCTCCGGTTCAACTTCAGAATGGAGATCGTGTAGTCGCCTTCGATCGTCTTGGGTTGCACATGTCCATTCGGATGGAACTGCAAATGAACTTCAGGTGTGCACCGAGCCGGATTGAGCAACAAGGGGCGTTCAATCCTATCCAGGTCATCCTGGGTATGCTCAACCGCAGGGCTACCCGCTATGGGGAACTTCGCGCCCTTGGACATGTTGCACCGAGGACAAGCCGCGAACAAATTGTCCCAATCGTAGGCAAGCCAGAAATAATGCTGATCGGAGCGATGGCCATGGTTACTAATGATGTTTTGAATAGGCCGGAAATGATCCACCTGCATTAATTTCGGGTTGCGCAGTTGCTGCTCGCAGTAGACACACTTGCCGTACGACTCTTTGAACAGCGCTACCTGCAGTTCAGGTAGCGCGGGGAATCGAAACTGGCTGCGGCTTTGACGCCATCTCGACTGGTCGCTGCGAGCCTGTTCAAACGCAGCAATTGCATTATGAATCGGCGGCGCGTCGAATAATGAGGGGCGAGGTCCTTTTACGATAGGAATCATGTGTGTGCTGGTGACAATAAGCTAAAAATTCTAGCGATCTCTGGCTCGGCGCAGGAGAAGTTTTCAGGCGCGAGCTGCTAGCACAATAGAAGTAGGTATCCGCGCATTGCTGCCCGGCATAGGCTGCGGGTTCACGGTCAACGAAGGCCGCACTTGCCGGTGAGCTATCATCATAAAGACTCGGCCTACCTCATCAGCAGCCCTGAAAGTCGAAGTGCTACTCAGGAACGCTTAAGGTGCAATAGCACCACTATCATATTCCGTGATAGCGGACATTTAGCGCCAGCTTGACTGGCCTGTACCGCACTGCCCGCGACTCACTGCAGACATGACCGGCATTTATCGCTGCACGGCAGGCATTGCCGGTGAAAGATCGAACGTCTCCTCAGGGTCGACACGAGCCTGTTGCGGCTCGTAGAAGCGGTCCTTTGGGCCGTTACGCGGCGAACCGCGCAAACGAACGGACGGTTCCGAGGGAGAAGCAGCCGTTCTGGACAGACGGCATTCAACGGCTGGTGTTGGCGATTGCTGCCGCCCAGGCACTGGACCGTGAACGACTCAGACCAGTCTTAAATTGGCACTCTGCATTCAGGACGGATCCTGCCAGGGATGTGGCCCCTCGGTTGCAGTCCTACCCTGTGGTAATCCAATAGCTGACGGTTCCGCAACTACGGGGGGCTATCTCAAGCCGTGGGTGGTGATGCATCCTTTGCCACAGCCCGAATAGCAGACCCCGTCGAACGAGACCGAAACCCCCGATCCCCCGCCATGAACGCCTCCAACATGTGCGGTATCAACGTGGCCGCATCCACTGTTTCTCCGTAGGCGTGCGCATGCAGCGCCGCGTAGCGGTCGAGGCTCTCTTTCAGACGGGCCGAACAAACAAAGGTCAACTTCGTGTTTTCCGTCTTGGGCAGAGGGCCGAGACGCAGCTTCTTTGTCGGTGTGTTCATCGTGATTCACCCCTCTGAAACTCCATTGGCTGGTACGGCCGCAGCACCAGATCCCGATTGACGACGATGCGCACCGGCAGGCCGGGGCGGCTGGTCAGCGTTGGCTGGATGTTCATGTTGCGTCGGGTCATCTCCTGCCCGACCTGATTCACCGAATCCTGCATGCCATCACGCCCGGCGATGATGACCCGATCCCCGCCCTGGCGGTTCTCCGGTGCGGCCAACTCGGCACCGATGCCCAGCAGGGTCGTTAGCGCGGCACCCGCAAGAATGCGGCCCCAATGTCCATCGACGCCATCCTCTAGGCCGGCATAGCCGGCGGCATCTGTGCCGACCAGGTTGTCGAGTTGGAACGAAGACGTGTCAGGCAGGATCACCCGGTTCCAGGCCACCTGCGTGCGGCTCTGGCCGTAGCTGACCTGGCTGTTGTACTTGCCCATGAGGCGTGCACCTTGTGGGATCAGCAGGAACTTGCCGGTCGCGGTGTCGTAGACCGGCTCCGTCACGGTGGCGATGACGTCGCCCGGCAAGTCGGATTTGATGCCTGTGACCAATGCGGCCGCGATCACCGTGCCGGCCATCACCTGGTAGGGGGAGGCTGGCAATTGCAGGGAAGCGGAATTACGAGTCTGTGCAGATCCGGCTTTGGACAGAAACGCTTCCTTCTGGTCCTGCCGGTTCTGCACGGCGGTGGGGTCGGCCGGCTGGGCGGCCATCGAGGTCGGGCCTGCGGCCATTGGATCGAAGGCTGCGTTCGGAGCTTGAGCAGTAGCAGGCGCGCCCTGTGCCGGTGCCGCAGCGGCCTGTTTCTGTCCACCTGAGCGGAAGAACACCGACGAAGACGCCGCTTCCTCGGCTTCCTTCAGGCGCGCAAGTCGATCGGCTTCGGCTGGGTCGTGGCCTGGCGGCTGGTAGCCGTAGCCCTGCGCCTGCTGTTCAGCTCTCAGGATTGGCACGCCGAGATCGCCCGGCAGTGGTGGGCCGAGCTCGGGCACGGAAATTGGCACCGGCGGCGGCAGTTTGGAGTAGTCGGCGGGCAGTTGATCCAGCCCTTCGGAGCGCGACACGCGATCGACGTTGTACAGCTCGGTGGGCTCGTTCGCGTTGCGTCGTTGCGGTTGCAGCGACCACACCAATGTCCCGAGCACGGCCACCGACAGGCCGCCAGCGAGGGCGGCCAGCATGCGCCTGTTCAAGCGCGTGACCGGGCGTGGCGGTGCACGCAGCGTCACGTCCTCCGGGGCTGCCTTGGGCGGCATGTTTGGTTCCGGGATATCGGTAGTTGTGTCCTCGCGCATGGTCAGTTCCTCCGGCCATCGGTGCGCTCGATGCGCACCACGTCGCCCTTGTCCGCGCCCAGGCGCAATTCGGCGGCGCCGAACAGCCGGTCCACGATGTAGTAGGGCGAGCGGAAGCGGTAATTCACCAGCTGGCCGTCCCCCTGCGCGCCGATGACGAACAGCGGGGGCAGTTCGCCCTGGGCAATGCCAGCGGGGAACTGGATGTAGACCTTTTCGCCATCGTCGAAGGCGCGCAACGGCTTCCATGGTGGATTGCTGCCGCTGATCGCATAGCGAAAGCGGATTTTTTCCAGCGACAGACCTGCATCGACCGGCGCGGCGGCGCTGGCGACCTGGGCCTGGCGCTGCAGGGCCAGCATGCGGTCCTTGGGGTAGTCCCAGGACACCGACGCCATCCAGGTCTTCTCGGTCGAAGTCAGTTCGATCAGGTAGGTGCGCCGGCTGGTGGTGACGACCAGATTGGTCTTCAAGCCAGAGCGCGTGGGTTTGATGAGCACGCTCACGCGCAGGTCGGCAGCCGCACCGCTGGATGTGTCGCCCACGATCCAGCGCACGGTATCGCCTGCGGCCACCGTCACCAGTTCTTCGCCGGGTTGCAGCGATACGACCGTCACGCGCCCGGGACTCGCATAGACCTGGTACAGCGCGCCATCGGTGTAGGGCCAGACCTGGATCGCATTGACGTAGCCCTCGCGAGTCGGCGCCATGCGGGCTTCCTGATTGGCGCGCAAGACGCGCAGCTTCTCATCGGTGGATTCGGGAACGGACTTCTCTTCGGCTCGCAAGGGCAAGGGCTTCATCTGCGCGGGCAGTGGCAGGGGGGAGGGCACGGCCACCACCTCGATGGGCTTGGGCAACTCGGGCAGCACCATTGTTGTAACAGGCTCGTCCAGGGTGATGGTCGGTGGTGGAGTCCCCTGCGTGGCGCAGCCCGCGAGGGCTGCAAGCAGGGACACCCATACGGAAATGCACAAAGACGGTTTCATGATTTGGCTCCTTCGGAAGGATCGAGTTCGCGGCTCCACGACAGGCCGTTGACGTAAATACCCAGTGGGTTGCGGCGCAGCTTCTCTTCGGTGCGCGGCGCTTGCAGGACGATGGAAACCACCGCTGTCCAGCGTTCCAACCCAGCGGCTGCGCCGTTGACGTAGCGGCGCTCGGTCCAGCGCAAGTTGAACGAGGCATCGCTGGCACGCACGATGCTGGTGATCTGGACCGTCACCGATTCCTTGCCGATGCGCGCAAAGGGATCGTTCACCCGCGCGTAGTCGTTGAGCACGGCCGCGCCACGGTCGGTGGTGTAGCCGTAGGCATCGAGCCAGTTCTGTCGCACGACGACGGGGTCGATGGAGAGAGAGCGCACCAGGGTGACGAAGCGTCCCAGATGGTGCGCCGTCTGCGCATCGTTGGGTTTGTACGGCGAGGTCGCTTCGCCCACGGCGCGCACTTGCCCGCCGCTGTCCACTTCCACCACGAAGGGCGTAACAATGGATTGCGCCGAGCGCCAGACGAGGCCGCCCGCCATCAGCAGGGCCAGCACCAGGCAGCCGAAGGCCATGAGTCGCCAGTTTTTGGCTTGCACGCGAGACGAGCCGATACGGTCGTCCCAGGCCTGTGCTGCGGATTGGTACGGTGTAGCGGGCTGCGGGGTATCCGCGTAGCGGACCAGGGGTCGTTTGAATCGCATGGATGGTCTCCTTATTCATCCGAGGGATCGCGTAGGTGGGGCGCAGGGCCGGATCCGCCCGCGTCCCCGCTGCGCAGCGTGTGGGCGACGGTCGAAGCGGCCTGACTGATCTGCTGTTTGCGCTGCAGGCGATTGGCCCACGCGGGTTGTGCGGGGCCGTCGGTAGCGGTCGAACCGCTGGCAGCGCTGCCCTGCGTCTTCATGGACTGGATACCAGCGGCCAGCTTTTGCCCTGCGGATTGCGCGCCCGCCGTGGCGGCTTTGCCCAGGTCAGCGGCTGCGCCCTTGATGCCGTGACCCGCGCCCGCTGAGCCGGCTGGGATCGTCGACTTCGGGCTGCTGGCCGTAGAAGACGCGGCATGCGTAGCACTCTTGGCGGCGGCCGGCGCCATGCGTGCACCGGCCGCGACTGCGCTTCCGACCCCGGTCACCGCCGCGCCCACGGCGGCGGCGGATCCGGCCACACCCAAGGCCGTGCCTGCGGCAGCACCCGCGCCCAGTTGCGGCGCACCGGAGACCAGACCGGTGGCAACGCCCGGCCCAAAGATTCCCAGTGCCAGCAGCGTGAGCGATGCCAGCATCACCACCACGGCATGGTCGATAGAGGGGGCATTGGGCGCTACCTTGAACTCGGCGAACAAGCCGGACCCAATGCCGACAATCACCGCGAGTACCAGCACCTTGATGCCCGACGACACCACGTTGCCCAAGACTTTTTCCGCCAGGAACGAGGTCTTGTTCCAGAGTGCGAAGGGCACCAACACGAAGCCGGCGAGCGTGGTCAGTTTGAACTCAAGCAGGGTGACGAAGAGTTGGATCGCCAGGATGAAGAAGCTCATCACCACCACCAGCCACGCCAGGAACATCACCACGATGGGATCGATGTTGACGAAGACCTCCGGGAAGCCCGCCATGTCCTTGATCTGCGCCAGAATGGGTTTGCCGGCATCAATCCCCACCTGGGCCAGCCTGCCGGGTTGCAGGAACTCCGCCTGCGTGATGGTCGAGCCCGACGCCACCAAGCCCAATCCGGCAAAAGACTTGAACACGATTCCCGCCAGCATGTTGAAGTTGCCGATGATGTAGGCGAAGGCACCGACATACAGCACCTTCTTAATGAGCTTGCCCATGATGTTGTCGCCTTGGTCCGATGCATGGCTCATGGCCCAGAACAGGCCGGCCAGCGTCATGTCGATGACCACCAGCGTGGCGGTCAGGAAGGCAACCTCACTGCCGAGCAGTCCGAAGCCGGAGTCGATGTAGGTCGAGAAGACGTCGAGAAAACGGTCAATGACGGCAACGTCATTCATGGCCGCACCTCAGTTGCCGTAGAAGTTGACGGGATAGGGTGTGTACGGCGTGCCGGTGCCAAGGAAGCGCCGCCGCACTTCGCGCGCACGCTCGGTCACCGCCGCTTGCCGTGCCAGTTCCAGCGAGACGGCACGGCCTTGCGTAATCTGCAACTGCTGCGCCTGGATAGCCTGCTTGGCCTGCAAGGCCAGGAGCTGGTTTGTCGCCTGCGCCGCCTGCAGCGCGCCGGTAGCAGACTGGCTTTGGCCCACCAGATCGGCCAGAACGCCTTCGTCGGATGCCAGGTTCTGCGAGGCCTGCGCCTGCATGCGCATGGCGGTGTGCAGGCCGTCGAGCGTGTGCTGCCAGCGCTGGAGGGCGTCCTGCGCCATGCGGTCGCCGCTCACCGTGGTGGCATATTGCCGTGGGTACAGGCGTGCGAACTCCCGGTCCGTGTTCTGCACGTCGAAGGCCACCCCCTGCGCTTTTGCGATCAGGAGTTCACTGGCCGCCAGTGAGGAGTGCAGTCGATGGACCACATCGAAGTCCAGCTTCTTCAGATTGCGCGCCTGGTTCATCAACATCTGCGCTTCGTTCTGGAGCTGGCGGACCTGGTTGTTGATCTGCTCCAGCGTGCGGGCAGCAGTGTGGGTGTTCTGTACCAGGTTCAGCGGATCCACGAAGGTCCGCGCGGCAGCGGGTTGCACGGCCAGCAGGCTGGTCGCCAGCACGGCGGTCAGGGTTGCGGAAAGCACATGGGTCTTCATGGCAGATTCTCCTGTGGGTGGGTAAAGAAGGGCGCAAGGGGTGCAGACGACAGCAGCTCGGCCGCCCAGTCCAGGCCGCGGTGGCGCAGCCAGGCCGCGGCAAACCCGGGCAGATCGGCATCCCGCAGCACGCGATCGATGTCGCGCTGGTCCTGTGGCGACGAAGCACTGGCAAAGGCCAGCGCCACCGGCCCCAGATCCAGGTCGAACAGACGGTTGCCCAGTCGTGACTGGTAGTAGTAGTCGCGCTTGGGGACAGCCTCGGCCACGATGTCGATCTGGCGGCGGTTCAAGCCGAAGCTTTCGTAGATCGTGCGAATCTGCGGCTCGGTGGCCTGCGGGTTGGGTAGGAAGATGCGACTGGCGCAGCTTTCCACGATGGCCGGGGCAATGGACGAGTTCTGGATGTCGGCGAGCGACTGCGTGGCGAAGATCACGCTGACGTTCTTCTTGCGCAGCGTCTTGAGCCACTGGCGTATGCGCGCCGCGAACACCGGGTCATCGAGGAAAAGCCAGGCCTCGTCAAGGATCAGCAGCGTTGGCGCGCCGTCGAAACGTTCGTCGAAGCGAGCGAACAGGTAGCCCAGAACGGCCAGCACCGCAGCCTTGCTGTGCATCAGCTCTTCCATCTCGAAGCACTGCACGGAGCCGGAGCCCAGTCGGTCGGTATCGGCATCCAGCAACTTGCCGTGGGCGCCGCCCAGCACATAGGGCGCAAAGGCTTGTCGCAGCGCATTGCTCTGCAACAGCACGCACAAGCCGGTCAGCGTGCGCTGCTCAATGGGCGCTCCGGCCAGACTCCCCAGCGCTGACCAGATCGCGGCCTTCTCGTCGGGGCCGACGGTCACGCCTTCATGCAGCAAGCGGCCTTCCAGCCATTCGGCCGCCCAGGTTCGGTAGCGTTCCTGGTCGATGCGTGCCAGTGGCTGGAAAGCGATCTCGCCATCCATGCCCAGGTCGTAGTGCTCGCCTCCCAGTCCTAGGATGGTGGCGCGCATGGAGCGGCCCATGTCGAAGGCGAAGATGCGCGCGCCCGCATAACGGCGGAACTGCATCGCCAGCGTGGCGAGCAATACCGACTTGCCCATGCCGGTGGGGCCGACTACCAGCGTGTGCCCGACATCGCCGATGTGTGTCACCAGCCGGAACGGCGTGGCGCCGTCGGTGCGCGTCACGATCAGCGGCGGGCCATCAAGGTGCGCGTTCTTCTCCGGCCCTGCCCATACCGCCGATACCGGCATCAGGTGGGCCAGGTTCAGCGTCGAGATGATGGGTTGGCGCACATTGGCGTAGGCGTTGCCGGGGATGGAAGACAGCCACGCATCGACCGCATTCAAGGTCTCGGGAATGGTGACGAAGCCCCGGCCCTGGATGACGCGCTCCACGCGGCGCAGCTTCTCGTCTGCTGCGCTGGCATCAGGATCGAGCACCGTCACGGTAGCTGTGACGTAGCCAAAGGCCACCTGGTCACTGCCCAGCTCTTGCAAGGCCGCATCGGCGTCCGAAGCTTTGTTGGATGCGTCCGTATCGACCAACGGGCTTTCCTGCTGGAAGATGGTTTCGCGGAGCAGGGCCACGATGTTCTTGCGCTTGGCGAACCATTGGCGGCGCAGGCGCCCTAGTTCCTTCTCCGCTTCGGCCTTGTCCATGCAGATGAAGCGCGTGGACCAGCGATAGGCGAAGCCGAGCCGGTTCAGGTCATCCAACAAGCCTGGCCAGGTCGAGGTGGGGAAGCCCCGCACCGACGCCACGCGCAGGTGCTGGTCCCCCAGCATTGGCGCCAGACCGCCCACCAGCGCGCAGTCGGCCAGCAAGGCATCGAGGTGAAACGGGTGTTCGGGCACGCCCACGCCTGCGCCCACGTGGTTGCGGCGAGCGGAAATGGTCGCGTGCAGGTAGGTGAGCGTCTGGCTGTCATCCAGCCACGCGATCTCCGGCATCACGCCGTCGAGGAGATCGAAGAAACGATCCGTCTCCGACACGAAGGTCTCCAGCCGTTCGCGCCATTCCACGCCGCCAGTGGGCGTGTTCTCGTACAGCAGCTTGGCGGCGCAGGCGCGGGATTCCTCGGCAGGCAGGTACAGCAGCGTCAGGTGGTAGCTGCTCTCGAAGTGGCTGGCGTCTTCCTCGAAGGCTGCGCGTCGTTCCTCGTCCACCAGCCACGACAGCGGCTCGGGAAAGTCGGCAGGCGGGTAGCCCGCAGCGGGTCGCCGCTCGGCGTCCACGAACAAGGCCCAGCCCGAGCCCAGGCGGCGCAGCGCGTTGTTGAGCCGTGCCGAGGTGGCGATCAACTCGCCCTGCGTGGCGCTGTCCAGGTCCGGTCCCCGAAAACGCGCGGTGCGCTGGAATGATCCATCCTTGTTCAGCACCGCGCCCGGCGCGACCAGGCCCGCCCAGGGCAGCCAGTCGGCCAGCAGCGCGGGACGTTTGCGGTATTCAGCCAAATTCATCATGGCATCTCCTCACACGTCCAGCAGCGGCTTGTGCTTGACGTGCCGCGCAAACACCGCCATGAACTGCGGATCGAGCCGTGCCCCCCAGACCGCCAGCGCGTGGCCGACGATCCAGAGCAGCAGGCCGGGAATCCACAGTTGCAGGCCCAGCCCGACGGCGGCGGCCAGCGTGCCGTTGGCAATCGCCACGGTGCGCGGCGCACCGCCCAGCAGGATCGGTTCGGTGAGCGAGCGATGCAGCGGCACCTCGAAGCCCGGTGCGAACGCACTGCGGTCCTCGCCTCCCGCGCTCATACGACGGCCCCGCCGGAGAAGCTGAAGAACGACAGGAAGAACGAAGATGCGGCGAACGCGATGGACAGGCCGAACACGATCTGGATCAGCTTGCGAAAGCCTCCCGACGTGTCACCGAAGGCCAGGGCCAGCCCGGTGGAAATGATGATGATCACCGCCACGATCCGTGCCACGGGCCCCTGGATCGATTCCAGGATGGAAGTCAGCGGCCCTTCCCAGGGCATGCTGGAGCCGGCGGCATGTGCCGGAAATGCCAGGCACAGCAGCAGTGCGGCGATCACGGCGAGGCGCAATGCCGGCCACGGGTGCGAAGTTGCGGAAAGACGGGAAGTGGAAAAAATGGTGTGCGTCATGGCTGCTTTCCAGGGGAGGTTGAGGAGGGGAGCGAAATGGGCGGAAGCGGCGGCGGCAGCTGTGGGAATGGCGGTGCCAGTGCGTCGTCGAGTTGATAGCCATGGCCGTCGAAACCTAAGATGCGGGCGATGGTCTGGACATGGCGGGCACGGCCCCGCCCCGCGATGAAGACGACGACATTCACCGCCTCGGCGATCAGGGCGCGTGGCGGGGTCAAGGCGACTTCGAGAATCAGTTGCTCCAGGCGCAACAGGGCACCATGGGCAGAACTGGCGTGGATGGTGGCAATGCCGCCGGGGTGGCCGGTGCCCCAGACCTTGATCAAGTCCAGCGCCTCGCCGCCACGCACCTCACCAACGACCACGCGATCCGGGCGCAGGCGCATCGTGGCGCGCACCAGCTCGGCCATCGACACCACGCCTGCGCGCGTGCGCAGCGACACGTGATCGCGCGCAGCGCACTGAAGCTCGACCGTGTCTTCAAGCACCAACACGCGGTCGCCTGTGACGGCGATCTCGGCCAGCAGCGCATTGGCGAGGGTGGTCTTGCCGGTGCTGGTGCCTCCGGCGATGACGATGTTCTGCCGCTCGCGCACGGCGCGGCGCAGAAACTCGGCCTGTTTCTCGGTCAGGATGCCATCGGCGACATAGCGCTCCAGGCTGATGATGCTCACGGCACGCTTGCGCAGCGCGAAGGCCGGCCCCGGGGCGGCGGGCGGGAGGATGCCTTCGAAGCGCTCGCCGGTCTCGGGCAACTCTGCCGTCAGCAGTGGCTGGCCGCGATGGACTTCCGTACCGACGTGGGCGGCGACCAGGCGGATGATGCGTTCGCCATCGGCTTCGGAAAGTGACACCCCCATCGGCGAACGGCCCGACGACAGCCGGTCGATCCACAGGCAACCGTCTGGGTTGAGCATGATTTCCACCACGTCCGGGTCATCAAGCGCGGTGGCGATCAGCGGCCCCATGGCCGTGCGTAGCATGCGGATGCGCCGGTCGAGTGATGTAGCCGCGGATGAACGCTGCATTTCGACGGCAGGCGTTGGTTGGATGACGGCGCTCACGACCCGCTCTCCTGCAAGGCGGTTTCCATGCGCTTATCGGCATCCGGTTGGATCTCCTCGATCACATCCTTCACCAGGCTGCGCCCGCGCAGCAGGTGGCGGCCAAGCTGTTCGATGAACTGCTCGAAGCGCGCCTTGCCCTGGGCCTTGGCCGCTTCCTGGTGCGCTTCGGGCACAGGTGTGCTCACGGTGAGGAAGTAGCGGACGAACAGCGCCAAGGTTTCGATCTGGATGTTCTGGTCGCGCTCCAGGCGTTCGAACTGGCGCGACAGCCGGTCCAGTCGCTTGGCCATCGCCGCTTCGCGCTGGTCTCCCGCGTCTGGCGAGAGCCAGGAGGCCAGGGCGGCAGCAACGATGGACGACTTGGACACGCCTTTCTTGGTGGCCAGTTCATCAAGGCGCCTGGCGTGCTCGGGTTGGATGAAGAGATTCATTCGATAGCTGGAATGGTGGGGGCTCATAGCTGGATTCCGTCGTCAGGATCGAGGGATGCCAGCCGGGCCCTGCGCTGTAGCGTCGGATCAAGCTGGTTCGGGAGTGCAAGCGGAAAGTCGTCGTCCTCGAGCAGCGACAGGTCGCTGCTGGGCTGTTCGGCTTCAAGGCGGTAAGTGGCGGCTTCCGACAGCTCCGGCTGCTGGCGTGGGCCGCCGTCATCGGCCGATTCGCCCAGACCAGCCGTGGCACAAGCGGTCGGCAGGGCAGGGGCCGCCAATGCACCCCAGTCGTCCGCGCGTGCGGGTGGCGCATCGGCGTATCCGCTCTGCGTCAGCACAGGCGGTGGCAACACCCGCCGCTTGAAATTGGCGTCCGCGTAGTAGCGCAACTTCCTGGCTTTGATCGGCGCATGCCCGGACACCATCACCACCGACTGATCGGCGGGCAGTTGCATCACTTCGCCCGGCGTCAGCAGCGGTCTCGCCGTCTCCTGGCGCGACACCATCAGGTGGCCCAGCCAAGGCGCCAACCTATGGCCTGCATAGTTGCGCTGCGCGCGCAGCTCGGTCGCGGTGCCCAGGGTCTCGGAGATGCGCTTGGCGGTGCGTTCGTCGTTGGTGGCGAAGGTCACGCGCACATGGCAGTTGTCCAGGATCGAATGGTTCTGGCCGTAGGCCTTGTCGATCTGGTTGAGCGACTGCGAAATCAGGAAGGCGCGCAGGCCGTAGCCGGCCATGAAGGCGAGAGCAGACTCAAAGAAATCGAGCCGCCCGAGTGCCGGGAACTCGTCGAGCATCAGCAGCAGCCGGTGCTTGCGCGCCACGCCATCGGAGCCATCGAGCGATTCGGTAAGTCGCCGCCCGATCTGGTTGAGGATCAACCGGATCAGCGGCTTGGTGCGGCTGATGTCCGAAGGCGGTACCACCAGATACAGCGATACCGGATGCTCGGCCGAGATCAGGTCGGCGATGCGCCAGTCGCAGCGCGAAGTCACTTCGGCCACGGTGGGGTCGCGGTACAGACCCAGAAAACTCATGGCCGTGGACAGCACCCCCGAGCGCTCGTTGTCGCTCTTGTTGAGAACTTCGCGCGCGGCCGAGGCAACCACAGGATGGGTGGTGTTGCCCAGATGCCGCGTGCCCATCATCCGGTGCAAGGTCACTTCGAAAGGGCAGGCCGGATCGGACAGGAAATTGGCGACACCGCGCAGCGTCTTGTCCTCGCCCGCGTAGAGCACATGCAGGATCGCGCCGACCAGCAGCGCGTGCGAAGTCTTCTCCCAGTGATTGCGTTTTTCCAGTGCGCCTTCGGGATCGACCAGGATGTCGGCGATGTTCTGCACATCGCGCACCTCATGCGCGCCGCGCCGGACTTCCAGCAGCGGGTTGTAGGCGGCCGACTTCGCATCGGTCGGGATGAACAACAGGCAATGCGAGAAGCGCGAGCGCCAGCCCGCGGTGATCTGCCAGTTCTCGCCCTTGATGTCGTGGACTACGGCAGATGCGGGCCACGACAGCAGCGTCGGCACCACCAGCCCCACGCCCTTGCCCGAGCGCGTGGGCGCGAAGGCCAGGACATGTTCCGGGCCTTCATGGCGGAGGTACTGGCCGTCATGCAGGCCGAGAAAGACGCCAGCGGGGCCGGTCAAACCGGCCTTGCGAATTTCCTTGGCATCGGCCCAGCGTGCGGACCCATAGGTCGTTACCAGCTTGGATTGCCGTGAGCGCCAGATCGACATACCGATGGCGACCACCACGGCCAACAGGCCGTTGCCACCCGCGATGGCCCCGCCGATATCGAAAACCTTGGGCGCGTAGGCATCGAAGAAGAACCACCACTCGAACAGACGCCAGGGGTGATAGACCGGCGTGCCGAAGAAATCGAACCAGGGCGTACCCAGGCGTAGCTGATAGCCCAGGGCAGCGGCTGTCCATTGTGTGGCACCCCACACGCCGGCAATGACGATGCCGAACACCGTCAGCACCTGGCCGAAAAGCACACTGGTTCCCTGCATCCTGACCTCCGAATAACTCCCGCATATCGCAGGCACGAAGTCGTGCCGCAGACGTGAGATTCGGTGGCGGGTCAGTGCCAGTCAAAGACCGATTTCAAAATAAACGTCGAGAAAAAAACATGAATTCGCACAGGGGAAGAAGCAGGGGGAACACAGCAAGTGACGGGGTGCAGCGTGGTGGTGAAGAAAGTGGAAGATACGCGAGGCGCTGTCAACGATCAGATTTTTAGTGGCGATTTTGGATGACATATACGGCCCCTTGCTTTCGCTATATAAAGTGCGTTGGGGTCGAACATGGCTGCTCCCGGTTGAATCCACAGTCAAAATTGGCCCTTCCGAAGGTCGGGCTGAACGATAAACTCAGGCTTATTACGGGAATCTGCACAGCCATCTGTAGGCCTGCTTAACGGACGAGCGGCGTTTGCAGACATTCGGGACATCGTGAAATCCTCTGGAGGGAGTAGATCCAACTGGGGGAGTGGGCAGGATTTCGAACCTTCTGGATAATTTCGCTGGGGGATGTATTTCGAGGGTGGTCTGAATAGTAGAAGTTATCCGGAAATTTTTGACACGGAGTTGAAATGCATTATTTTTCAGGTGTTTTGTGGCATTATCAGGTTCCACAGTGAACGCGGTGTGTCGAACGTTTTTCGTCACAGGCACTGAAAGGGAATCGATCCGCGCACTCCTTGAATGGGCGCAGACCATCAATCCAATAGAACTGGAAGAGGAACGTTTTGAGTAACGACAGTTTTGACATGCGAGGGAGCCTTACGGAGCTGGAGCTCCGTAGCGGCGTATACGAAATCATGTTTTCCACATGTGATGATGGCCCTGAGGATGACTTCGATAAGGCTTCCCTAGCCTTGAAACCAGCCAGAAACCATGCCAAGGAAGGCGATGAGGCTAGGGGTGATCGGCTGAAAAACGGTGCTAAATTGATAGCCGGGCTGGCTGACACAATGCAGATACGGCGCCGCTTGACTTATAAGCTTTTGCTGGAAAATTCTGATGCCGCAATGGAACGTTACCTGTGGAAAGAAGGCGTTCCGGCGAGCTATCGTTCCCTGGTGATTTCTGATGATTGCATCGGCACGCTTGTTCGAGGGATGTTCTACAAGGTCTGCAGAATGCGTCGAAGCGCAGAGTTAGACCAGGAAATTATTGCACTGTGCGATTCAGTTAGGAAAAATCCGCAGCATTTAATTGCATATGATAGAGTTGGACTGATCCAGCGCTTTGTGCACGGCAAGGTGGATGCGAAATTTGGCGAAGGGGCTAAGTCCCGGCTTCCCATCAAGCACATGCGGAATCTACTGTCAGTGGCCCGACTGCACCTGAGTCTGCATGACTTGCATTCGATGGATGAAGATCACATCCTGCATCTTGACGAGTTGAGTACTGCAAGAGCCCATGTTGAATATGTTTCACCAAAGGTGCCGGAATTACCCTCTGGAAAATCTTTTTTTCCAAGGTGGCGTGTGCGTCATTTCCGGCCATTATCGTATTTTTACGAAAAATCCCTGAGGCAGAAGGTCATTGATCTCAGAGGTATTGACCTTTGCATGGACTGTCGAATATATGCCGATATGGCGCTCAACATCTACGCAGCGAAGCTGGATTGACGATGGCCAACGTTATTGTCTGTGGCAGGCTGGACAACAGCACGTCGTTCTCACCTCCTTCCACAACGCCGGAATTACGCAGGATCGTTTCCGAAAATCCGGGCGCCATGAAGAAGCCCGTCTATTGTCCTATTGCTACAGACGGCGAAAAAATTTTGCACGTAGATGGTATCTCGGATGCCGCAAGCTTTTTGGAGACCTTCTCTAGTGTTTCAGGGGCACGTCTCCTCGTCCTGACCATGAAAGAGCGTCTCCTACTTCTCGAGAAGGCGGCATTGTGCGGAGTAGCCGTTAGGGTTTTTGAGGTTGACTACCCCATTATGGGCTGTGTCACGGCAGGCCGATCGCTGCGCGTTAATTTTGACATCCTCCGTAAACTCCTGAAAAAGGTCGATCAACTCGATATCCGCAGTGGAAGTTTTGCCCAAGATCAGACGACCCGGCACCTGTATTCGGTCGCAAGAAAGCTTCGCTTCAAGAATACGCTCGATCAGAACTTTTTCTTTGCTTATAAAGAGGGCTATCAGGAAGTTTTCAAACTGAAGGAAGAGCGACCGGATCGCGCGATCATCGCGTTTGATTTCAATTCGATGTATGCCGATTGTATGAATACGCAGTTCTGCGAACCTAGAACTGTCCAATATGTGTCCTTTGCGGATCGGCATGTCGAGATTTGTGATCTAAATGAGGGTATCTACAGAGTTACCCTGGGGCGGGCCAAGCCAGGGTTCTTCCTGGAAAAACATCCATTTCTGTACAAACGACTGGGGGCTTCTCACCGTTTCAAGTTGGCTGCGGATGACTCCATAGAGACGGTTTTATTCACGGATGAAATAAAATACTACGAGAAATTCTTCCTGCAGGTTGAGATTCACGAGGGATTTTTCAGCGCTGTGACAGTGCTCCACCCTCTGTTGCAGAGTGCGCGTGATTTTTATGGAAAGCGGCACCGATCCAAGGCAAGAGGTGATGTTGCCATGGAGAATTACTGCAAGTTGTCCTTGCAACTCATGCATAGCGCGACCAATAAACGTATCTTCAAGAAGAAGAGCTTTGATTGCGTAGGCGATGTACTGGGGTTTCTTGCGATGGAGTTCCACCTGAACTTTGACGGGGTCGAGCCTTCCGTTATCTCCAGGTTCTTGGCAATGAGCAAGTACTTCAGTGTCGATCAGCGTGGGGACCAAATGGTCCTCAAGTATCTAGACATTAGAGCGGATAGCCTGCTGTTCAGTCTATCGGCGAAGATCGTCGCGACGGCTAGGCTCAAGCTCATGAAGACAATGGAGCGCTTCATCTTGGACGGGGCTGCGGAGATCTGCTATGCGAATGTTGATTCGCTGCACGTATCAGTAGCCAAAAGCGATGTCGACGGATTCCTGGAGCGGCACAAGGATCTCATATCTACTGAGCTTGGCTCGCTGAAGGTTCAGGCAGTTGCGGATCGTGGGTACTGGTTCGACGTAGGCAGATACTGGCTGAAAGCTGACGATGAGGTGGTGCTTTTCAGGAACGTCGGCTTCAACCACAAGGGGGCAAGCACGGAGTTCATTACGAAGAAGAGAATGCATGTCGTCCGCAACGCCGATGCCTTCGTCCAAGTGTCGAGCTATTTGGTCAATATTAGCAAATGCTTTTCATGGTCCAAGCGTATCAGGGCTAGCAATGAAGCGCTCACACTTGACTATGAACGCTACGAGTACTCGGATATAGCGACGCCCGAGATGGCGGACCGTATGGAGGCGGCTGAAATAATGAATTCAAAACAGCTAAAGGTCGATCTTTTTCGCGCTATCTCGGGAAAAGAGGATGGTGTTGTGGATTTTGTATGGCCTGTCGAATGCGATGCATAAGGCACTTAAGGAGTTCCCAGAGAAGCCAGGTGACTTGGCGTCTGGGAACGACGAGGCATCTATTTCATGCGCGGAGCGCCGCGAGCGAAGCACTGCTGTGGTAGCACACCATCAACTTGTGTTGCGATGGTCACCTGCTACGCACTGGCTTGTGGGCCAGTACGCAAAGTCTAACCGACATCAAGGTTTGGGCAGGCCTCGTGTTCAATCTGTGCAATCAGCTGTGTTTAAAGGCGAATGTCCGTCAACTGTGCAGGTGACCAGTCGATCTACCTGTTCAGGCCATCTTTTCCAGGCTGGAAATTGCCGTTCATGTTCGCGGATTTAACTGCCCATGTTCAGAATTTCATCGGCTCTTTAGATGGTGTATAGGGCGTTTTGTAATCCCCAAAGTACTGCCTGCGATTGGCTTCGGCAACGCGGTTGCACAATGCGTCGCCCAATATGGCGCGATCCAGCTTGCACTGTTGGCGCAGTTCATCCAGCCGTTCGGGGTTGGCTACTAGGGATTCCACAGTCTCGGTGGTGGTTGGGTTGGATTGGCCGCACGCAGCCAGAACCGCAGTAGATAAAAACAGAGTGACGTTTTTCATGGCTCGATTTCCTTTTGGGCATCGGATAGAGGGTCTGATGTAGGCCGGTGGGCACTGTTCGACCCAATGGACGCCAGTCGCTCGATAAAGCGAGCCAGCATCGGCGATGGTTCGGCGTCAAGGCGCAGCAGGTAGGTGGTGAGCATAGGCTGGCGGCCGGCCAATGGGCGCATCACTACACCGTGCTCACGGCTTGCTGCGATCTGAGGTGCGGCTGCCAACCCCAGGGCAAAGCCTGCCGAGACCAGCGCCGACATTAGATCGAACGAAGTCACCCTCTCGGCGACTATGGGTTCTTGGTCCCCGCGTTGGAGCACGCGATCCACCTGGCGCGCATACCCCTCGCATACCTCGGAATCGTTCAGCACGAGTGGGTAGTGCAGTACTTCTTCCAGCGGAATGTGTTTGTGGACCAGCAAGGGGTGGCGTGCTGGCAGGAGCACCATCAAGGGATCACACCACACCGGCTCGGCGATGATGCCGTCTCCTGCCTCGCGGGAAAGCGCGAATCCCGCGTCGTACAGATCACCGTGCAAGCCTTTGATCTGTTGTGCCAGCGTGACCTCGAAAAGGCGAATCTCCGTATCTGGCTCTTCTTCACGGCTCAACGCCAGCAGGGCTGGCAAGCTGGATGGTGTCGCGCAATCCGACAAAGCGATGCGCAACTGACCGTCGAAACCTTGCGAGGTGGTTGCGACGGACTCGCGTGCCTGCTTCAGAGCCAGGAGCACACGACGCACATGTTCAAGGAACCGCTTGCCGGCAGGTGTGAGTCGCGTGCAGCGTGTTGTCCGCACAAAAAGCGGTACACCAAGGTCCTCTTCCAGATCCTTGATGGCACGCGAAAGTGGCGACTGCTCGATGTGTAGCCGCTCGGCGGCGCGTCCAAAGTGGAGTTCTTCGGCAACAGCCAGAAAGCAATGTAGATGGCGAAGTTCCACGGAGCTGTCTACCTATGGCTTAGAACCATTTAGGGGTTCTGGCCAGTCTTGGAAATTGGCACTGGGAACCATCATCTACCGGCCGAACACGACGGCCAACCCCTCACAGTCAGCGATCTGTGACTTCGCGCTACACCGGCGCGCCGAGCCCTGCACGAAGCTGTCCAGGTTGGCGTACATTGGTACCGGAAGACTGATGGCCATGAATTCTGAGGAAATCAACCGTGCTAAGCAGATGGCGCTGAAGGCACACCTTGCCTGCCTGCTGGCAATATCCGATGAGGTGAAAGAGGCGGGGAGCGGCGAAGTCATGGCTGCTTTTTGTCGATGGTTCCTTGGTGGTCTTCTAGTCTGACAAGAAGCGACTGCATTGATTAGGTAATGAATTCCTATAGGCGCATAAGACGTATCAACCGTCCGAAGCAAGCGAGCTGTGCCTCTCGCGAGCAACAGCACACGACGTCATTCACGGCCCGCCTATGCCTTTGCCGCGCTGCCGACCTATTTCCCAAGTCACCGAAGCGCCTCGCACCGTGGCCGCCAACTGCTGTCCCAGCCGTTGTTCGATCACTGGCTTCCACGGCACCAGGCTGAAGCCCATGCCGTCTTCCAGCATCGCGTAACGCCCGCTGGCGAGAATGACGCTGCGTCGATAGACGCCAGCCACGGGTTGTCCGTCGGCGACGGGGCGATGCGCCCGGCCAGTTTCAGCGGCAATGTCTTTTGCGACATGAGACAGCTCGCGGTTGCGCAGAGTCGCCAGCAGATTGCGCGCCAGAATAATGCGCTGGCCGCGCCGCTCGGCCAGGCCCTGGGCGATAAGCAGGTCTGCGCGCTGGTCCAAGGCGTCTTTGACTTCTCCACCAAAGCCCTGATCACTCAAGCCCTTGCCGCCGTTGATGAGCTGCTGATCCAGCCAGGTAGCACCGATCACGCGGACCTGCCGCGCTATGGGTAGGTGGGATTTCAACTCCACCGCCATGCCGCCGCCTAGCTGCAGCGCGTCGTATAGGCGCCCGCGTTCGGGCAGGTCGACAGGCACTTTCCAGACCCCTTCGGTTAGCCGTTCGACGATCCCGGCGCGGCGCAAGGCTTCCAGTCGCCGAACATGTGCATCGACGAGCTCGTGTGGATTACGGTCGGCATGCGGCTGAGCTTTAGCCAGCGCCAGGTGATGCTCGGCGTGGTACAGGCCATCGGTGGCCAATGTGGCGATGGTTTTGTCCGCCGTGCGCACAGTGGCCGTGCCCTTGACTTCCACCACCGCGCCGAGCGGGTACTGCTCCAGCTGCGCGCGCGGCGGCAGCGCAACATAGTGCGCCTTGCCGTCGGTGCCATCAACGATCAGGTAGCCCTTGTCGTACAGCTCGTCGGCAAGTCCTTTGCCACCCACGCGACCAACGAGGGCGCGGCCATCGTCACTGGGCTGAAACACGGCCAGGTCGCGCTGCTTATCACCCATGGCTCGCTGCATGGTGCGGATGATGTCGCCACGCTCTCCCATGGTTCGCAGTGTTGGTTCCGCATCGGTATGAATGGCCCAAATACCGGGTCGGTGTTCAGTCGCCAGCCCCATGCGCTGCAATCGTTGCAGGCGACCGGTCAGCAGTAGGCGCTGGCGTTGCAGCGGGGGTTCGTTGAGGCGCTCGACCCGCACCAAGCCATCTACAGCCTCGCGCTGCAAGGACCGATCCAGCCCTGTCCACCGTTCCTGGTCGACTTCGCGCTGCATGCTGCGCTGGATCTCCAGCTCGGTGCGCGGTCCCAGCCATTCGGTCGCCAGCTCCGACGCCCGCTCGCGCATGCCCTGGGCAATGTAATCGCGCGAGATGATGAGGTCCTTGCCGGTGTCGTCCTTGCCACGCAGAACGATATGGGTATGCGGGTTGTCGGTGTTCCAGTGATCGACCGCCACCCAGTCCAGCCGCGTGCCGAGGTCGGCTTCCATGCGGGTCATCAGATGGCGGGTGTAGGAGCGCAGATCCTCAAGCTGTTCGGCATCCTCGGGCGAGACAATGAAGCGGAACTGGTGCCGGTCTTCCCGGCCTCGCTCTTCGAAGGCGGCCAGGTTGGCATCGTCGGTCATCGGACCATATGCTTTACCAGATTCGCCGTGGAGCCCAACGCCTTCGCGTTCGATGTAGCGCAGATGCGTTCCGGTGGAGCGCGGCCCCGCCTTGGCGAGGTTCACCAGCCGCGTCTTGATGGTCACGCGGCGGGCATTGGGGGCCTGTGCACGATTGGCAAAGCGGGCCGCGACATGGCCTCGGCCCAGCCGTGCACCGGGGCGTTTGCCTCCCGTGTTGGCCTTGGCGCCAGCCTTGCCCGCCTGGCGTAACACCTTGTTGATGAAGGCATCGCCGCGCTGCTTTGGCGCACCGGGACGGATGCGAAAACGATCATCGTCACCGTGATTCATGGGGTGCCTCCATCCAAGACAGTCGCAACCAAGCGTACGAGGCACGCGTTTGCCTCAATGCTGGCGCGGCCTTGGCGATGCATGCGGCACGGTGCCGCGATCCGGCGCGTGCCGCGCCACCCCCACGTGCAGACTGATGTTTCGCGCACCACAGTGCTGCGACCTTTTATCTTGCCCTGCATCTGTCCCCGGCCTGACGGCACGGGGATGCGATGCCCCGGCGGCTCTGCGCAGGGCAAGGGCTGCCAGCGGGTGAGTACACGCCATCCCCTTGTCACGGCCGCTGCTCCAGACGGATAGGTCGCGCGATGCCGACCACCGCGGATGCCTGGATCGGCCCAAAGTAGCGGCTGTCGAACGAAGCTGGATTGTTGGCGCTCAGCAGGAACAGTTCGCCATCGGCGAGTCGTCGGCACTGCTGCCAGGATGGCAGCGGTCTGCCCATGCGGTCGGCAGTCAGCAAGGTGACCACGGGCACGTCGTCGATGCGTAATTCCTTGTTCACGATGCAGATATGCTGCGGCGCGATCGCGCCCACGCGTTTGAGCAGCGGGATGCGCGCCGGCAAGTAGCCACGCTGCGCGGCGAGCGCTGCGGAATTTGCCGGCAGGTGGACCAGCACGGTGCTGCCAACACGCAAGGAACGGGGTGGCGACGCTGTCGGCGTGATGTGGTACCAGCCGACCGGCGCGCTGTCGGATGGGTTGTAGACCACGTGCGTGACCGGCTGCACGAAGGAGACCCAGGCGAGAGCCGCGAGGCCGCAGGCGGACAGGGCAGCCAGCACGATTCGAACGCGTAGGCGGGAGCGGGGCGGGGTGGGCGTCGTGACTGTCATTGCAGCGCTCTCCCCGCCAGCCATGCGGCGTGCCGCTCGGTGGTGTAGTCGGGCAGCGGCAGGCCCACTGCCAGACGGTTGCCCAGCGTGTACCAGTACGTGGGTGGTACGTCGATGGGAGCGAGATCCAGCAACTCGATGGCGTCGATCCTCTGCTGTACGGCGCGCACCTTCTGTTCGCCTTCGGCATGCAGCAGGAGGCGTGCGCCGGGTTGCACGCCAGGGATGCGCTGAATGCCATCCGAGGGCGTGCAGGCCTGCATCACCATGAGCTCCCAGCGTGTCGTGCCCCAGTCATTGGACTCCCAGCGGATGCGGCAGAAGATGGACGCCGGCAGGAACACCACGCTGCGCCGCCAGCGGTCGAGCTGCAATGTGCGCCCCGGGTTGCCAAAGCGCAGATAGACGTTGATGCGCTGATCGATGAAGGCCAGCGCCACGCGGGTCAGCGATGTGTTGCCGGACCGCCCGGCGAGTGCGTGCATTGACGGCGATGGTGCAATCTGATCAAAGCATGCCGGTGCCTGATGGTTTGTGGTCATGGTGTCTTCTCCGGGAACTCGCGTTCCAGCAGTGCGCGAAGCAACTCGGCCACCGTGGTGTGCTGCGTGAAGGCCGAAACCTTGATGCGCGCGCGCAGCGCGGGGTGCACGTCGAGAGTCAGGCGCGCGGTGTACAGGTCACCCTTGTGGACGCTACTGCCGTCGCGCTGACGAATCCATGCTTCTGCCTGCGGATTCGCTGGAGGGCGTGCCCCGATGGGAATGCGCGCGGGGCGCTTGCCTGGTGCGCTGCTCATGAAGACCACCGCAGCAGTTCATCCACCAGTGCGCTGATCTCGTGTGCGGCCGCGCCGTTGGGTGCCAGTTCGCGTGCCAGCCGCCCGGCGGCGACGCTGTCGGCGAAGACGATGCGCTGGTGCACCTCTGCGCGCAGTGCCGGCAGCGGTTGATCGGCCAGTGAGTTGCGCGCTTCCCTGCCAATGACCGTGGTGCTCACGCGCCGGTTGATGACGAAGGCCGCAACCAATTGGGGCCGAAAGACCTGCGCCTCGCGGATCAGCGCCACCATCTCGGCGCTGGCCCAGAGGTCGTATGGGCTGGGCTGTATCGGAATCAGCACGCAATCCGCGGCCAGCAGCGCAGAGCGCGCCAACGCCGCGATCCGAGGCGGACCATCGATCACGACGTGATTGGCCCGCCTGGCGAGCTCAGGAGCTTCCTGGTGCAGGGTTTCTCTTGCCAGACCGACGGTGCTGAACAACCGTGGCAGTCCTTGCTGGCTGCGGCGCTGTGTCCAGTCCAGGGATGAACCCTGCGGGTCGGCATCGAGCAAGATGACCGATTGCTCTCGCAGCGCCAATTCACCCGCGATGTGCGTGGCAAGCGTGGTCTTGCCAACCCCACCTTTTTGATTGAGCAGGGCGACGATCATGGCGTGGCCTCACGGCTTGAAAACCCTGGATTTTTTTGCCGTCGGTTTGGGGTTTCCGCACTTGTCCACCAAAGTGTGACGCCTCTACTAAAAGTTAGATGTCTTAAGTTAGAAGAGTTACGGGAGGCCGAAACCCGCGCCGGCCTTGGGTTTCCAGCCGGTTCGTACTCCTGATGGCACGATAGTGGTACTCCCGATAGCACGATAGCCCGCACGCCTGATAGCACGATGCCATTCACAAGCTTTACCTGAGTTATCCCCGTGCCGTGGGCGGCACGGGACGAAAGACAATGGTTTCCGGTTCGCCGGGCAATTGCCTGATGCGCAAGCTGTAACCCGGCAGGGACTGGCGTGCCACCAATGCACGCAGGTCGTAGGCGAAGTCGGAGAAGCGCGCCGAGCTGCCCGATTTGCGGTGCAGGTGCCGTAAGTCGAACTGCCAGCCGGACTCCTGCTTGCCGGCATGCTTGCGCACCAGCCGGTACAGCCAGCGCTCGATGCCCCCTGTGAGGTGGAAATACGCCGGGTCGATGGTGAGCACCAGTGCCGCATCCAGCACGCCCGCATAGAACCAGTCCGGCAGGATCAGTTCGATGCCCAGTGGCACGCCATCGGTGTCGGCCAGTTCCTTCCATTCGTTGATCCATGAAAAGCGATGTAGCCGTCTGCCTGTCGTCTCGCGGATCGACGTGGCAACCGTCGTCGATTGCAGGCGATCCAGCGCTGCCTTGAGGCGCTGGTAGTCCCGCAGCGACCTGCCGCGCCCGATGAAGCGCAGGATCTCGTAGGGCGTGGCACGCATCAGCCGGGACGGGCGCAGCCCCGCGTCCCTGGCTTCGATGATCTGGCTGGCCGCCCAGATCAGGATGTCGGCATCCCAGATCGTGGCGATCCCATGCTCGGCTGTGCCTTCGACCCGGATCGTCACGTCCCCGGAGCGGAAGTCGATCGGCACGGTGCGTCTGGATTTGGCCAGCGAGAAAAACGGGTAGGCCATCAAGTCCTGGGCGTCGCGCGGTGCCATGCAGCCCGGCAACGCGCGGAACAGGGCGAGTTGCTCGTTTTGCGGCGTCGGGTGTGTTGGGCTGGACATGGCGATGGCTGCCGGCGCGCCCCGGATCAACGGCCAGCACGATGCTCACTCCCATGGCGTTCGGTGTATTCGGGATCGGACGTGGCTTCGAAGCTGCGGGCATCGGCCCAGGCGTCGAGGTCAGGCACCGCGTACATCACACGCCGGCCGAACTTTCGAAAGCGCGGGCCACCGCCGATGACCCGTTGCTTCTCCAGCGTGCGCGGTGACAGCCGCAGAAAGTCGGCGGCCTCGTCGTTGGTCAGGTAGCGCGCAGGCTGGCCGGCAGGGGTGGCGAATGCGGTAGCGGGTCGAAGGGGAACGGGTCTCATGGGGGGAACCTCCATCGTTCAGGGGCACCGACCGCCACCGTGCGATCGGCTGTAGGCCAGTCTCCGGAAAGCGGAGCACCCCGCTCAGGGACGTTTTGCATCGAACTCGGAACGTCCCTTGACCGGTGGCGGCAACTGCGCCAGACGGCGGTAGTCGCCGCACATCAGCTTCTTTCCCCGTTGCACCAGTCGGCGCACGCGGGCGCGCAGGTCACCATCAGCGTGCCAGGCAGCGTTCACGGCATCGGGGCCGTACAGCGCGTCTGCCACTGTGCGCAGAGATGCGCCAGCCAGGGTGCCGTCGAGTGCCTGCAGCGTGTACAACTCCATCAGCACGGACTGGCTTGGGCGAGGCTTGCTCACCGCAGTAGGTAAGGCATGCGCTGCTGCAAGCTGTTCGATTGCGCCCGCAAGGGCTCGAGAGCGGCCGTGGGGGGAATGGCAGGCCCTCAAGGCGTGGGCATAGGCCATGCCGTCATCCAGCGTGGGCGCGAGCGCCACGCGCAGCCAACAGCCCGGTAACCGAGTAATCAGGACTAGGCGCCGGCCGTCATGGAGCAGTTGCTTTTGGCCGGGAATGCGCCAGAACTCGAAGGGCAGGGCGTCGAGCGGTGGATCGGCATCGGGATAGAGTTGGACCACGCTATCGTGGTCGGGGAACCAGGCCGGGTGTGCAACGCGCGCATCGAGCTCGGGATCTTCCAGCAATCGCAGGCCCCAGTGCTGGGCGGTGCCTGGATGGCGACGGCGGTGCGCCCAGTCGCGCCGGTAGTCCGGGTTGCGCCTCAGGTACTCCCATGCCAAGGCGGGGCCGTCGAGGTGCAGGACGTAGAGATACGCGGCACTCGGAAGCCACTGATCGGATCTCGCTTCGGCCAATGCGTAGCCCTCGGTGGGCAGCGGGCACAGTCGCCATGGGCGCCGGCATTGAATGGCTATAGAGCCATCGATAAAACGTTACGCGCGTCTTTTGAACTTGCGACGTCGAACAGATGGACTCCGCAGCGTTGATTGTTTTATCCGACTGCGATGGCTGAGCAGCTAGATTGCTGCACAGCAGCACAACTTTGCATCAATACCGACTAGAGATCATGATTGTTCGGGCTACCGCCAGCTCTTCGGGTGCTCGGAGTGCCAATTGATGTGCAGAAGGTCTGAATGCAGACTGAATTAGACGCAGTGCGCTTCCATTGGTCCGGGTGTGCACCGCCTGCTTGCGGGCGGCATACACCAGACCCTCGCGCTTGCCCGTTGTGACGTAGAACTTGTCTTGAGCATTTGTGGAAAAGCGCCAATGCACAGACCCTTGAATCCGTACAGGCACGAAGCCGGAAAGCCGGAAATACGGAACGCATCAAAGCAACTGAAGCGGATTTCGGTAGAAATATGGTTGCCTCAGTGAATCCCTGCACAGGTGGGCTGAGCAGCCGATTCCGTTTGTGAGCCTTTGCTGTCGAGGGGGCTACGCCCCCTCGCTGATTTAACTGGTCAAGCCTTGATTCGCTTCATGCCTTCGGCCAGCATCCACAAGGCCCGATTGATTTTCACGTTCTGGGCTATGCCCTGAATCGGCCGCGTTCTGTGCTTGCGTCCGGTGGCGGTGCGTCCATGCTTCAAAGCTGACCGGATTCCAAGATTCGGAGCCCGTTGTGGCTTTGGTTGGTTCGGCGCAGCGACCTGGGCCGGTCCCTTTTTGCCGCCGTATTTCCTGAGTTCATCGCCCGCGAAAACCGGGCCAATGAGGGACTGGCAGTCAAGCAATCAAGCGCAGGGTAGGTGCGGCCCGCAGGCGCCAGCCGAGGACTCGGCCCTGCGCGCCTTGACGGCCAGGCACCGCTGGCTGCGGTCGCGGGAGAAAGCGATGAACTTGGGGAAAGACGAACAGCGGCCGAAGGGCCAGGGGATGCGCCGAACCAACGCCGCGCGGCGAGCGCCTCTGCGTGCCGAAGGCGCGCCTGGCTGGATGGAGGTTGGCCGATCAGGCACAGCCTGTTCGGCGGAATCGCAGGGGCGCCAAACGCAGTGCGGCGGGGATGGGCTGGAAAGCCGATCCCCTGGAGGGCAAGCGGAGCGTGCAGGGGGCCAATCGTAGAGCGTGGGCGATGGGGTTCGGCGAGGTGACCAGCCGCTTGAAAATTCTTGTGTCGAGGTTCGATTCCATCGAAGCCGTCTTGTGCATCGGGTCGCTTGGCTGCACCCGAGCAGCTGGCGTTGCTCCAGGCTTCGGTTTCCTCGCCGTTTAGCACGGCTGATGGCTTCGACTACGTCATTGACGCTGCCAGGAATTCGCTCGCGTTGAGCACATCGAGGCGGGATTTATGCAGATATTCCTAGACTTTTTCTCTGTAAAAATACTTGTTGCATTTGTTTAGTAGCGCGCTACAATTGTTTTTAACGAACAACGGAGGTCTGCTATGGCAATCGGAAACGCTCACTATCTGCCAACTTCCCGCACCAAGCGGGAGCTTAGTCTTCACGCCCACAAGCGTGGCTGCCAGCGCGGCATTTCGGCCGGCAGTGCTGCCCTGGTAGTGGCCTTCGGCGAGATGGAGCATGACAACCGCGGTGGCGTGCGTTATCTGATGACTGCCAAGGCGCTGGAAAAACTTCGCAGTGTGGTAGGCAACAGCCAAAAAGTGGATGCCCTGGCTGGCGTTTACGCCGTCGTGAGCGCCAACGACTCGACCATCATCACCGTAGCGCACAGCCACAACTGATCAAGTCCACCATGATTCGAACTGAACTACCTATCCCGCGCGCGTTTCGCGCTCTGATGGACGCTGCCCGTCAAGACGCAGGCAATAGCGATGCGCTCACTTTTGCGCTCACATGGTTGGCCGCTGCGCGAATGGTGCTGACGGGCCAGATACCTGGGGCGCTTTATGTAGATGACCTGGGTACCGAAGCTGGCTGGAAGGCGGTCGAACAAGCAGGCCTCCCCTTGTATGGCATCAATCGCAGGTGGATGGCTGGCAACAAACCTGGCGTCGATCTCTTCGCGCTCGGGAAAAATGCTATCAAAGAGCTAGTCAGCGACCTGGGCACCCAGCCTTGGGACGTGTTGCCCACGCTGACTTCTTCGGCCATGGCCAGCAGGGGTGCTGATGGCATGGTGAGCGCCGAAGTGGCAGAGTTGATGCTCGACATGTTGGAGCCTTCTGGTCAGGACTTGTGGGTTCCGTTCGACCGGTGGGGTACCTTGATTGTCCGGGCCTTGCGCCGGGGCTGGCGGGTCAAGTCTGCACCCATGATGGGACAGGTTGATTCAACGCTTCCGCTCCTATTGGCCATCGAGTTTGGCAAGACTAGTACCCCCCTGCTGGAAACTGAAGTGGAGCGCGACCGGGAGGGACGTCCCTTGACCCGAGCAGCGTGTGTGTTGGCCTGCCCCCCGTTTGGCATGCCGGTACTCGATTCACGGCTTGCCCAATGGGATTCCAGCAATGGCGAAGCCCTGGATCGATTTGCTCGCAGCGAAACTTGGGCAGTGCATGAACTGGTGAACCGCACTACGAAGAAAGTCGTTTCCCTGCTGCCGCCGGGTGTGCTGTTCTCCCGCGGCCAGGAGCACCGCTTACGGGAGTACCTGCTGCAACGGGGCGGTGAGTGCAACGAGCTGCACAGCGTGGTGGCGCTGCCAAGCGGGGCAGTGTCGGGCACTAACCTCGCGACCGCCCTGATGGTGCTGACGCCTGACCATGGCAATGACGACATCCTCATGGTGGACTTGGGGCTATCCCGCCGCTCGATGGCCAACATCGATGAATTGGTGAAAACCCACCGCGAGGTCGCACTTGGTCGGAAGGAAGACGCGGAGCACGCATGCCGCGTGCGTCGAGATGACATCATGCGCACCGAGATGTCGTTCGCGCCGTCGCGTTACCTGCGCAAGTCGGTGGATGTCGGCCCCAACGCCGTTCCTCTTCAGGCAGTGTGCGAGGTTGTTCGTGCGCCGGTATTGGCACGTGACGATAAAGCGGTGGAGCTGCTGGAGCTAGGTATTCCAGAACTTGGAGGCTGGGCCCCAGTGGGAAGCAGTTTGGAAAAGAAGGCCCGCGTCAAAGGTCGGCGCGACCTGCCCACGCTTGAGCGGGGTGACCTGACGCTGTCCATCAAGGGTTCTATCGGCAAGGTCGGACTTGTAGGAAATGTTGAGCCAGACACGGTCGTCGTATCGCAAAGCTGCCTGGGCCTGCGCATCCACCCAAGCCAGCGCGACAAAGTGTCTGCCGAGTTTCTGTTGATGTACTTGCGGTCCGAAGCTGGACAAGCCCAATTGGAGTCGCTGCAGGCCGGCGCTACGGTGCAACATGTCAGCCCGCAGAGTCTGTTGACCTCATTTTTCGTGCCAGTCCCCCCGGCTGAAGAACGGGCATCCGTGGAAATCGACTACCAGCGCCTGTGCCAGTTGGAGCATGACGCCGAGCGTGTTCGCCAGCAGATGTCTGAGATAGTCATGAGCCGCTGGACTCATTGAGAGCCTTTGCTTCAGCAGAACATTTTATTAACTTCAACTAAATATCCATGCCATTAACCCTTCCCCAGCTTGAACGGCATTTGTTCAAAGCGGCCGACATCCTGCGCGGCAAGATGGATGCATCCGAATTCAAGGAATACATCTTCGGAATGCTTTTCCTGAAGCGTTGCTCTGATGTGTTTGAGCAGCGCCGCGAAGAAATCATTGGCCTCGAAATGGCGGCAGGAAAAAGCGAGGCCGATGCAAAGTTTTCAGCAGAGTACCCGCGCTGGTACAAAAAAGATGGCTACTTTTGGGTTCCTCAACAGTCGCGCTACAGCTACTTATTGGACAATTCACGTCAGGCTAACGTCGGCAGCTTGCTGAGCAAGGCGCTCGCCGGGATTGAAGGCGATAACGTCAGCCTGTACGACGTGCTGGAGCACATCGACTTCACCCGGAAGATCGGCCAGAGCAAGATCCCCGATATCAAGCTGCAGCAGCTCATCACGCATTTCAGCCTGCACCGCCTGCGCAATGATGACTTCGAGTTCCCAGATCTGCTGGGCGCGGCCTACGAATATCTGATTGGCGAGTTTGCCGATTCGGCAGGCAAGAAGGGTGGCGAGTTCTACACGCCACGCTCAGTGGTCCGGATGATGGTGCGGCTGATCAAACCCGAGCTCCAGCACGACATTTACGACCCCTGCTGTGGCTCTGGCGGTATGCTCATCGCAGCCAAAGAATACATCGACGAGCACGGCGAAGACGGGCGCAAGGCAAACCTGTTTGGCCAGGAATTCAACGGAACGGTGTGGTCCATCGCCAAGATGAACATGCTGCTGCACGGCATCAGTACCGCCAACCTGCAAAACGAGGACACGCTAGCCGAGCCGCAGCACGTTGAAGGCGGTGAGTTGATGCACTTCGACCGCGTGCTCACTAATCCTCCGTTCTCCATCCACTGGGGCAATACCGAGAAGGATGCCGACGACAAGCCCGCCTGGAAGCCTAAGTTCGAGGCCGAGCGCTTTCCCTACGGCCAGGTTCCGCTCGGTGCCAAGAAAGCCGACCTGATGTTCCTTCAGCACATGCTGGCGGTCACGCGAGACGGCGGCATGGTGGCCACCGTTCTGCCTCACGGTGTGCTATTCCGGGGTGGCGAGGAAAAAACCATCCGTGCCGGTATCATTGAAGACGACCTGCTTGAAGCCGTCATCGGCGTCGCGCCCAACCTGTTCTACGGCACCGGCATTCCGGCCTGCATTCTGGTGCTGCGCCAGCGGGTGCAGAATGGCGCCAACCGCGTCAGTGGCAAACCTGCCGAGCGCCAGGGCAAAGTGCTGTTCATCAACGCCGACCGTGAGTTCTTCGAAGGCCGCGCACAGAACTACCTGATGCCCGAGCACATCGAGAAAATCGTCACCACCTTCGACGAGTTCCGCGCCATCGACGGCTTCTCGGCCATCGTCGACAACGCCACGCTCAAGGCCAACGCCTACAACCTCAATATCCGCCGCTACGCCGACAACGCCCCGCCACCCGAGCCGCACGACGTGCGCGCCCATCTCGTGGGCGGCATCCCCAAGGCCGAGGTGGCCAATAAGGCCAGTTTGCTCAGCGCTCACGGCCTGAACCCGATGGATCTGCTGGTGGAGCGCGACGCCAAGTATTTCGACTTTGCGCCTGTACTCGACAAACGGCAGAGCATCAAGCCGACCATCGAAAGCAATACCGGTTTGATCGCCAAGGAAGCGGCCATCCGCGTCGCCTTCGAGCAATGGTGGCAAGACCACAGTGCCCGCATCACGGCCCTCTCAGGACAAATGGACAACGCCGCCAGCCTCGTCGCTCTGCGCAACGACCTTCTGGTCAGCTTCAGCCAAAGCCTGGAGGCCATCGGCCTGCTCGACCCCTTCCAGGTGCGCGGCATCGTCGCCGGTTTCTGGTATCAGACCAAGTACGAGTTCCTCACCCTGATGGCGCGTGGCGCCAAGGGCGTGGCCGACGCCTGGCGCACCAGCATCGTCACCGCGCTGGAAGATAAGGCCAGCAAGGAAAGCCCGTTGGAGCACAAGCTGGTCAAGTTCCTGATGAGTGATTTCGTCGAAGCCATCACCGAGCTGGAGGCCAAGAAAGCCGAGCTCGACAGCCAGATCAAGGCCGCTAGCCCCAAGGATGTGGAAGGGGAAGACGGCGAAGCCGCCGAGGCGGCGGAGGAAGATGCCGACGAAGAAAACGCCGTGGACGAAGCCCAGCTCAAAGCCTGGAAAAAGGAACTCACCGCCGTAAAAAAGCAGCTCAAGGTCAAGAACGACAGCTTCAAACAGCACATAGCTTCTGCCGTTGACGGGCTGACGTCTGAAGCCGCCGCCGAGTTGCTGCTGACCATCCTGCACAACGACATGCAGGCCATCGTTGAACGCTACATGGCCGCGCAGCGCAAGGCCATCGTCGCCGCGTTCGAGAACTGGTGGGACAAGTATCGCGTGACGCTGACTGAGATAGAAGGAAAGCGCGATGCAGCCGCAAAGGCGCTGCAGGGGTTCTTGAAGGGGCTGCGATATGTCTGAACAGGCAACTCATTTGCCCCAAGGTTGGTACCGACTCACTCTAGAGAAGATCGCCAGCTCAATCACGAGTGGCGGTACGCCTACCTCCGGTAGTCCTCGCTACTACGTTCCATCTGGGGGCCTTCCATTTGCAAAAACGGAAGACCTTACAGCCTCAAAAAACAAGTACCTGTTCGATTGTGGATTGGAGATAAGTGACGCGGCCCTGAAAGAATCCGCTGCTAAGAAGTACCCAGTCGGAACCATTCTCATTTCAATGTACGGAACCATTGGGCTAACCAAGGTAACTGCAAGAGAGCTTTCCGCGAATCAAGCACTTTGTGCATTGATACCGCCTCTATCGTGCAGCACTGATTATCTTTATCACTACCTCGACTATTCACGCTTGGACTGGTTGCGCTTTTCAGGGCAAACCACGCAGGCGAATATCAATGGCGGAGCAGTTCGAGCCAAGGAAGTTCTCTTGCCTCCACGCAAGGAGCAAGAAGGAATTGCCCAAGTTCTCGACACCCTCGACACCGCCATCTACGAAACCGAGGCGATCATTGCCAAGCTCAAGGCCGTCAAGCAAGGGCTGCTGCATGACCTGCTGACGCGCGGCATCGCCGCCAACGGCGAACTGCGCCCGCCCCAGGCCGAGGCGCCGCATCTCTACGAAGATTCGCTGCTGGGGTGGATTCCGAAGGAGTGGGAACTTTCGACAGTCGGCGAGCAGTTTGAAATCCAGCTTGGCAAGATGCTGGATGGTCAAAAGAACGCTGGCGTCCTGAAGCCTTACGTCGGCAACAAGGCCGTGCAATGGGATCGAGTTGACCTCGGAGAAGTCCAGCAAGTGCGGTTATCCAAGTCTGATCTGATCCGCTTCAGATTGCAGAAGGGAGATCTTCTCGTTTGTGAAGGGGGCGATGTGGGCCGTGCAGCAATTTGGGACAACGATCTTGACGAGTGTTACTACCAAAAAGCTTTGCACAGACTACGACCACTGCGCGGCTATCACCCGCGCCTGATGCTCGAAACGCTGCGTTACTTAATGGGTAGAGATGCCCTTTCTGAGTACATCTCAAGAACAAGCATTGCACATCTGACTCAGGAGAAGTTGGCGAGAGTTCCTTTGCCAACGCCAAAAGTCGATGAGCAAGAGCGAATGGTCGCGGAAATATTGACCTCTAAGCAGCGCCTAGAGACCGAAGAATCTCAGTTGCAGAAACTCAGGTTACTGAAGTCCGGCCTGATGGACGACCTTCTCACCGGTCGCGTCCGCGTCACACCATTGCTGGCCGAAGCCGCACAACAACAAGGGAGCGCCTGATGGGCTGGGAACTCGATGACGTCGAAAAACCGTTCGTGGCCCATTTGCAGGCACTCGGTTGGGCCTATAACGCAGGCAGTCTCGACGACCCGGCGGTCACGGGACGATCCCACTTTGCCGAGGTGATTCAGGAGGGGCTTCTGCGCGAGCAGTTGCGTGCGCTGAACCCCGGCGCTGACGGCGCGCCCTGGCTGGACGATGCGCGGCTGTCGGAAGCCGTGACAACCATCACCCGCCTGGGCACGCACAAGCTGATGGAGGCCAACGAGAAGGCCACCGTCTTGTTGATCCGTGGCTTGACCGTTGAAGGTCTGTCCGGCTGGGACGGCGGGCGCGGGCAGACGATTCGCTACATCGACTGGGGCACTCCTGCCAACAACCGCTTCACGGTGATCAACCAGTACCGCGTCGATTGCCCGCCCGGCTTCAACAGCGGCAAGGCCTTCATCGTGCCCGATCTAGTGCTGCTGGTGAACGGCATCCCGCTGGTGGTGGTGGAATGCAAAAGCCCGTCCGTCCCCGAGCCACTGGCCGAAGCCGTTGACCAACTGCGCCGCTACAGCAACCAGCGCAAGGCGGCGTTTGAGGTGGATGACAACGAGGGCAACGAACCCCTGTTTGCCACCAACCAGTTGCTGGTGGCCAGCAGCTTTGACGAGGCACGCGTGGGCTGCGTGGGTGCGGCCTTCGAGCACTACGCCCAGTGGAAGACGGTGGTCGGCCCCGATGGCTCGGGAAGTGAGATCGAAGTGGCGCAGGCACTCGGCAAGCCAGCCCTGTCTGAGCAGGAGCGTTTGATCGCCGGGCTGCTCACCCCTGCGCATCTGCTGGATGTGGTGAAGAACTTCATGTTGTTCATGCAGGCGGGGGGGGGGCAAACCATCAAGACGGTCTGCCGCTACCAGCAGTACCGCGCGGTGAATCGGGCGATTGCACGCCTCAAGACTGGCCAGACGCGGCTGCAGCACGGCGAACACGACAAGCGCGGCGGCATCATCTGGCACACCCAGGGTTCGGGCAAGAGCCTGACGATGGTCTTCCTGGTGCGCAAGATGCGCGCGGATGCTGACCTAAGGCGCGTCAAGGTCATCGTCGTCACCGACCGCAAGGACTTGCAGGGCCAGTTGTCCGTGACCGCAACGCTGACCGGCGAGGTCGTGGAAGTGGCCGAGAGCACGGCGGGCGTGAAGGCGCTGGCGCGGCGCAAAGGACCGGGGCTGATCTTTGCCACGATCCAGAAATACCGCGACCCGGATAGCGCCGGTGATGCGCCTCTGACGGCGAACGATTTGCCAAAAGTTGAAGAACTCGAGGCCATCTACAAAGCCGACGAAAAGTTTGAGGTACTGAACGAGGACGACAGTATTCTCGTGCTAGTGGACGAGGCGCACCGCACCCAGGCGGGCGACCTGCATGCCAACCTGCTGGCCGGGTTGCCCAACTGCGCGCGCATCGGCTTTACCGGCACACCGATCATCATGGGGGACAAGAAGCGCACCCATGAGATTTTTGGCGAGTTCATTGACCGCTACACCATTAAGGAAGCCGAGGCCGACGGCGCGACAGTGCCGGTGCTCTACGAGGGCCGCACGGCCAACGGCGCGATCAAGGACGGCTCCAGCCTGGACGAACTGTTCGAAGACCTGTTCCGCCAGCGCTCACCGGAGGAGCTGGAGGCGATCAAGAAAAAGTACGCCACGAAAGGCCACATCTTTGACGCCCCGGCACTGATCGCCGACAAGGCGCGCGACATCCTTCGCCACTACGTGACCAACATCCTGCCCAACGGCTACAAGGCGCAGGTGGTGGCGTACAGCCGATTGGCGGCCATTCGTTATTTCGAGGCGCTGCGTGCTGCTCGCGATGAGTTGCTGGCAGAGGTCAACGCGCTCTCGCCCGAAGACAAGGCGCTGGATGACGAGGCGCTGTGTCAGCGTCCTGTGAGCGTGCAGGCGGTGGTACAGGCCTGGCGCTACCGCGACACGCTAGTGCGCATTGAATTCGCGCCCATCATTTCGGGTAGCAACAACGATGACCCCGCGTGGAAGCAATGGACAGACGGTGCGGCGCACGAGCAACTGATCAAGCGCTTCAAGAAGCCGCTGTTCAATGCCAAGCCCGAGAAGACCGACCCGCTGGCCTTCCTGGTCGTGAAGTCGATGCTACTCACCGGCTTTGATGCGCCGATTGAGGGCGTGATGTACCTCGACCGGCCCATCCGTGAAGCGGAACTGCTGCAGGCGATTGCCCGCGTTAACCGCACCGGCTTTGGCAAGCGCTGCGGCATTGTGGTGGACTACTACGGCGTGGCCCAGCATTTGAAGGAGGCGCTGGCGGCCTACGCCGATGGAGACGTGGAAGGTGCGCTGGCCAGCCTGAAGGACGAGGTGCCGGTGCTGCGCGATCGGCACCTGCGCGTGGTGGACCTGTTCCGCCAGCGGGGCATCGAGTCGTTGGAGGACACCGAAGCCTGCGTCGAGGCATTGGGCAATGAGAAGTTGCGCGCCGAGTTCGCCGTCAAGCTCAAGGCCTTCTTGGGGTCACTGGACACGGTGCTGCCGCGACCTGAAGGGTTGCCCTATTCGGGCGACGCCAAGCGCCT
>Ga0308165_1000789_pt1 | contig 50491 bp, 57 predicted proteins | sample PhyWR2_FD_201032 | JGI IMG/M metagenome (GOLD analysis project Ga0308165, IMG submission 201032) | Phyllosphere microbial communities from UC Gill Tract Community Farm, Albany, California, United States - DLSLW.R2 | ecosystem: Host-associated > Plants > Phyllosphere > Unclassified | place: USA... | reverse complement strand
ACCTTGCTTATATCTGTCCCAGATAATTGCCTTCTGCTCTGGCGTGTAGTTAATCCGAGTTCTTCGTTTCATGACAACGTCCCCCTTGATTAAGGATAGCGTTGCATCGACCCATTGAACTCACAGCAAAAAGCAGACAGTCTCAGTAATTCTCCCTACTGATAAATGACTTAAATAGCTGCGAAGGAATCCACGGGGAAAATCAGCCCCCTCGGTCAGGCGATGGCTGCCGTTGTAGGTCAAAAGTGATAGCTGTAATTGACACTGGCAAACCACAGGTACGGATCATCATAGCTGCCCTTCAGGATTTCCGGAGACTGTACCCGCGATGACTGCATATGCAGATAAGAGACTGCGAAACCGATATTACTCTGCGGCGTCATTTGATATTGCGCGCCGGTGGCGAAACGCCACTCATCCCCCGTAGGCAGAGCCAGAGAAACGTCGTTTTGCGATTCATAGATGCTGCTGTCAAACGCAACTCCCGCATTAATCCGCCACTGCTCTGTCGGGCGATACTGCACCCCCAGTGCCGTATGCCAGGAGTCCTTGAGACGGTTTTTCTTGTCAAGATCCTGCCCTACCACCGTAATTTGCGGACTGCCAAACTGGCTCCAGTCCTGCCAGCCCAGATCACCCATCACTGACCACGTCTGGTTGAGGTCATGCACCAGACTGAACATAATCTGCTGCGGCGCCCTGACCTGCGCCGATATCGGCAGATCGTATTCGACGTTCGCTAAGTTTGGGAAGCGGGCCTTCGCATCGATATCAAAGTCGTATTCAGTTTTACTGGTCCAGGTAATCCCCGCCCGGGTCTGGTCGGTGAGTTCCATCAATAGGCCCAGACGATAGCTCATTGCCCAGTCGTGATCTTTTTCGGTTTCATCATCGCCGTCGACGTTTCGGGTAAGGGAAAGAAGACCATAGTTGACGTTGACCGAGCCTCCGACCGACACCCTGTCGTTCAGCTTATAGGCCAGCGAAGGGCTTAAGGTCACGGCAACCATCGCGCTCTTTTTAATCAACCGATCCCCTGCCCAGTCACCGTAGTCGGTGGCCAGGCCATAATTGCCGTACATACCAATACCGGCGAAGAGATCGTCGTTAATTTTATGCGTGTAAAAGCCGCTGGCATTCGGGAACACGCTCATGATATTGCCCGGACTTTGTCTGCCAGACTCATTATCAAGGGTGTAGGGAATATCTCCATCCATAAGCTGTACGCCACCGGTAAACATTTGATCCGGGAGACGGGTCATCCCCGCCGGGTTGGTCATAATCGTAGAGGCGTCCTGCGCACGCGCCGCTTGCCCCGCACCGGCTAGCGCCGTGTCTTCGGTACCAATTTCATAAAAATAGAGGCCACTCGCATGGGTTGCCGTGGATAAAAACAGGCCAAGACCAATCAGTGTAAATTTTCTCATTTGCCACCTGCCCAGTTAATGTTGCGCTGTTATTTTTGAAATCGTTCAAGCTGCGTTTTATCCGCCTCTTCTGCCCGATCGGCCAGCCTCTGAAACTGCGAGGGACCATAATATGCCTTTGGCAGAGGAAGAGACTGCATGTCAGCACCCGGGTAAATCTGTAGTTCCCCGAGACGAGAGAGCTGATATCCCGCCACGGCGGCAGGCATCATGAGCATATAAGGCACCGTTTTTTCATATGCCACCGGCGTGGGTACCCGGTTATGTTCAAGGCTAGTGTTGCGTTTCAGCACCAGAAATTTATTCCGCACCCGGCGCTTGCTGTTCCACCAGTCGCCGTCCAGCTCGCGAAATTTTATTTCGGTTTCCGCTACGGTGGCGACTTAACGTTGCATTGCGTACCCGCAAAGCAGTAAAGCCAGCAGTACGTTTTTGTTCATCCTTTGTCGCCTTCAGGCACCGACGCCGGAGCTGGATACCAGTTCTCTTTTGCAACCATCACCGCATCGTCAGGCTGCATCACGAAGTTTGGCGACATGATCTGGACATTGAACTCATTGAACACGTCCTGGATATTACTGTGCAGTTCGTTGCGGGCCGCCGCCAGTGACTGCCCCGGCAGTAGACGGACCTGCAACTCATAGGCGATATACCAGTCCATCAGGCTGAGCTGGCGCACCAGCGGAGGATGAGAAAGATCGACGCCCTGCGAACGTTTGGCAGCAAGCTCCAGCATGGCGTGAACCTGCCGCCAGGGGGTGTCGTATCCGATGGTGACGCCCACCGTCAGGTTCACGCCGCCATCCGGGTTCTGCACGCTGAGATTAGTGATCTTACCGCTCACCACCACCGCATTGGGCACCGTTACGACGTAGTTTTCCCGGGTAATAATCTTGGTGGCGAGCATGCCTATCTCACTCACCAGGCCCTCGTTATCCGCCACCCGAATCACATCCCCTTTACGCAATGCCCGGGAGTAAATAAGCACCAGTCCGCTCATGGCATGGTTCATCACTCCTGCCGATCCCAGGGTGAGCATTAGACCAAAGAAGACGCTGATGCCCTTAAACGCCAACGAATTGGCACCTGGCAGGAAGGGATAAGCCGCAGAGAGGGCAAACAGCCACACCACCACTGAAATCAGCTTGCGGGTGGCTCCGACGGTTTCCGGATGAATACCTGGCAGTTGCAGGCGCCCTGCTTCCACCTGGTTCAGAACCACTTTCAACAGCTTGAGGATTAACGCGGTGATAAGGAAGATAAGCACGACAATCAACAGCCCCGGCAAGGCTGAGACAATCGACAGCGCGATCTCCCGCAGCACGCGCACCGACCAGTCGCCCAGAGAGGCACCCCAGACGCGCGTCCAGGGAAACAGGCTAAACACCCAGCTCAGCCAGAAATAGAACGCCACAATAGCCAGTAAGATCATCAGCAGGGCATAAAGTCGCGTCTCAAAGGCACCAATGAATCGCCGCCAGCTATGTGGGATCCAGCTGCGGTTTTCGATGATCCGCCGACGATAAAAACGCTGTACCCAGCGCCACGAGAGGTATGCGCCGTAGCAGAAGAGCGCAAAGACCAGGAATCCCGCAGCTGCTTTAACGGTTGAGAGGGCAAGCCAGCCAGAGTCATACTGATCGCGCAGTGCCATACGCTGCGCTTCCATTCTCGCCAGCACCCGCTGCGCGGCCTGATCGAGAGTTAAATCATCGCCTTCGTCCAGGTCTGCCTGCGCCAGCAGCATCACCGGTTTGCTATTCATGACAATCAGCCTTCCCTGCTGGTTGTAACGTGTCACCGACACGATTTTGAGCGGCTCACGCACGTCCCCCTGGGTAAAACTGCGCAGCGTATTGCGGATACGTAAAACCCGCTCTTCCGGCGTAGTAAGACCAAACTTCGCCTGCAACATGACGATGGGCTGATGAAAGATATAAACGGTACGGGCGCGCTCCTGATCCGTAGGCGCCTGGCGGGGTTCAGCTGCCTGTGAAATAAAAGCAAGACCAGAGAGCAAACACGTCAACAATACGAGCTGGATCCTTTTCATTTCCACCACCTGAAACGCGCAATTATTGTTATTTTTCAGACTGCCCACGAAACGGGAGGTCTGAACTTATTTGAGCTTAGACCAGCATTTCGCTTCTGCCATTGAGTCACGCCCCTGGCAGTCAAAAGTGAAAATTAGCTTAATGCTTTATTTTCAAAAATAGTCCCTATAGCAACCACTCACCTTTCTGAACAGTTGGTTAGATATTTTATGACAAGACTTTTTTAATTTTAACCACATCGATAGTGCGCATTTAACAGTTTGAACTTCAAAAAAACCAGTATGTATGATGACCTTTAAAAAACTGTTTTCGGGATGGGATTTTCACTTATCTAAATTGGACGAATATATCGAACATTGAGGGCATTTAAATTCAATTAAAACGAAATCAGTTTATTTTAACGTACAAATTATCATAGAATTCATTCACTTCCCTACCCGTGCTGGTGCCTTTTCATCTTATTGAACCGACTTTCTTCGATCTTTCAAATGAATCACATAGTTATTGAAAACAACCATCTATAAGAAAAATAATAATTTATTGACGTTATCAAGGTAATGAACTAGCTGATGTAACGCATTCATATACACTCAAATAATTTTAATGATGAGTAGATATTCCTGTTTGTATCGACTTAGGCATTTTCTTGATCATTATAAACAACCAGTTATATTTCTTATTGCAGGTTACAGAATGTAACTCCCCGGATAACAGGCAAACGCCGTTGGGCCGCTCAACCAAGTGTGAGGATTGAAATGAAACTGAAACCTATAGCCAGAGGACTGGCGCTCGCTGGGATTCTATCTACATTTATTATTCCAGCGTATGCCGATGTTTCTCCCAAGGATGCAACCGCAGCGACAAAACAAGCCAATGATCAGCTGTATAACCAGCTTCCTTTCTCTGATAACACTGATTTTACTGATGCCCATAAAGGATTCATTGCCCCACTTCCCACTGAAATCATCCACGGAGCACAAGGAAACGTTGTCTGGAACCCGCAGCAGTACGCGTTTATCAAAGAAGGTGAAAAAGCACCGGATACCGTTAATCCAAGCCTTTGGCGACAGTCCCAGTTAATTAATATCAGTGGCCTGTTTGAAGTGACCGACGGTGTTTACCAGATCCGTAACCTCGATCTGTCAAATATGACCATTATCGAAGGGACAACCGGTATTACCGTTGTTGACCCACTGGTTTCGGCAGAAACAGCCAAAGTCGGGATGGATCTCTACTTTAAAAACCGTGGTAAAAAACCCGTTGTCGCGATTATTTATACACACAGCCACGTTGACCACTACGGTGGCGTGCGCGGCGTAGTCGATGAAGCCGACGTAAAAGCGGGCAAGACCAAAATTTACGCCCCGGCAGGCTTTATGGAAGCCGCAGTGGCAGAGAATATTATGGCCGGTAACGTGATGAGCCGCCGCGCCAGCTATATGTACGGCAATCTGCTGAAACCGGATGCCAAAGGACAGGTCGGCGCGGGGCTGGGTACCACAACTTCTGCCGGTACGGTTACCCTGATTGCGCCAACCAATATCATTGAGAAAGATGGTCAGAAAGAGACTATTGATGGCCTGACCTATGATTTCATGCTCGCCCCTGGGTCTGAAGCACCGTCCGAAATGCTGTGGTATATCGAAGAGAAGAAACTTATCGAATCTGCAGAAGATGTCACCCACACTCTGCACAACACCTACTCGCTGCGCGGTGCAAAAATCCGTGAACCGTTGCCGTGGTCCAAATACATTAACGAAGCCATTGTTCGCTGGGGTGATAAAGCGGAAATTCTGATGGCTCAGCACCACTGGCCGACCTGGGGTAACGAAAACGTCAACAAACTGCTCAAGAGCCAGCGTGACCTCTACCGATATATTAACGACCAGACGTTGCGTATGGCCAACCAGGGCCTGACCCGTGATGAAATCGCGGCCAACTTTAAACTCCCTGATGACCTGGCGCATACCTGGGCTAACCGAGGGTATTACGGCTCTGTCAGCCATGACGTGAAAGCGACCTATGTTCTGTATCTTGGCTGGTTCGATGGCAACCCGGCAACACTGGATGAACTGCCGCCGGAAGAAGCTGCGAAGAAATACGTGGACTATATGGGCGGTGCGGACACTATTCTGCAAAAAGCGAAAACGGACTTTGACCAGGGGAATTACCGCTGGGTTGCGCAGGTGGTCAGCAAAGTGGTATTCGCCGATCCGAACAACCAGGCGGCTCGTAATCTGGAAGCGGATGCGCTTGAGCAACTTGGCTATCAGGCAGAATCAGGCCCATGGCGCAACTTCTACCTCACCGGTGCACAGGAACTGCGTAACGGCGTGGTGAAAGGACCTACGCCAAATACAGCCAGTCCTGATACGGTACGTGCGATGACACCGGAGATGTTCTTCGATTATCTGGCCGTGCATATCAACGGGCAGAAAGCGGGGGCGGCTAAATCAGTATTTAACATCGACCTGGGTAACGACGGCGGGAAATACAAGCTGGAACTTGAAAACGGTGTGCTGAACCATACCGCTAATGCAGAAGCGAAGGATGCGGATGCGACGATCACACTCAGCCGTGACACACTGAACAAAATCATCCTGAAAGAAACAACCCTTAAACAGGCGGAAAGCGACGGCGATGTGAAATTAACCGGAAACGGTGCGAAGCTGGATGAGATGTTGGGGTATATGGACCAATTTGAATTCTGGTTCAACATGGTCACACCATAATAATAGTTTCCCTGCGGCTCTCGCGCCGCAGGGAATTAAATTAAGGTAATCCTATGCGTCTTTCATACTCATTTTTGCCTTTATTTTCATGCCTTGCCTCACCTTATGTTTTTGCTGCTGAAGAAAAGGCCCCGGATGCTGCGCAGGCAAACAATCCTCTGGCGAACATGACCGCATTTAACATGCAGAACTATTATATCGGGGATGTCAGCGATACGGATCAGGATGCGAATCAGTTCTGGTTCCGTTATGCACAGCCTTTTTCATTAGGGGAGAGTAAGTGGCTTTTGCGTGGTTCATTACCGATTAATACATATCCCGTAGCACCTACGGGTGGGCATAAAACAGGGTTGGGCGATCTTAATCTTTTCGCATCGTGGCTTATTGATACTGGCAACCCGGCAGTGAGTTTTGGTTTCGGCCCGCAAATTACGGCGCCGACTGCAACCGAAGATGCACTGGGGACAGAGAAATGGTCAGCGGGTCTGGTCAACGTACTCTTCGATGCCAGCTCGCCAAAATTTCAGTACGGTTATCTTGCATCATGGCAGCATAGCTTTGCCGGAGAAGAAAACCGCAGCGACGTAAATCTGGGAACGTTCCAGCCTTTTTTATTCTATCAGTTAGGAGGTGGCACATATCTTAGAGCCGCGCCTATCTGGGTCTACAACTTTCAGAATGACGGCTACAGTGTGCCGATGGGATTAGGCATCGGGCAGGTTATCAAGCAAGACAAAACAGTGTACAACTTTTTTGTTGAGCCACAGGGCTCGGTTGCAGACCACGGCCCTGGACAACCACGCTGGCAGATTTTCTTCGGATTAAATCTTCAGTTCCTGAATTAATTCATGGCCTTTTTTATGTAATTTGGTCGCTACCACATCTCATTCCTTCTTTAAAGAGAAGTGATGGTGACCCTTCATAAGGTATCGACTCAATCTGATATCGAAACGTCTGCTGTTGGCACAAAGCGGACATTTACATGAACTATCCATACCTTCCAATCCAAGGTTTCACTGAAAAATCACCTGACAACGAGTAGATCAGAGAATCGGGTGGTATACCGTGGTGATAACATTTCACGCTTCATCTGCCACTGCTGCTGTATGCCCTGCCCAGCAAAGTAAAGCGTGCCCTTCCCGCCTTTAGCGTTCAACTGATCCAGCACCTCCATTAACTTGTCGCCACCAGCCCGCGGTGCGTTCTCGTCAAATAAATTGAGCTGGGCCACGCCTTGACTGAAAAAGTCTCCGAGCATGATCCCCGCTTTCTGATATCGGTGGCCATCCTTCCAGATTTTGTCCAGGCACTTTACCGCGGCGTTGATAATATCGCGGGAATCCTGAGTGGGGGTGAGAAGCTTCATGGACGCGCTGATACCGTAATACGGCTCGTTAAGCGCAAAGGGAGAGGTTTTCACGAACGCAGAGATAAAGCGGCAGTACTGATGTTCACCCCGAAGTTTTTCAGCACCACGGGCGGCATAGCTGCAGATAGCCTGGCGCATCTGCTCATACTCAGTAACGCGTTCACCGAATGACCGGCTGCAGACGATTTCCTGCTTTACCGGCGCAAACTCCTCCAGATCGAGACATGGCTCGCCGCGCAACTCCCGGACGGTTCGCTCAAGTACAACGTTGAAGTGCTTCCGGATAATCCAGGTACTTTGCTCTGAGAGGTCGAGAGCGGTTTTGATGCCCATGGCATTGAGTTTTTTGCTTATGCGCCGGCCCACTCCCCAAACATCCTCCACAGGTACAATAGCAAGCAACCGACGCTGCCGGTCAACGTTAGAGAGATCGACCACACCACCGGTTTGCCGCTGCCATTTTTTGGCGGCGTGATTGGCTAGCTTGGAAAGCGTCATCGTCTGCGCAATGCCTACGCCCACAGTCAGATGCGTGCGCTTTAGGACTGTAGCCCGAATCTCTTTACCGAAATCCGACAGGTCCCGGCAATTTCGGACGCCGGTCAGATCACAAAAGGCCTCGTCAATGCTATAAATTTCCACGCGAGGGCTCATTTCCTCCAGCGTTGTCATCACGCGTTGACTCATATCGGCGTACAACTCGTAATTACTGCTGAAGCAGACAACGCCAGCACGCCGGAAAAGGTCCTTTTGCTTAAAGAAAGGCTCCCCCATCGTTATTCCTGCCGCTTTGGCCTCAGCACTGCGGGCTATCACGCAGCCATCATTATTCGAGAGAACGACAACTGGCCGACCTCTCAGATCCGGTCTAAATACCGTTTCACATGATGCATAGAAGGAATTCACATCACAGAGCGCGAACATACTTCAACTCGCCGATTTAACGATAAAAGTCACTACACCAAAAACGTCCAGGGTGTCTTCATTGCCAACGATAATCGGGCTGTAAGCGCTGTTCATTGGGTTAAGCTGGACAGTCGGCCGAAGCTGCAGGCGTTTTACTGTAAACTCCCCTTCCACTGCGGCGATCACGATATCTCCATGATCTGCTGTAATGGAACTGTCAACCACCAGCAGATCACCATCACCAATTCCCGCATCGATCATAGAGTCCCCGGCAGCCTTCAGGAAGTAGGTTGAACTCGGGTGTTGGATCATTAATTCATTGAGATCGATACGCTGCTCGACATAATCCGCTGCCGGGCTGGGAAACCCACATTGCACTAAGTCGCTGAAAAGCGGGATGGCAATGACTTCACGTAACTCTGCTGGTCTGTACAACTTCATAATGCACGCCTCGATACTGTTTTTATATACAGTAGTTGAATGGGGAATTCTGATCAAGGTGCACTGTGAAGCCTGCTGATTAATGCTTAAGCTGTTTGCTCGTAACCTTCTCATGCATCGACAAATATGCTTTTGTAAATTTTTCGGCCCGCCTATTGTTCGTAGCCATTCGGCTTTCCTGCCGGGAATTTTTTATACAATGTGCAGACTGCTACGTCGTAAATTAATGCGACTTGCTTGCGGTTGATGCCGTTCGCAACGAGTCGTCCAGCTTGTGCCCATTGCTCCGGGGAAAGTTTCGGACGCCTGCCACCTATCCGACCATTTTCGCGCGCTGCTGCTAATCCTGCCCGGGTGCGTTCAACAATCAACTCTCTTTCCATTTCCGCCAGTGCTGACATGATGTGAAATATGAGTTCACCGAGTAACCGACCAGATCACCGTCATTCTCTTGCTTAAAAAGAGAGGGCCACTTCAGGCGCAGCCGGACGGCTGATAGCTGTGTGTTGGTGAAAGTGCGCGTCCAGGCAGTTTCACTTGAGACCTCATTGCCCACACTGATTTCATTTTCGGTTCCGGGAATACCCTGGATGTATTTCTGAGCCTGCGTTCCCGGTCGGAACTCCCACGTTACGCCGCTGAAATTCTGCGAACCGTCTGCGTTCTCGATCGCGGTACCATCCAGATAAATATCCTTTCCAGTGAGGTGGCCAGCGAACTCTCCCTCTCCAAGCGCGATGAGGATTTTCGCCTTTGCCACAGACTGCAGATCGTCCGGTTGTTCTGTCGGAGTTCGTGAGCTCGAGCTACCTCCCTTGCGGCCTTTTATCGGATTAACTTTTTCCATATCACGCCCATAAAAAAAGCCACCCGAAGGTGGCCTGAAATAATTAATTGGGGTTATTGCTGGTCTTCGACGTAAATTCCAGCGGAAACGATCGCACCGCCGATGCGACGTTTGCCGTAGAGCAGTGGGACCGGATTGCCTTGTGCAGTGGTGTTGGTCACACCGCCAAATGCGTAACTGGCCTGATTATCTGCTGACTGCTTACTGGCGAGGCCCGCCGTCTGCGGCGACATCATTTGTACAACGCCGCCGATCATCATTGCAGCACCGAACTTCGCTACGCCGTAACCTGCCGCTGATAGCGTGCCGCCAGAGAAGTAGCCAATCGCGACACCGACGACGACCAGTACCGCACCGAGAATGGTCTGGAACGCGCCCGCTTTCTTACTGCCGATGACAACAGGCGCGATACGAATATCTTCACAGCCTTTATCCATATCGAGCTCATCAGAGATAAGATTGCGCTTCCCACTGAAAACGGCGTAGGTTAGACCGCGTTGTTTACTGGTATTCAGGAAACGTTCGAAACCGGGAACAATCACACAGAGCGCTCGGATAGCTTCTTTTGGTGATGCAACTGAGAGCTTGTATTCACGACCAAAAGTCGCGCCAAGCACCCCATAAAGGCGAACCTTCCGTAATGGTTCAGTCATCGTCACCCCGCCCTGATAAATCTTTGTATCTGAGGGTTTTCATTGTTCGTTCCCGCCAGTACCCGCCGTAAGGCACACGCTGACTGAGGTGGCCGTAAAGATGATGAAGCAGCATATTCCCTTCCAGTAGGATGCCCGCATGGTTCCACTTATCAGCCTGCACTTGCATGATAACCATGTCACCAGCTTGCGGTGGACCGTCAAATTCGCGGAAACCGCATTCATACCAGCATTCCTGGTAGAAGTTGTCCGAATAGCGGTCCTCCCACCACGGATAATCCACACGATAGTCGGTCAACTTAATGCCATGGGTTTGACGAAAATAGCTCATCACAAGCCCCCAACAGTCGAAATGGCCGAGCACAAAGGGGCGCTGCAGCAGCGGGAGTTCACCGCGCGGCTGGATGGTACGTAAATCACCCTCAGGCCAGCTGACGATATGCCACGGCACCAGAGTTGCATCACACTGCGCTTTATCCAGCTCGCTTGGTTGAGTCGTCGCGTCAGGATGGCTATGAACTATGGCAATCACCGTTCCCCAATCTTCAGCTGCGGCGTAATCCTCGGGCGAAAGAAGAAACTGCTCTGTCGGCTCTGACGCCAGGTTGCGGCAAGGAAAATAGCGTTCCACCCGGCTTTTCTGAGCAACCACTCCGCAGCTCTCACGCGGATACTCTGCAGCAGCATGAGCCATGACGGCGTTTATCGTTTTCTGACGCATGTTCAACTCCTGATTAGGGAAGTCCCCGGAAAGCCACCAAAGGGTAATTCTTCATTCTCACCAAACCTCATTCTGCATGCGGTCAGTGTGCCATTGCAGGCATCTAGCGACGGATCGTCTACCGGATTATTGTTCAGGTCGAAGTAACTGGCGCCGGCGTAATCGCACCCGTCACCCGAGCGATACTTGTTGCGAATACACCAGGTACATAGCGAGTGGAGTTGACGCGTCGGTATCATTAATCCCTGAAGATCCATCGGGCTAGTGAGAATAAACTCGACGCTTTCCCCCGCCAGTTCGTTGTTCTTTCCATCAATGTAGAACACCCGTTTTCTGACCTGCAGCGGATCAGCCGTAGCGTTTCCTTCAGGAAAGTTTCTAGCATCCAGATAATGGGCAAAAGTATCGTGAATAGTAACCTTCGCCTGGAGCATGTCGTCGTAGACCAGACAGAGCGCAGTGATCGAGCTGTCGATGTTTGCCACCGTCAGGGTCGGCTGTGCGTTGCTGCCGTCGGTTGATGCCTCAAGCCCTTCGAGCTGGTATGGCCATGCGGCATATTCTTTTCCCTGCCACCAGATACTCTTTGCTACAAGTTTCGTTTCATCCCCACCAGCAGCGGCAATTTCATCAGTTGTATGGGGCAAGTTGTACGCATGAAAACGCAGTACGTCATCGACACCAAATGTGGAGCCATCAACCTCAATGAGGCGAATTTTATTGCCCGGTTCGAGTCGCTGGTAATCTTCTGTGATCATGGTGCATATGCCTGCTTGAAAGTAGCGGTTATGGTTATTACTTTGCTCGAGAGGGGTTGCGCTTTCACTGAATCAGCCTCAACGCGGTAAAGTCCCACCTCGCCAATTGGTGATGTCCATATAAACGATTTTGTGATGTGCGAACGGCAGAAATTCAGGGCGGCTAGCATCTCTGCTTTTTTACCTGTGAGTGTTATTGGCCAGGACTGCTTTTCGGGATTGATACCCTCACCTGCAATCTGCTCGTAGCCGTCACCGAAAGATGCGGCACGAGTGAAGTAACTAAACTCGCCCTCCATGCCTGCCTGAATCTGGGTTCGCCAAGTGAATGTTTGGATCGCCACATATCCTCCGGGCATAAAAAAACCCGCCGGAGCGGGTCAGGTTACTTGCAGGCTTCTTTGCCTAAATAATAAGCTATCGACTCGCTTACTATTGGTGCCATATTTGGATCAGGCTGCGAATTCTTCATTTCTTCCAAGGTATCACCAGAGCCGAGATACTTTACTTCGCTTAAATCACAGTCATAAATTCGCTGTGAAAACGAAACACCTGATGGACCTTCTCTTTTTGTCGTAATGGTTCGAAGTGATCCCTGAGAACCTTTTTCCAACAACGTATAAGTTGCATTCGAATCAGTAGGTACCTGAATTTGATTCGCCCCTGCCAGCGCTGAAAAAGAAAGCATGGTAAAGCTTAAAAGCAGTAATTTTCGCATATCCCTATCCCCTACTATTAGTAAGCCAAAAGAATATCAGGGTTCAGGAAATGACAGAACCCATCGAAACGGATTATCGTGATCTTGTAGCATTCCAGATCAATCCGCCTGGTTGAAGTTGCTTGGCAATACCTGACCGGACAGACTGATCAATGGTCTGTTTGTATGCCCGGGAAATCGCTTCGTCATTACCCGAAGTTTTCTGCTGTGAGTTCTGGTTCTGCACGACAACTGAGGTTTGAACCGTGATACCACCAGCGCCAGCGGATTGCAGTCCATACATAGGCGCATTACCAACATAACCGCCATCAGCGTAACCCTGAGCGCCGCGCATCATCGCGTAAAGATTGCCGACACCAATCGCGCTGGTCGCTTCTTTGGTAAAGACAAACTCGCCGCCATGCACGACACCTTTCGGCTGATATTTTCCACCATCGCCGGTATAGCCCCCGCTGTCGAATGCCGGGACCAGCCCACCCTGAGAAAAACCGAAAAAGGCCCCAACAGCCGTCCCTCCAAACGCTGATTTCATACTGTTGACCATAGCCAACTGGACCAGCATTTGCGCAATGCCCTTAAGGAACGTTGTCAGGAAGTCGCTAAAGCTAGCTTTGCCTGTGGTGAAAAAGTCCGTGAGCGTTGAAGCCATCCCCGTAAATGCAGACTGGGAAATGTTTTGCATCTGACCATAAACATTGGTTGCGCTGTCTTCAAACTCGCTCCAGCCCTTTTTCGCGCCGGTCAGCCAGTCACCACGCATCTGGTCTTCTGCATCGTAATAGTCGGTCGCAGCCTTAATCTGTTTCAGGTAGCCCTCATCCGCCAGAGAACCACCTGAATTCTGCCAGCCGGCGGCAAGCTGACTTTTAGCCAGTTCCCGCTGCGCCTGTCGGTCGCTCATCCCGGCCCCGCCTGTTAATGCGGCCTGCTTCTCGGACATCTGCGTGGCGTACTTCTGTGCCGTATCCATCCGCTTGTTCAACTGCTCCTGGGCGGTGATCTGATCACCTAAAAGCGCTTTCTGCCTCGCCAGTTGCAGCACCTGGTCTTTGCTCGCCAGAAGGGATTGCTCCTGCTTCGTCAAAACGCGCGAGCGCGAAGCCTCCTCCAGTACCTGGAACCTTGCTTCAGTAGTCCATAAGCTTTTGCGCTGTTGGCTTATGGTTTCGTTCAGGTCACTGTGCTTTTGCAGGGCGTACAGCTGCGCCTGAAGCGCCAGCAATTCAGATTGAGCAGAATCCTCAGCTCGCAGACCGGACGAGACTGTTTCCCCTTTCGCTTTTGGCGTTTTGGGGTCTCTATAAAGCTTCTCGATCCCGGCTCGCGCCTTGGCAATGTCCTCAGCCGTCCAAAGTGTCGCCGTGCCGTTTTTGGCAGCCCTGGCATTATCTGCAATCGCTTTATTTAGTTCGTCCTGAGCCTGACGGCGCTTCTCCGTAGCTTCAGTCCCGGCATCAAGATAGCGATTCATGATCTGTTGGGCAGTTATCGCTTCTTCGTTAATCTTATTGCCTGTAGAGGCAACAACATTCAGGTCTTCCTGAAGAGTGATGGCCCCAAGCATGGGGTTAATCTGGGCTTTCAACGATGCAATGGCTGCCAACTGGGCTTTACGCCGATTATCGTAATCGCGGTCCTGCGAGCTGGTGTCGTAGTTGTAGCCGTAACCCATCCTCTGGCGTTCAGGTAATACCTTGCTTTCACGCTCCGCCAGTTCAGCTTGCATATTCGCCAGCATGTCTTGTGGTGCGTTCGGACGCCCGATGTTGAGCAACTCGTCCCACATCCCTTTGAAAGCATTGCGGGCAGAAAGAGCAGCTCTCTCAACCAGACCGAGATTAGCGAGGATCTGCTGGCTTCTGCGTTGTTCTGCCTGGCTGAAAGCATCAGCGGCTACTTGCCCTGCTGTCTCTTTATCGCCACGGCGTTCCAGCGAAGAAATGTATTCAAACTGCGCTGCTGTCAGGTAATGCAGTTGGTTGTTCAGCTCTTGTGATGCTTTGGTTGGCTCGGAGAACAGCTTCTGGAAGTTAGCGATGGTTTTATCCACCGCTTGTCCGGTGGCCTGCTCCATCGCAACTGCCGCGCGGCTCACTGTCTCAAGCTTGCTTGCATCAAACTTTCCAGAACCCACCACCTGAGCCAGAACAGAAGAAGCCGCGTATTGGTTGATCCCGCCACGAGATAGAGACTTTGCCAGTGCAGACAGCTGTGCGGCAGTTTTTCCCGCATAATTGCCGGTCAGTATCAGCTGTTTGTTATATTCGGATGCCTCTTGTGAACCTTTATACCAGGCAGCGACCAGCAGGCCAGCAACACCAATCATTCCCCCTAAAGCCAGCTTCGCCGGCGTTACTAGCGAAAGAATGGCTTTCAGCGCATTACCCACTCCGCCGAACGTATCGCGCAGTTGACCGCCCTGCTGGATCGCAACCATGTATATCGGCATACCAGATGCAAGTGAGGTAACGATGTCGGTCATTTGCATTGGCAGGTAACGCATCGCATTACGATACTGCCCCGCACTGATCGCGCCGTTCTTCCAGACGTTTTCTTGTTCCTTCAGTTTGGCGATCATCGGAGCGGCCTGCTGCGTCACTCCCAACTGTGCGGCTTTTAGCTCAAGGATTTCGGCGCGAGTTTTTCCGATTGCAGCTGTCTGATCCTCCAGTGAGGCGATGAATGTTTTCCCTGATGCGGCTGCCCGCTGCGCCGCCTGAGCCTGCTCGATGCGAGCCCGCCCTTCTGCCGTCTCGGCCTCCATGACCTGCGCCAGTTTCGCCCGGGTCGTCTCCAGCACGCTGTTGTAGCGAGTGAAATCTTCATCATCCACCAGCCCTTTACCGCGAAACTTCGCCAGGCTTTCCTGAATTGAGTCCAGCTCATCCAACGCCTTATTCACCGGGCTGATTTTGTTCAGCAAGTTCTGCAATTCCTGGCGCTGTTGCTTCAGGCTCTCGCTATTTTTCTTTTGATTATCGACACCGGTGCGGAACGTACTGTTCAGGTCATCCGCTTTATCGGCGGCGGTTGCCGCAGTATCCTGAAAGCGTTCCAGCTCCCGATTGCCGCGCTCCAGTTCGCTGGTGTTGACGCGCAGCGAAATGGTGGCGATATCGTTACTCATTCCACCCTCTCTTTATGCATGATTTTCAGCGCTGCGCGCTCCATTACCCGGATATCTGAAAGCGCGGTTACTTCGTCGCTCACGTTATGCAAACGCATCACCCATGGCAGTACGTTGTAGTCCAGCCCGGACGCGCCGCCCATTCCCGTACGCCATTGAGTACTGACGGCCTGGAACACGACAAACGAAGGCCAAACGTCGGGCCATACATCCACGATCTCATCATCGTAATCGTCAGGACTCAGCCCGTAGGGAGCAAGGTCGGATGCCGTGGGTTCAGGCGTATAGAACGCCGAGGCAACCGCTATCAGTTTTTTTCGCGCTGGCCCAGCAGTTCGCGATAGTAAGTCTCCGGAATGGCTTTCATGGCTGCCGGGTAATTTTCCAGAAGCACAGCCAGGTTGTCGGCGTTGAACGCATCGGGTAGCGCCCAGCCCGCAATGATTTCCATCAGGAAATCCGTGGCTGATTTGCCTTCCAGCTTCTCCAGATCGGCCAGCTCTTTAAGCGGCTTGTGGTTGAAAGTGAAGGTCAGTACGCCGTCTTCATCACCGGCGCGCGGGATCGTGACGTTTGCTTTGAAAGTAGGTTTAGGCTGGAGAGTAAACTTCGTTGCCATCGATGCCTCTTAACGTAAAAAAGCCTCCGGACAGGAGGCATGTGGTTGGTTCCTGATCCCGGCTTACGCCGTGGCATTGGTCACTTTGTAGAACGTCATGGCCGGAGACTGCAGGTTCAGAACCACACTCACCGTCTCCACCTCATTGACCGCTGTGGTTGGCGTGTCGTCAAAGGATGCCGTGGCCGCCCAGTAACGGTTTTCTTTAGCCTTTGGAACGTACATATAAGCCGCGACCGTATCTTCATCCTCATCCAACTGGCGCAGCAGCGGGTAAACCGGAAGCGTGGAATCGTGGGCGATCGAGTAGGTCTGCGAAACAGCAGATTTGTAGGTGTTGAGGTTGCGCTGGCGATCGTCGCTCAGGAACTGGATTTGTGTGGTGTTCTGATCGCCGCCGGATTTCGAAACCTCTGTAATCTGCGGCAACTCGGTCCACTCGAGAACCTTGCGGACAGAACCAGTACCACCACCAGCAGCATATTTGTTCTTGTTAATAGTATTGATATTTCGCAGCGTGACCGCGCTTTCAGCAATAGCGTCGATTTTCGCAATGACGTTATCAATTCCGGACCAGCTGCAGTTCACATGGACAATATCACCTACATCCAGCTCCTCCGCGGAGCTGACGGTGATCACCACGTTTTCGGCGTTGGTCGCGCCGGTGAAAGCAATTGCCGGGCCATAGCCCGACGCCAGATAGACGTGAGCGCCGTTAGGCAGTGCAAAGCCCATAGTGGTTACTCCTTCGAAGAAAAGAAAACCGGCGCGTGGCCGGTCTGTTTTGAAAAGGTGAGAAGCAGAATTAGCTGACGATATCTGCCCGGTAGTTCAGGCTGACAGGAACGGTGTAAGAGACGTCCGTCGAAATGCCCCGGAAGATACCCGGCGCGCCACTGATCGAACTGATGAAACCATTACCTTCAACTTCCAGCCCTTCAGGGAAAAGCTCAGCCACCCGGCCCGCCAGCGCCACAGCAGCTGAGCGGCCAGTGCCAATGGGAGCCACAACGTTGATCTGATACACACCAGAATAAACTCGACAGCGCAGACCGAGATCAAGCGTGCGAGGTGTGGCGGGCATGTCGTGTACCGCGAGGTAAATCGCATCGGCAGGCGGTGTGAAGGGTACATTTTCCCAGGCAACTGCGATGCTCTCAGCATCGGCCCAGGCACCAAGCCTCACGGCCAAAGCCGCAGCAATATCTGGGATCACTTCACTACCTCCCTGATCGCTTCGTCAAAGAAACGCTGAAATTCTGCTGCCGTGATGCGCACCATCCCGCCCGGCGCCTGAGTGGAGTGCCCCATTTCAAGTGGATAGGCGTAAGGTACGTTGTTGCAGAAGTAGATTGAACTCATCCCCACTTTGAACAGTGAAAGCGTGTAGTTCCCTGCGGCTTTGGTGAGATCGCCTGTCTTATCAATCCGCCCGTTTTCCTCGGTCGTGGGTGCATCAAACGACACCTGCCAGTTGCCGCGAAACCGCCCACCTGTGTAGCCTGGCGGCACTTTGATATCCATCCTATCGACAACCCGCGCTTTTTTCTTCAGTCGCCCGGTTTTCGTGAGGTTGGCAGGATCTGTTCTTTGCGCCTCGTTGTGTTCATACACAGCGCGGTTATAGGATGCGGCCGTTTGATTGATTTCCCAAAGCTCAGGGTTTCCGACGGGAGACATCATGACCAGCTGATTGAGGATTCTTATTCCAACCGCGCGAACCACCGCATCCTGGTTGGCTTTTGCCTTATTGACGAACGCAGTGATATCCGCGATGAATGCAGCATTCTCGCTCATACTAGGCCCTCAATTGCGTTTTATAGCAGAGCACCACATCTGCCGGCTTCGAAGGATTCGGTTTCACCACCCGATGGGTGATACCGTCCACGTCGATCAGGTCTCCGGTTTTGATTTCCTGCTCTGCGGTAAACACGATACGAACATCCCCGCTTTCGATTACCGTTCCGTCGATCTCGCCTGGCTGATAATCCGTTTTTACGCCCGTGGTTGTGAAACGAATATCGTCAGACCTGTGCTCAATACCAGCAATCACCGTCACCGAGCCCTTTCGGATGACGTTATACGAAATGCCGTTCTGCCTGATCATGCGGGTGGCAGTGGCTTGCATGCGCTGATAATTGATTGCCATTACGTACGCTCCGCAAAGGAATTGATGGCATAGCCACGACCACCAGCCAGATCGCCAAGAATTGCCATGACTGCCGGGTAGGACGGTGTAAAAACCTCACCATCTGCGACCGCGTAGGTCATGGTGACTGCCCCTTCCACGCGCTCGGTCTTCACAGCCGCCTCGCGTGTACTTGCAAGCAGATCGCCGTCTATCGCCTCGACCGCCAGCATGCACTGTGCGGTGATAACCTCCTGAGGTAGTTCATCAGGTGGAAGATCGTGACCATCCAACACCACGTTCAGGCGCGGCCATGCAAGCGGTTGTCGGGACTTCGCCTTTGAGCCTACCCACTCCAGACCTTCCAGATAGTCCATCGCCTTAATCAGCAATGGAGATAGCTTCTCAGGCAGCTCAATGCCACGCAGCACGGCGAAAGATAACAGGTCTTCCTCGCTGACGTAGCTGTTGGCGCCATCACTGGTGATATCGGTATTAATCATGGAAATATCCCGAATGTGGGGCTTTCGCCCCATGCGTTACTCGCCGGCAGGTGCGGTGAAAGTGATTTCATCACTGGTTTTCGCCACACCATCAACCGTACCAGTGACCGTAAAGGTCCCTGCTTCGCCAGCGGTAAGTTTTACCGTAGCACCACCAGCAGAGCCAGTCTGCGAGCTCTCAGTGCTGAGCGTGCCGCCCGTCGATGACCAGGCCACACTCTTGCCTGCAACGCCGGAACCGTTGAGCGTATATTTCAAAGAAAGCGTTACCGCGTCGGTGCTGTCAGCGGTCGCGGATGATTTATCCGCTGACAGCGTTACTCCCCCGCAGCAGTTCCCAGCTTGATCAGAACGCCGGCCGTGGATTTGTTGCTGGTGAAGTGCTTCTTCCAGTTGCCGGCAGTACCGATTTTGGTCAGGTCTGGGTTATCGCCTTTTGACGTATCCCAGCTGTAGCCAAGCAGATCGACGTTCACAACGCCTTCGGCGCGATAGCCAATCGCGAGGTTTTCCTGATCGTTGATGTCATAGGAGCGGAAACCAGGCGCCTGAGATTCGGTCACGGTTACCGCCCCGGTCACCAGTCCCAGAATAGCATCGGCGTCCATGGTGTCGGTTACCAGAACCGGTTTACCGAGGGTGCCCGGCTGGCCTCCGTATACCACCACGCCTGCTTCTTCATAGATTTTGTTGGCGATCGCCTCATCAACGATGTCGAAGTAGGTGGCGGAGTGCATTACGAACAGAACCACACGGTTAAACTTATCGCCGTATTTACGCAGACCGCGCGTCAGGGTCTTTTTGCCATCCGTTTCGATATCAGCGGTCACCACCATTTCAGCGTTTGCGCCGATCGCCGCGGTCAGTGCCTTCAGACCGTACTTAACGTAGCCCTCCAGCGTTGCATCAGCCACATCGGTGCCAATCACCTCAGAGAACTCGTCAACGGAGCGGCCACGGCGTTTGAATGCTTCTTCGGTGGTTTCATAGGGGCCATATTTCCATGGAGCTTTAACGGACACCGCTTCGGCCGCACCGATTTTTTTACCCGTTACTTTGTCGGTGGAATTCACATCACGCGATTCGATGGAGCCACCAACCGTGTAGAACGCGCGCTTACGGAAATCTCCGTCAATCAGTTCGTTGTCCAGCAGGATAGCCCCGTTGGAAGAGGCGTTAAAAATCTCCAGATTGTCCTGGCGGCGCTCCAGAAATGCGGTTTGCGCCAGGTCGTCATAAATAATCAGATCGGTGTTAACAGTCGTCATCGGGTAAATCCCTTATTTCGGAAGTTTGAGGAAGGCCTGCTGGCCATGCTTGCGGATGTAGTCCGCCTTGTTGCTGGCGCTCATTTCGGAGCGTTTCAGGCTGCCACCACCGTTCGGTTTATGCCCGCCCGCGCCGGTGCCTTCCGCGCGAGGAAACAGATGTGGAGCCGTCTCCTTGAGAGACTCGGCCCACTCAAGCGGGCTAAGCGGGGTTTTCCCGTCTTTTCCGAACAGAACATCGCCATTTGCATCAACCGCTACGGCCTCGCCTTCGTCGTTGAGCTTGAAAGTGCCTTTGGCACGTAGGATCAGGTCGTCAGATGCTTCCGGTAGCGCGCCGGTTTTAGCGGCAGCTGAGCGGATAGCATCGCCTAGTACGCGATCCCGGAATTTGTTGGAGAACGCTTCGGCTTTATCCGCACGTTCGTTTGCTACTTTGATCTGCTTATCAACGTCAGCGCGCAGGCGCTCGGTGCGCTTATCGAGCACCTCGTCAATTTTCCCGGCGGCAATCAGCTTTGCCTCTTCATCGTCGGAGAAACGTTGCAGGATGCCGCGCACGGCGTCTGGATCGATACCATCAAAGCGGGACAGGTTTTCTTTCTGCTGCTTGATGGTCCCCAGCAGCTCAGAGTTTTTGGTTTTAAGACCGGTGACTTCGCTCGTCACGCGTTCGTCGATCAGCTTCTGGATTTCCGGCGTGATTTCGACACCGCCCCCACCACCTCCTTCACCGCCGTTTTCTGGAGCGTAAAATTTCAGAAGCATATTTCGGATTAACATAATGTCCCCTCGGGATTTTGCCGGGCCTCGCCCATAAAAAAGCCCCGGCGGGTGCCAGGGCATGATGTAAGTGCTGATCGTTAGTTGTCGGTACCTGAAAGTTGCTTAAGTCGTTCCAGTGTTATCCATTCCCCTTTGTCCGTGAACATGTCACTCAGGTCGATTTCGCCGGCACGGAGCAGACGCCCGCGCTCTACACCAAGCACCTGATCCTGCCGCTGTGCCGGCTGACGCTTGAGCCACTCCAGATACGTGGTTTTCGCCGGAACCTGCCCGTCCATGCTCGCGCGGGTGCCCTCGTCCATTTCATCAATATCGATGCCGAGTTCTCGCCATGATTTGAGGATCAGCGTTTCGGTAGAACGGCAGCAAAAGTGGATTTTCCCCGGTCCCTGCAGATAAGGCACCTTGTGCCCCACCGGCTTGTTGTCCAGGGTGTAACGCAGCAGATCGCGAACGATGCAATCGTGGCTGGTTTTGTTGTCTAGAGTGGATAACCACTGCTTACCTTTCACGACATCGCTGTTGGCGCTGGTGAAGCTGTTACGCGCGGTCGCGGCCAGATGATTAACGGCCGTTTTGGCTATGCTGGCGGCATTCGCCCTGCTCATTTGCAGCGCGCCGTCGCGGTAGTCCTTGTTGGCGTGGCCACGAACGTTTCGCGCTATCGCTTCCACCGTGTCGCCTGCCAGATAACCACGCCGCACGGCGTTAACGACGCGCGTCAGCCTGTCCGACTCCAGATTACTCGCCCACTCGCTCAGAAGCCGCCCCTGAAAAGGCTGCGCCATCGCCGCGGCGTACACCATGTCGGCGGTAACACCCTGCAGCGGATAACGGGACAACACCTGGGAAGGCAGAAGCGAGTCGAACAGGCTCAGCTGATAACTGGCCTCATTCTTTGCAAGAGCCATCAGCTCGCTTTCCAAGCCGGTCTGCATGGCGGAAACGGCCTGGTGATTCAGTTCACGCACGCTACCGAGCAGACTTTCCAGCCGGGTAACGCTGAAGCTTTCCGGTGACAGCCTGTCCAGCGCATCCAGCAAACGCGCCGACAGGTCTGCGTCTGTCTCGTTTAGGAGTTTAACCATCCTGTTGGCCACGCCGGTAGCGTAACGGCTAAGCCACACAGAATGTGCGATCGCCTCATCACGCAGGCTTTCGTTGACGGTTGGCATATCAGCCCCCTGTCAACGTGGGCGCCTGGTTGCGAAGCGCATCGATGACATCGTCGGGGTTGTCGGCCGGGTCGATCAGGTCGAGTTTCTGCAATGCCCGAATCATATCGGTATCGCGCAGCGCGCCAGACTGCCAGGCGTTCACGATCGCCGTGACCATACCGGACTCGGCCACCTTCGCGATGAATTCCTGATTGATGGTGTAAGCAGGAGACTCATCTTTGAGCCCGAGGTATTTTGCACACCAGCCCAGCGCCAGCGTATAAGCCTCAGAAACGTTCGATACGCAGATACCAAGTACCGATGTGGATGAAGTTTGCTCCCCGCTCGCCTGCGTTGCAGTCTTCGCCGTGGCGTTCTGCTCAATAAGCCGCGCGCCCAGCTGCACCATGTAGTCGCGCTTGCTGTCCATGGCCTCTTTCGCCAGCATATTCGGCTGCGCCTGCGCATAACCAAACGAGCCCTCCTTTGGCAGCAATAACGGAGAACGGGAACCAATTTTGACGCCCTTCTTTTCCAGGTGATCGCGCCAGCCCGTATCGAGACCGGTCATGTACGGCTGAACCTGACCGCAGAACCACACACTGTCTTCATAGTCCGCGCTGTTGCGGTAATGGCCGTGGTTAATCTCCACCAGCGCCGCCAGCGGGGAATCATCTATTGTCGGGTCGTTATTCTGGGCGCCGACAAAGGTGAACGGGATTTCATCCCAGTATTCCATCCCTTTGGGTTTGGGTTGGTACTCGCTGTCAATGGTATAAGTCCCGCTGGCGGTGCCGCTGGCGCGGCGCCATACCCGGCAGATGAATTTCTCATCCTCCAGTGCCAGCTCGCGATACTGGATTTCGTCCTTATAGGCGTAACCATCCGGCTCCTCTACGCATTCACGTAGCACCACCAGCACCAGCTGGTCACGCCCATTTATGCGCTTCGTTCGCCAGTTGGTGATGTTCTCTGCCGGATAACGAAGGATGATCGCCTCTTTCGTCGCCTCGGCGTAATCGACGTAAACTCCCTCACGTGCAACTTCCAGAACGTTCTCGGCCACCAGTTGCGACTGCTGATAAATACTCGTCCCCGCGCCGTCGGCATTGCTCAGGAGATATTTGAGCTTGTCGGAGCCGGTAAAGGTCGGGTCTTTGCGATAAGCCATGCCCAGCATGCCGATTTTCGTATTGCCCGTAATGGCGTAGAAAACCGCGCGGCTCAGGTAGTCCTCGTTGCGCTTACGGTTGCGAGAGGATTTATCAGTCGGATCGAGGAACGGTAAATATTTATTGCCCGCTTCCTTAACTGCCTCAGCACCTTTGCAGAAGTCGCGGTATTTCCGCCAGGCAGCAGAAGCCGCCCGGTGTTCTGGTCGAACCCAGGTGATGTCGTCGTTTGCCATATCAGAAAGTGGTGTCCATGGTGATTGAGTAGGCTGGCTTCACGATCGGGTAATCCTTCACGATGAAGTACCCACCAGCGTCGTTGGGGTGATCGTTATCAGCTGACTTATCCGGTTCGCCGTTTGCCGCCCATATCTGCTGCTCGAGGCTTTCGGTGTAGACCGGGCAATTCTGGACGTTGACCAGATATCGCCGCTCACCGTTAGCATTACAGAACATGGCGTTCATCGAGTTAATGCGGTCTTTAACCGGCGGGTTGGCATCATCGACAATGACGCTGAATCCGGCGTCGTTAAGCTGAGCTATATCGGTCTTGCTGGCGTTCTGCGATTTGCGGGAGTCGCCGGAGGCATCCGGATAAATGTAAATCTCCCGGCTTTTAACGTATCGACCGTCCTCATAGCGCCAGAACTCTTCCTGTATGCGCTTAATCATCGCCGGTGTGTCGTAGACCTTCACCAGCTCACGAACGGCGCGCGGTAAGCTGTTGCGCTTAACGTGAACAATCGCAGCCATTTTCCCCACGTTGAAGTCCATACCGATAAACAGTGGATCGTTGTCCTGAATCTCGTCAGTGCAGTTATTCAGTTTACGGTTGAAGGTGTGGTAAATCGTCCCGCTGTTCAGGTTCGTGAACTTGCCCCGCAGATAAGCCTGGATCAGCTCGTCCGGGTATGAGCTGAGCAATGACGGAATGTAATCGTCAGGGAGATTCTTCGCATTGTCGAACGTGCTGGCCTGAATCAGTCCGTACAGGGCAGCCAGTTCAGGCTTATCCCTCACCGCCTTCACGAATTGCTGATAGACGAATTTGAAGCCTTCCGGCGTGGTCGTGACGTCAATACCGTTTCGCAGACCCGGAACGTTGTAACGCATACGTGCGATGATTTTTCGCCACGCCTGCTGAGCTTTCGCCGCTGGCATAACGTCCAGCTCATCAACCATCGCGTTACCGATTTTGAAACCGACAATCGAACCGGGTTTCTCCATCGAGCGGCAGATAGTCGTGCCGCGGTATCGGCGCCCCTCATAGAAATGGACCTCCTTGTTTCCCTCGTTGATTTTGACGTTCAGGCCCCAGTCGTGGGCCACTTCCTCAACGGTGGGATAGAAGATGTCGCGGATCTGCGGGTATGTCGGCGCGAAGTAGCCCTGGTTAATCTTTGGGAACTCCCACATTCCCTTACAGATGCCGCCGCAACCCACCCAAGTCTTCCCCGACCCAAACCCGGCCACGTAAGCTTTGAACTTGTTGGGCATAGCAAGGAAGCGGGCCTGCGGGATGTTAAGTGTCGGGCTGATCCCCATCGTCTGCCCTCGCGTCCACTACGTTAATGTTGATCTGCACTGGGGTTGGTTCTTCGTCCTCCCCGTCACCGGCAAGCTCTTTGCGGAGTTTCTCGATCTCCAGCAGCCGACGGTCGATTTCAATTTGCTGCAGCCGCTGCGCGAACTCGCTATCCGCCAGGCCAAGCCGCTTCATCACCGCTTCGAACATTCGTTCGCGGCTTATGGCTGTAATTTCAACGCCGTTCTTGCCAACCTTCACACCTGAATAAGCGAGCCGGGATATCGACGGGAGTTTACGCGTGTCAGGGAAGTAAGGCTGGCCAATGCCGTCGCCGTTGCAGCGAGGGCATTCGTGGTTTGGCTCTTTATTGTGGTCGTAACCGTATCCGCCAGTGTCTTCTGGCAGTCGCACTCCTTCTCTGCCCTCGGCCTTCGACGTCTCCTCATCAAACTCAACCACATCGCGCCACTGGTAATGATGACCGAAGCCCCAGCAGTAACGGCACGCTCCGCGGCGATATTGTGATAATTGGTTTGCATCGAAGGTGGCGAGCTGCCACATCTGGGCTAGGACCTCATCGGCATCGGCAAGCGTGCGCGCAATGGAGGCTTTCTGCTGCTGCGCAATAGCCTGCGCAACGTTAGGATTCGCTATGAGCTGGCGACCATAATTCGGGTCACTGTATCCAGCTCGCTCTGCGGCTGCCGTGGCATTTTGGTCCTTGAGATACTCAGCAATAAAGCACGTTATCTTCGGACTCAGTTTGCTCCCCACCAACTCCTCTGCGCATTTTTCGGTTTGCGCAGTGCGCACTTTCTTCTGCGCATTTTCTTGCGCTATTTGCGGGGTAGGCTTTTTGATGTATCGACGTGCAGTCGCGTAGTTCAGTCCCTGCGCTTCACACCATTCCTTCGATGATACGCCGGTTGCGGCATGGTCGGACAGGAACCGTTGCTGAAGCACGCCCCAGTCCGGCTTTGCCATTTGCGGATCCTTTTTGGACAGTTATTGCAACAGTGTTAATTGCAGGACAAAGAAAGAGTTACGAAAAGATGAAGGATGAAGGATTTATCCTCAAGAAAAAAAGACAATAGCCGATTAACTATATGAATATTCATATGGAGAATGAAAATGAGATACTTACTACCGATAGTAATTTTTGCATCAACCTGCGTTTCAGGCTCAGTTTTTGCTGCCACACCAACTCTTTGCTCGACTGTTACCTACTCGGCTTTTGGAGAAAAAGAGAAAACAGTACGTGATTGCATTGACGGCAACACAGAAAATTTTTTCATCAACGCCAAAATTAATAATTACAAACTTCCGACATTGGTTGTTGGCTTAGAAATCCCATCGTGGGTCAGCGAAACAGAACACGGGGTTCAAAAAGCCTTTATTGGTCAGGTAACCAAATTAAACGGCATTTATACCGTTAGAGTCCAGATCGAACTTGATGGCAAAAGAATCATTACATCATCGCCTGTGGAAGTTGGGGCAACAAAAACTGTCACCGTTAATGGCGAAAAAATCGAACTTAACTTGCAAAGACAAGTTATTTAAACAAACCATAAAATGCTGTATCACTACTGTTGAAGCACTTTATACCGCCCGAGTTTCCCCTCGGGTGGCGTTTAAATCGATAGCGTTAAGTAATCTATTTATTTTGCCGATACCTCGAACAATACCCCTCAACAAGGAAAAAACTGATGTTAGGACTTTATGGCGGAGCAACAGGTTTAGTTATTGAATTAGCAGCACGAAAAGCTATTGAAGCCTTTAGTAAAAAATCGACTGATACTGCGCAGACTTCAGCCCAACTGTCAGATGAAGCTCAAAAAGCGGAGCTCCAGTCGCTAGTTTTTCAATCTCAGGCAAAAGTTCAGCAGGAACTCGCTATAGCAAGAAGAATTCTCGCAGCAGAAGAAGTTGAAATCGAAGAGTTCTATGATGGCTCCGCATCAGCTGAATTAGGCGCGAAAGCTTCAACTGAGAAAGTGTCAATTGGGCTCAATGGTGAGGGGAGAAAAATTACTAAGCGCGTCATTAAATTTAAGGGATTCAATAACCAGATTGAGCATCTTTTACAGGAAATTGATAAGGGTACGGCGGAACTTTTAGACTCGCAGCAGCAATGAAAATTTGGTAACGATGCTATATATTGCCATTGCCATGGGTCTATCCATGGTAATGACAACAAAACCGCCCGGAGGCGGCTTAATAATGATTAGATTATTTTTTATCTATTGTGCTTTGAATAGCATCAGTCAGTGTCGGTAAAAATTTAATTGCTTCCTCAAGGTCATAAGCAATGTTTTTTGAATTAACTGGCGTTGAAACTGCGGCTTTAATGATCTCTAAAGCCGCTGCTGTTGCAATCAATCGAGAGTGTTCTACATCACTAACTCTAGAATCAATACTTTTAAAGTAATTGTGAACCATAAAACCTCCATTTAAAAAGTGAGGTTTTACATTACGCTTAAGATTCTTCCAGATAAAGCATTATCAATGGCATTCAGTGATTGCTTGATTTGAGTCATATCTCTATGTTGGATATCCTCATTTCCTCTCATACTCAATTTTACGTATTCCATCTAAGTTATTGTTCCCCTTCTCAAGGACAGCCAACAGCGGTTTTATCCACAAAACAGCCTGGCAGTACGTCATTGAGTTGGCGGCAGCGGTACTATCATCGGCTGCGTTAGGTCCGTCGGTATCGGCGTGCATTGCGCTGGAACGTAAACGGTACGCGTATTCGAGCAGCCCACCAGCAATGTCAGCAGGAACAGGCAGATCACAGGTTTTTTCACGGCGGAGAATCTCCCGGTATTCGATTACGGTTTCTTCGGTGCTGGTGTCTATCAGGGCGTTAAGCCTGTTGGCATGTTCGGCTACCTGATTGAACCGATTAAAATTGAATGTCTGGGTTGCGATCACCTGCCCCTGCAAAGAGTTGTCACTTCGCAGAACGTCGTTATCGCTCTGTAGGTTACTGGCGTCCGAGCAGCTCTTAACGAGGGCGACCGATAGGCCAGCAATAACGACTACGAAGATAAGAGACGGGTTAATTCTCATCAGTCCAGCCCCCAGCACGCCAGCGCGCTTTCCTGGTCCCGTCGCTCAACCTGACCATAGCAGCCATTCTTCTGGCCTTTGGTTAGTCGGCAATCACGGCCACCATCTTTAATCCACCAGCGAATCGCTTCACAAGCGCCTTTTCGGTCGCCAGCGTTGATTCGCTTATAGAACGTAGACGGGAAACATTTGCCGGGGCCAATGTTGTAAGGACAGAATGAAGCGATACCCGCTTTCTGGGGTTCGGTCAGCGGTAGCCGGATATTTCTCTCAACCCATGCCAGCGCAACATCACGTTCTTTAGCGTTAACCTGGTCGCATTTGGCCTGCGCCAACTTCATGCCCTGAATAACCGGTTTGCCATCCACCAGCGTAGCACCACGGCATATCGTCCAGATGCCGGAGCCGTCGCGGTAAGCCGTCAGGCTGTTGCCCTCTTTCTCACTCAGGAACTGATCGAGTATTGTCGGTGCAGATGCCCCTGCGACAATCAGGCCCACAACAGCAGCGCTCAGTTTATTTCTCAGTGCTGGTGACAAAGCCATTAAGCCGATCCTCCCGCTCTTTGCGCCGGTAATACCAGTTCACGCCGCAGGTGATAACGGTACAGGCGATACCAATGATGATTGCCCAGTCACTCAGGGTCATTCCCGCTACCTTGTCAGCCAAAACCCATACCTCTGTTTTCGTTGCGTCGGCATATGCCTTTGCTGATACACCGCAGCCCGTGAGTGCGGTCCCGGTGCCGTATGAGAGTCTGCTGTAAATCGTGCTCATTTTGGTCATAGCCTCACCTCCGATTATTCGGATGGCGCTGTGTGAGTAGGAAAAGGATCAGGCCCGGGCTGCATTAAGGACAAAACGAGACTGTTGTTACCGGAGGCTGAAATAGAAAAGGCCCGCCAAAGCGAGCCCTTAAATTTTTCTGCAAATGAAAAAGGCCGCCATAGGGCGACCTCTAGAATTTGAATGCGATTTACTTAATTAACAGCTTCGTGGTGAAGAATTTGCCCGCCCATACCTGAAATCAGTTTATCTACTCGAATATAATCCTTATAGAAAAAAGATGGCGCATTGTCCCAGTGGCAAAGCGCGATTTCACGCTTCAGATATGTGTCATAGTAAATAACACGAGCCTTACATGACCTACCTCTTCCCCCAGATTGGGTGGGGTATCTCATCTTGAAGCTGTAGGTATCACTCACATGCTTGTGAGCTGAAGAAACCATTATTAACTCTGGGACGTTCCAGAAAGCAAAAATAAGGCACATCATAACGGTAAGGCAAACGCCGAAAAGCCTCTTAACCAAACCTGCTGCGTGCTTATTGCTTCGGTACACACGCCAAGCAACGAACATTGCTATCAGGAAGGAAGCCCCAGCAATAACTGACTTATAAAGCACCACATCAAAAAGGTAAGTGTCATGAGTGATTTTGTGCGCCCATGCGCACCAAATTACCCAAATGACTGCAAAACTGTATAAAATCAGATCTAACCTTGTCGGAAATCTCATTACCATTCATCCATTTAACATCTTCCTGGAAGGAAGATATCAAATTGCCAGCTAGGTTTGATACATCGATGTGAATTTTAAATTTGCTCGCGTGGCTGGGTTCGAACTAGCGACTAACTGCTTAGAAGGCGGTTAGTCTATCATCTGAGCTACAGGCAAAATGGTGCCAGGCAAAAGAATTGAACCTTCGACCATTCAGTTAACAGCCGAACGCACAACGTCTGTGCCTCTGATCTTAAAAAGAAAAACCCCCGGCGGGATGCCGAGGCTTCATTTAAGCAAAAAGCCCCACGGGGTTAACCGCAGGGCTTTAAACGAAGGCAATAACCCAGCGTTAGAGCAAAAATACCACAGATTCGGGAAAAGTAAATAGCTCACGATAATATCGAGAGCTATTAAATAACCAACTATCTAGTTATCCGTTTTAGCTGCGCTTCTGCCCATGCCTCTTCGATATCGAATTTCGTGATCAACTGGTCGTAGAATGGTTTCACTGACTTTTTCCAAGTATCAAGCGTGATGGCATCTGTAATCTGGCAAACAGCCGCATGCGCCTCAGTTGAAGGAATACGCTCGTACCCTCTTCCACTGCAACGCTTACAATCAGTCAGAACCGGCACACCCTGTTGTTCGGTGAGCTTTTTGTTAACTGCTTTGCCGCGCCCCAGGCAGTCATTACATGCGCAACTCACGACCCGCTTCCCCTTACAACTTGTGCAAAGCACTTTGACTGTCTCGCGAATCTGGCGTTTCACCTCGAAATCACTGGGAGATTGCTTCAGGTCTTTTGCGAACTGTGGGAGTTTCATGGTGTAGTGCGATTTCATCGTGAACACATCGGCCTCAATAAAGCCACTCCCTGAGCAGCAATCGCACTGCTTCACGCTGGCGGCGCTGCGCGAGTAGTCCTCGAAAGCAAAAGTAGCCAACTGGTGCATGACCAGCGGCTTAATTTTGGCATCGAGTTTCCTTAAAGCAGCAATCTTGTCGCATTTGGTCAGCGCGTATTGGGCCAGAAGTTCGATCGCCCTCTCCCGGTCGTTATTGCTTATACCCATTTTTCCGAGGAAAGCACTGTATCCCATGGCTGCGCGTTCCTGCGTCATACCCATGGCAGCCATGATATCCGTCCCGGTCAAAGAATCTGAGGCAGTTGCGCGCGGAGAGTCGCTGATCAGCGTGGATTTTGCGAAGTGATACTTAACAGTGTTTTCGAGATTCATACTGCAGCTCCTGCCATCTGGTATATGCGAACAAAATTACGAAGTATGCGGTAGTCCACCAGCACTGAACCTGGCCGGCGGAAAATGCGTAAGCGCTGCCAGCGTGTCCGGAGTGTTTCGATCAGCTCGGGTTTCATGCGGCCTCCTGCTGTTTAAGCTTTTTGAGTTTTGCGCGGTACTCATCGCGTATCCGGACGTAGTCTTCGCGTTTCCATTTCGGTAATTCGTGCGGCCCCATAAGGGCATCAAAGCACGCCTTACCTATCTTCTGAATCAGGGCTGGACGATAGGCGATCAGGTTTCCTGACAGATGATTGTTGCAGGGCGCGCACTGGCGGTGGCAGTTGTCCTCGTTGAAGCGCAGTTCGGGATTGGCGCCGGTCGTGCGAAAGTGGCCAGCGTGATATTGCCCGTCATGGTGGCGACCGCAACTGATGCACGGCAGATGGCGATCCCGGTACCGTATGTACTCGTTGAATGCCTGCTGAGCCTGCCGGATGAAATAGCTGATTGGCTTCACCGCTTGTCGGCGTTCCGCCTGGCGCTGGCGTCCTGCTTTCTCCACTTCCCGTTGTTGCTTTTGCTCCTTGCGTTGCACGGCATCTCTTAGCTTTTGAGTCTGTTCTTTGCCAACCGCGCTGGTGCATTCAAACGAGCAAACGATCTGACCGTCACGCGCAGGATGGAACCACAGGCGACAATCTTTGTTTATGCACTTACGGCGGGGTCTCTTAGCCACGCTCACCCCCACATCCGGTTTTGCCAACGGCGATCGGCGCGCGGCGGATGGTTACTTTCTGGCAGCCGGGCGCTTACAGTCCAGGTGATGTAATCGGGGTTGAGGCTACGTTCAACGCGCACGCCGCGGCGCTGGTATTGAGCCAGCAGTTCATCTGCTTGCTCGGTACTGCACTGGGTGTGATGGAACCATGTAAATTTCATCGCCCTCACCCCGCGAAGCCAAGCAGCTGCGCGGCGATATTCTCGACCTCGCTTTGGCTGCGGAATGAACGGGACAGAATCCAGCGCCATAAGACATCGAGTGCTGCCTTGTAGAGCTGCTGAAACTCGACTTCGTCCATGTTGGCGAAAGATATGCTGCGGGGATGTTTGCGGAGTGTGCCGTCAGGCAGTTGAATGGCATCGAAGTGCCCTGCTTCGACAATTACCCAGGATCGGTATGCATCGAAAGATTTGCACAGGCTAATGCCGTTCGTGACGCGCCGGCTTGCGATTTGCTCGAGATACTCTTCAGCGGCATCGATGAGCGTCGTCTCATTCCCGGCGTAGGACGCGAGGAATTTTGCATAGCCGGTAATCAGCTTGCGTTCGTTAGACGAGATTGCTCCGCCAGTTGGTTCCCAGTATTCGAAGCCCAGACTGAGAAGCGCGAAGAAGCGCCGGTGGAATGCCGGGTTGCGAACCCGCGTGAACTCAGCAACCAGAACGTCGCCAAGTCTGATTTTTGATTGCAGGATATCACTGGTCTCTGGCGTCGCCGGGATCAGTATGCCTGTGTGGTGCTTGATGAGTTGTAATTCGTGCGCCATGGTCTTCTCCGTGGCGCATCAGGTTTAGGTTGTTCAGGCCTATGAGTGAATAATATCAGACGGCGAAATAACTCGGTAGCCCAGACGTGTAGCAAACTGCATAAACCCATTGAGGGTAAAGACTTCTTCGTCGTCAAGGAGAGGACGCAATGACACTAATCCATTTACTCGATAAACCAGATATCTCCCCTCTGCCGGGAAGCTATAGATAACTGCTTTATCGGCCCTTCTGACCACGTCGTACCATTGATCATCTGCATTAAAGGCATCTGCACTACACACTATTTCCCCCAGAGCGACTTAGTGACGCGTTAAAAAGTAATCGGGAACAGCCAGGGGAACGCAAACAGCGAAACTCTTTGAAACTGCTCCAGTGAAATTCACGCGATTAATAAAACCACTCGTCAGCGCTTTCCCAGGTCTCCTGCAATATATGCTCGACCTCTTTCTTATCACCTCCGAAAACAATGAGGCCACCATTACTGGTACGCTTAATCGTAAGCTGGCAATCATAGAACTGGTTGTTAAGTCGCTTAAGCAATTCTGACTCAAGCGCAGGTATGGTTCCATCAGGAAATTTCTTCAGGCGATCAATGGTTAACTCAATTTTCATTTTTCCCTCCGCGATGAATTACTGTGTTTATATACAGTGTATTTATAAACGTATCTAACGGATATTGCAACGTTTTAAGAGCTCACAATGTATCTCACAGAGATCGTGTACACCCCAAACAAACAACAGGTTACTTCTAGTGTGAATACTTATAGTTTTTGTGGGTTACATGTTTTGGGGCGGAAGAAATGATCGTTTGGATATGCAGCATGACTCACAAGCATCATGTCATGACTAAGCTCTACAGCGAGAACCTGCCGCGCAGGTTCTCGCTTCGGGAAAATCGTTAAAGTACCTGTTGCATAATATTATCATCATTTGAATTAAAGATTTTACAGCCATTGCCGATACTACTCTGGTCCTCACTTGTGACGCGTTCAGTGTTCAGTACTGTTTGCTTTAGCCATCCGGACTGATTACATATCGCCTCATAAAAGCCAATCCTTAATATAAAGGGAACTTATGAGATTAAAATATGCAGCACTCATACTCGCCGTTGCCATTACAGGCTGTGATAACAAAAAAGACGAGATCGGTTGTTCCTCTGAAATGTCCCAGTCAGCGCTCTTGGATTTATTAAAAAAATCTGCTTATGAAGGGCTCTCTGAACAGGTCGACAAATACCCTGACGTCACTAATCAGACCAAACGAAGCGCCTTGGACAAGATCAAACTGGCCATCTCTGAAATCTCCACAACCTCAAGTGACACGGGAAGCACATTGAAAACATGTGAAGGTACCGTGACGATAACCCTATCTGCGAATGAGTACGCTCAGCTCTCTGATGATTACAGAAAGAACTTTAACCGTAATCTCGACAAGCAAATGGAAAGCCTGTCTTTGGATCACAACGCAAACATCTTTTCAAAACGCATCTCCTACACCGCACAGGCGACCGACGATCAGAAAAACGTTTTTGTAAAAGCCTCCTCTGATAATCCGATATCTGTGGGTGCTGCTGCACTTACATCGCTTTTCATCATCAACCCGATCGTTGAACAGCAGAAGATTCAGCAGGCTAAGGATGCCCAGCGGAGCCAAATTGAAGCGCAACAGCAGGCTCAACTCAGGGCGCAGAAACAGGCCCAGCATGAGGCAGAGCAGCAAATTGAGAGACAGACACAACTGCAGGCACAAGAAAAAGCTGAGCAGCAAGTTCAACAACAAAACGCTGGCAGCCTTGATCAGTCACGAATGGCGTTTGCAAATGCCGACTCTGATTTGAATACCGCCTGGAGCACATTAACGCCGGCAAAGAAAAAGAAATTACTGCCTTCTCAGCGCCAGTGGATCAAAACAAAGGATGCTATGTGCGGCAAAGTTTCAATACAGGGAACTGATTCAGAAGTTAAGAAAATGGTCGATTGCCAGACGCAAATGACCCTTTCAAGGACTGCCTTCATCAGAACACAATAACTGAAGCCACTTCAGACTGGTAGCCAGCGATAAACTGGCTCCAGCGTAATGCTTCTTAATTTCCGCCGTGTCCTCTGCCCTTTTTACTACATACTCTCCGTTCAATCAGACGCCAACGCCTGATCCAGAAATGATCGACTTGGTCTCAAACGGCAAAACACAGCTTATAGTCAATAACAACAGTAATTGGTAACTAATTTTGTTATGTTAATCTTGAAGTTATGCGCTTATTTGAGCTAAACTAAATAAGTTTGAATGACTGAGCTACTGCTAAGCCAGTTAACACCAGTTCAGAACCTGAAGGTTATCGAACCGTCGTAGAAAGTGCCTTTTTGCGTGTATTTTCATTTTACGAATGATTATGGCACAGCCATTATTGAGTCAATAATGTCAAAAAAACAACCACTAAACAAACCAGTAACAGAAGGTCGCGTAATGAACAATAAAGTTTCACATAACAAAACAATAGATAACAACGAAGTTGGTCTATCTACTTTAGGTAAAGAAATTTACAGCATCGAAGGTGTTACTGAGTTAAAAGAACGAGAAATAAAAAAAGAATCAAATGACATAAAAACCATAACAGGTCAATTCGAATATAACACAAACAAATTCAATTACATCATGATTGAAAGAAATGGTTATCTTTTCATAAATTTTAGATTTAACGTAGAGTACGAACTTGTTGATTTAAATGAAAAATACAAAGAAAGATTCAATCTACTCGAGCATGTAAACGAACTAAACAAAAGAAATCTTGGACTCAAAACCTTTATAGAAAAATCTGACGAAGATAAAATCCTGGTTTCTTCCAACATAGAATATGTATTACATAGCGGCATAGGTGATTTTAAATTCGTAAACAACGCCCTTGAGATACTTTGCATATCTCAAGCATTTGCAAAGATTGGCAAAGATAGCGAGTAATATCTCATGAATATTATATCGTACATTATTTGCTCATTTTTGATGTTTTTCGTCGGCAATATTCAGAACTGGTTAAAGCCTTATCTCATTAGCCATCAATATCCTTCATGGCTTTATGATTCTTTTCCTTTCTATGCTATTATTTATGTTTCGGTAGGGCTCTTCAGCACATTCATTGCTCAAGCTCTCAAGCCAAAAAATGCAACTGAAAAAGAAATTTCCGACCTCAAAAAACAAGTAAAAAAACTTGAAAAAGAGAAGCAAAAAGAAAAAGGCAAGACTATTTCTGAAGAAACAAAAAAACATCAAGCTGAAATTTCAAAAATACGCACAAATCATCAAGATGAAATAGAGAAAAAGTCAAGTGAATATGAAAAAGAAATATTAAGGCATAAATGCACAATAAAAGCAAAAGATCAATTCATATCATCAATGACAATTCAGTTAGTAGAAAAATTTGAGACAATTGAAAATTATAACAAAGAGTCTGCAGGTAATTCAAACAAACATGCAAGCACAACAAAAAATAACGTTGGCAGCATAATGCCGGATATAGGTGACTACTCTTAAGTAAAACGCGCCTTCTTCTTGGGAGGCGCGTATTATCACAACTCGACCTAATCATAATAACGCTCGCCGCTAAAATAGTCTTCTGGGAAATATACTCACCTCAAACAGTTTAAAATATACCTAACCATATATTTTAACCCTTCTATTAATTCTGCTGGTCATGCCGAACATTTATGCCATCATAACATATGTCGGACTAAGACTATTACGCGAGACAGCTAGTACCTACTCAAGGATTGTTATGCACATCTAAACCATCTCGTTCGACTTGTTCCGATTGTACTTCGCCAGTAGCAATTGAATCGGCGTCGGGCCCTGTTCAGCAACTGGTGCTGCGATTGCGCGGTGCACAGGTGGCACTGGTTTACCCTCAATGAGCCGCTTTTCCCACATACTCAGTATATTTTCAGCCTCACGCTCAAGTTCTTTGTGACTCAGTTGGCCATCGGTTCCACGGCGACGAAGCTCGAGGCAGATATGGTAAAAAACCGGCTTCGGCCACGGATACTGCTCGCTGCTCGGGTACCGGAATGCGAGCTTGCGCCACTTCCAGTATTCAGCGATCACGTCAGCGGTAGTGATCCCCAGCACGCAGCGCCCTTCCCTGCACCATTTGATGAACTGGCCAGGAGAGGGCAGGAACGGTCGCTCCTGGCGACGTACCATGCGCATACCAGCTTCAACCTGCTCCAGGGCGGTAATTCCGTTTTCCTTGAATGCCAGCACCCACTGACGACGGATCTCGTTCACATCCTCCTGGCTGCGATTAACCAGGCTTGCAGGGAACGCGGCCGCCAGCTGTACGAACAGCCCGTTGATAATCTGCGCCACCTGCTGCATTTGCTCGCGTTCGGTGTACTGCTCAGGCAGGTTGTGCGCTACGCGGCGGGCCTGTTCCCGGTCAAAATTGCGAATACCCTCGGCAAGGTTTTTCATTCCAGCACCCCGTCAATCCAGTCAGTATTTTGCAGGTCGATACTGCACCGGGATGGATTTACCGTTCCGGTGGCGCGCAGCCGTTTGGTGGTAAGTTGATCCCACTGCTTTCGCAGACTCGAGGGGCTCAGGATGTTGTCTTTCCAGAATTCATCCCTGTTTGCCCACTGGAACAGGTCACAGATTTCGTAGTGAGTACGATTGTCCTGGACACGCATCAGCCTGATGGTGTTTGCCCATTCAGCCCAGTTTGGCTCAGATAGCGACGCATTGACGGTGAGCAGCCTGTCGTAAATCCAGCGCGCAGCCTTGAGGTCGTCACCGGAACCCCATGATTTACCTGCCGGCGTGTATATCCCATCGGCAGCTTCTGGGTGGCGAGAGAGAAACTCTTGAGCTTTCTGGTTTCGGGATTCTTCAGAATTCCGAGACGAGGATCTTTTACTACTGTTCTTGTTATAGTCTTGGGTGTCTACCGTTTCCGGGAAGGTTTTTCCCGTTTTCGGTAACACTTTTCCCGATTTCGGGAAGACTTTTCCCGTTTTCGGTTTGTCCAAAATCCACGCGGAAAGGTCAGTATTTATACCGACAATTTTCATTACGCCCTGCTTTTGACTGAAGATGATTTTGCGCTCTGCTAGCGATTTCAACGCATCAGAAACGTGCGAATCACTCAGATCGGTGAGCTCGGAGATCACCGTGTTCGTTACGCGGTCTTGTTTCTTGTTCCAGCCGTAGGTAAGCCAGATCACCGCTTCAAAACACTGCCACTCTCGACCTGACATTTTCAGGCGAGGCTTGAGTTTCTGGATTTCGTTAGCGACCTTGGTATACCCGTTCGACAGGTCGGCCATACGACCTCCCGGTTGTTCAGTTCTGTTTGGAAAGTTGATAACTTCAGCGGTATTTGACATACTCATCTCCGCAATTACGCACAGTTATTGCACCTGAAAGCCGTTGGTGTTCTGGCACCGCGGCTTTCGCCTTTACTGAAGTCTTCACATAGCCCCCAGCATGGTTGTTACCATCGCCAACAACGGTGCAGTGAGGTCGGGATCGACCCTGAACATTTCGAAAATCCCCTCGCCTAACTCCTTCAGCTTTTCCTTCTTCGGTGCATCGAGCATGAGAGCTTGCTTCGCCTCACTCACCTCTTTTTCCAATCTGGCCATTCGGTAGGCAAACAAGTCGTTTTTAACAACACGGTCGCGGTATCGAAGCGGTAATACAGACATGATCGCGGGCACCAACTGTTCGACGTTCTTTCGGTACGATGCGGAGTCTTCTTTGTTGTCCAGCCATCGAAACAGCTTCACGTTCCAAACATCGGCTTGGCCTGAAAAATCCACTCCATCAAGTTGGAGTTCTTCAGCCGCTTCTTGTAATTGAAGTGCAACAGAAACTCGCCCTTCTGCCGCTGCCCATGCACGAACAGCTGAGCATATAGCACGATGATCGATGGGTTGCCTTGCAGCAGCCTCCTGGTGACAGTTGAATATCAGGCGTTCTGTGGGTGCTCTGTTACTCTGATGGAAAGAAAGTGTTTGCATGGTTAAGGCTCCTGTGTAGGTAAACCATCACTGGGGTTTGGGTAGAGATCAGGGCGCAGTTCGTGGGGAGTTACGCCAGTAGACTCAAATACTTGCAGCACTCGTTCGGCTGGAATGCCTTTGCGGCGCCACAGCGAAACAGCCATTTTTGAAACACCGATCAAAGCGCCAAGCGCGCTGGCGGAGCCAGATCGGAGAATTGCATTTTCAATACCAGTCATAGGACCTCCTCAAGTGAGTAAAGTAAAGCATCAATTTACCACAAAATCAACAAGCACTTGCCTATTAACTGGTAAAGCTATTGTTTACAATCCTGACATGAATAAAAAAGATCCTAATCAGAGCCTCATTTCTAGGCTGACTGAATTGAACAACAAAGGCTTCTCTAAAACAGAGATGGCCAAAGTTGCTAACGTCAGTAAGCAAGCGGTAACTGGGTGGTTTAGAACCGGTAAAATCAGCAAAGAATCAGCCTTGGCTGTTGCTGACGCGGCTGGCGTATCAGTACCATGGTTACTTGGTGAAGACGTTGGTGAGAAAGACGGACTTAAGCCCGACGAACAGCGCTTACTGGAGCTCTATCGCCAGCTTCCAGAAGAAGAGCAGAATAATATGATCCGCATCTTCGCTCTTCGCCTGAAGGAGCTGGATGAGTTGTATGAAAAATACATGAGCCGGCGAATCAAGGGTAACACTGAGTAGTGAGCATGTAATGCTCACGACAAGGGATTTAATTGAGAACTAGCCTGTTTTTAATTTCCATCGCCGTACTTCGCTTTACCTTCATTTTCATCAGGATCATGCTCATTGGTCCTGTGAATGGGCATGAAAAGACCTACTTGAAGGGCTCAACAACTTTTGCGATCGTAGTTATGGCAGTTATATTGATAGCATTCATAGTGGTTACAGTGATGGTGTTGATGTGAAAGGTAGAGCGTTCGCCTGTTGCCGAAAGAAGAGCAACAGAACATGCTCAGCATCTTCGCTCTTCGCTTGAAATAACTGAATTAGCTTTATGACAAGTACATGAGCAAGCGTGTTAAGGGTGTTGCTGAGCTAAACACTAAAATCTCTAGACGCTTTGTGTCGGATTTTTAAAAGAATATTATTTTAGTTATGTGCTGTTTTCTCAATAACCCTCATCTAAATCCAACTCGGTTTCTAGATGTAATGGTGAGCGATTGGCTAGGTGGATAACTTCTCTAATCAAAAACTACTAGTAGATTAATCAGGTAAAAAATTCATTTCATACCGCGATAACTTTATGAAAAATATATATTTTTTTCGATAACCCTACAGCTTACTGAAAACATTGATACAAAAACTTAGGAAGTGTGACATGTTGTGGATAATTGATTACAAATTCAGTGTGACACTATAGGTGGTGTCAGCTATTATGAGCAAAGTTGAAGAAATCATCCAAGATCTTAGAAGGCGTAAAGCCTCAGTCGCATGCGAAGGCAAAAAGGGCCTTAGAATGTATCTTCAAGATCTTGGTTTTGTAGATGTGCCAGGAAAAACTGACGGGCACAGGATTTTCACACATCCAACATTGAGCCAGCATTCTAGTTTTATTTCTTTTTCAATTGATTGCGGGCATCGTCCAAGACGAGAGATGAAAACACCTTACGTGGTGAAAACAGTCAAAATTTTACAAACTTATCAAGACTTGCTTGAAAAACTAGAGGGCGAAAGCAATGCGTGACGCCGAAGAATATACAATTTCAGTGCGGGTGGAAGTCATCGATGGTGAAAAGCTGTATGTTGCCAGAGTGGATGAGCTTCCAGACGTGGAAGAATACGCAGACACTTTTGAGTTTGCGCGTGAGCTTGCACTTGACTCAATCCAAACATCCCAAGCTTTCTTCCATGAGAATGGGATGGTGTTCCCTGAGCCAAAAATGTTCATTAGCCCAGAAGTTAGTGGCCGCGTAACTCTTCGTCTACCTAAGACAGTGCATGCCAACTGCATTGCAAGAGCTGACGAAGAGGGAGTCAGTTTAAATACTTATATTCTGACATGTATCGCCTCCTACCGTGGGGAGTTGAACCGACCAGTGCTAGCAACCATTTTAGATAGTTCGGTTGTAGCGGAATATGCAGCCAAACTAGCTCATAAAAACGTCGTTCAACGAACTCCTAATTTCAGATTAGCGGTCGAAACTACCAGTTCAGCTATGTTTAGCTTTAGTGATAAACATAAAGAATTGCCATTAAGCTGCAGAGAAGTTGCTGCATCGTTCAATAGAGTGAAGTTCCAAAATGCTTAACATCATTAAAAGCATCCAACTTAATGAAATTATTCCAAGTTTGAATAGTATGGACTTTGACAGATCGCGGGTCATAACCGAGGATGCCAATGTCAATTTCAACCTTAGGACTGAATTTGCTGAAGATAGTGACCACAAAGTATGCAGGCTTAGCATCAGTGCAGAAACTGTTGGAACGCAAAATGAGGGTCCGGATATCTTCAAATCATCGTTGAAAATTGATTACATTTTTAACATCGTTGATTTTGAAGCATTTTCTTCTATCAATGATGAAGAGCGGCTAAAACTGGCTTGTAATTATTCATTCCTCGACTTCAGAGCGCGCTTAATTAGTAGTCTTAAAAGCACCGGCATGGTAGGTGTAGAGCTACCTTTTTCGATGGAAAAATTGATAGACGTTCATTAAGCATCTTCCCTAGTCTCAGCGCACCAGGTTTTTCCTCACCTAGTAACTCGGCCGTCAACCCCCTCCCCCGACTGCCCAATCCCGACCTAAGCGTCGGGATTTTTTTGTCTTCTATCCACGCAATTTCATACTTCAAACCATCAAGTAAAGTATTGCTGTGCCTTTTGCATAACCAATGCTTGACCAATTAGTAAAGTGATGATTTACTAGTATCACCAAGACGCACCACGAACCACCAAGGTAGGACGCCCACGAAGTAGCCGCCGACGGCATACGAATAGTCGGATGAGGTGGAGAGATTAACGCGCATCAGGTGTAAACGTTCCGCTGGCCGGCGATAAGGCAAACGAGGGTGAGAATGATTGATTTCGCACGCAAACCAGGACGGCAGCAAGCCGTAAAACTTAATTTGTTCGAAGTGATTCTTCGCCGCTTGTGCTACCTGTTGGCGCAAAAGGGGAATCCAGATGTGTAACTCAACGAAATGCGGGTACTGCGGCAATCCGGTTGAACCGGAGGAAGTAGTTAAAAGTACCCTTCTCTATCGCAACGGCTCACAGCTGGCGCGCAAAGAAAAAGAATACTGCTCTGAACGTTGTGCTTCGTACAACCAGATGGCCCACGAAAGCTAACGTAAAAGCCGCGCAAGGCGGCCTGTACGTCCGGTGACACCGACCAAAGTTACACCGGAAAACTAAACAAAACCAAAGTTCACCCAATGGGCGCTATCTCTGGCCCGGGGATCTTACATCCAAAAAAGAGGATCTCACATGGAATTTTTCTATGTAGTTAAAGCTACGCAGAAATCAGGCAAAAACGACGCAGTGGTTTGGTTCACTGCGAAATCCGAAGCTCGCGCCAATCTGCAGCTCGATGTTGAGCTTGAAGATGCTGGTATTGAAACTGGACGGGGTAAGGACTTTCAGAAGCCAATCCGCACTGATTTTCCGGTCTATGACGACCTGCCGGAAGAAAGCACAGTGGATTACGCCTGGTGCAAACGCTACGAACTGGATGAAGACCAGCGCACCTGGAAAGCGAAGTTACAGCAGGAAGAATCAACCCCGGTTAGTCACTTTGAAAAGAATGAATTACTTCGTCCGATAGCTCGTCTACGTCTACCGCAACGCATCATTGCTCACCTGATTAATGACAACGAACTTAAAGAAATAAGCGAAGAGCAGCACATTCAGATCGGACAAATAGAGAATGACGAAACCAATCTCTTCGTCCAGAACCTTGTGCAAGCCATGGCTGCTGTTCCTGGCGTCAAAGAGCTTTCTGCCCATATTGAATGGAAACTTGTCCGCGCTATTAAAAACGTTTTCGACCTTGATCAGTTATATGCCACTGCCTCATTCGAAGACTTCATTAACGAGTGGATTAATGATGCAGACACTCGCAGCCTTACCGTAAGCAAATGGGCTCAAGACAAAAAACCAGCGGCAAATTCCGTTGGAGAAGGCACCACTTCAAAGACGCCTGAGCTAATCACCGTCGCCACACTTCCACTGCGTCAGCGGATCCTTGCGCAGTTCATTGCCGACGAATACGCCTACCACATCGATGCTGAACAGAAGAAAGTCATTCAACAACTCGAAATGGATGTAGATAACAGCTACGTGCAAAATATGCTCCTGGCCGCTGAGAATGTAGAGCCATTCAAAGCTGCCCACGAGCTCGACTTCTGGAAAGTAATTACCGCCCTTAAAACAATCTTTCCTGTAGATGGAAAACGTGTCGAGTTGTCGCTGGTAATCCAGTTCTTCAGAACCTGGTTCAACACAGACTATATTGATCGCGGCATACTCGTACGCGAATGGGCCGCTGGCAATCGCATTAGCAATGTTCAGCGCACCGATTCCGGTACGAATGCCGATAGCGGTTATGTCACCGATCGCGGCGAAGGTGCGCACCATACGCTGGACACTCTGGATCTGGAAATTGCCTGCGCCCTGCTACCGATGGACTTCAACCATCTGGAGATACCAGGCAGCATCCATCGTCGAGCCAAAGAAATTGTGGCGAAAAAAGAAGAACCGTGGAAGTCATGGAGCGCCATCCTGCGCAATCAACCGGGCGTTCTGGCGGTAAACCGCGCGGCAATTTTTAACCTGATTCGCATCGCGCCCGAGAACATCCACCGCACGCCTGCAGCTCATCTTGAGTTCGTTAACCAGACTATGACGGCTGAATTCAATGCAGCGGTAGAGTTGCTGCCGATGCCTATCCCAATTATCGAAACTGAAGTTACGTTAGAGCAACCGCAAGTTGAAAATCTCGGCAGCGGCGTGTTCTCCATCGATGGGCTGATGAATGAAAAACCAACAGAAAAAGATGACCGGTCATCTGTTAAAGAGGAGAACTTCAGCAATGAGCAGATGGAAAAGGCTCAGCCAGAGAAAGTCGAAATTAATGATGCAGTACCACCAGTCGAAGGCGCTGTTACAGCTGATCCGCAAGCAAATATCCTAGTGCCGGCTGATGTGCTTGCCGCCGCGGCGCCAAGCCTCGCAAACCAGAATAAGGCGGATGTTAACCAAAAAGACGATTCAGTCAGCCAAAACAGCGATTTTGTAAACCAGAACGCGCCAGAACCGGTACAAAACGTGCCAGAAGCGAAACAGGCCGAACCAGAATACCCGGCTTACTTCGAACCGGGCCGCTATGAAGGGCTGCCAAATGACGTCTATCACGCGGCGAATGGCATCAGCTCGACGCAGGTGAAAGATGCGCGAGTCAGTCTGATGTATTTCAACGCACGTCACGTAGCCAAAACAATCCCTCGCGCACCTTCCAAAGTATTGGATATGGGCAACCTTGTGCACGCACTGGCTCTTCAGCCTGAAAATCTGGATGAAGAATTCAGTGTTGAACCGTTGATTCCGGAGAGTGCCTTTACCACGACTGCAACACTTCGCGAGTTCATCGACACGTATAACACCAGTCTGCCGACACTGCTGAGCGCTGACGAAATTAAAGCCCTGCTGGAAGCGCACAACAGCACCCTGCCACCGCAGGTGTCGCTTGGCGGTTCGCTTGAAGAAACGGCTCAAAGTTACATGGCGCTGCCAGCTGAATTTCAGCGTATCGAAGCTGATCAGAAACAAACCGCCACGGCGATGAAAGCCTGCATCAAAGAATATAACTCCACCCTGCCATCGCAGGTGAAAACCAGCGGCAGCCGCGATGCCTTGCTCGAGCAGCTGGCGATCGTCAATCCTGACATGGTCGCACAGGAAGCGCAGAAGCCGGCACCGCTGAAAGTGTCTGGAACCAAAGCTGACCTGATGCAGTCCGTGAAATCCGTGAAACAGGATGCCGTGTTTGCCGACGAACTGCTGGATGCATGGCGCGACAACCCGGGCGATAAGATTCTGGTGACGCGCCAGCAACTGGCGACCGCGCTGGCCATTCAGTCGGCCCTTCTGGCCCACCCGACCGCCGGCATGCTACTCCAGCACCCGAGCCGTGCAGTTGAAGTCAGCTACTTTGGTTTTGACGATGAAACTGGTCTGGAAGTACGTGTCCGCCCTGATCTCGAGATTGACATAGACGGCGTGCGTATTGGCGCTGACCTGAAAACCATCAGCATGTGGAACGTTAAGCAGGAAGGACTTCGCGCCAAACTTCACCGCGAAATCATCGACCGTGATTACCACTTGAGCGCCGCAATGTACTGCGAGACCGCAGGTCTGGACCAGTTCTTCTGGATTTTCGTCAACAAAGACGAGAACTACCACTGGATCGCCATCATCGAAGCATCCGCAGAACTGCTGGAACTGGGAATGCTCGAATACCGCAAATCGATGCGCGCTATCGCTACCGGATTCGACACTGGCGAATGGCCAGCGCCGATCACCGACGATTACACCGATGAACTAAACGACTTCGATCTGCGCCGCCTTGAAGCGCTGCGTACTCAGGCATAAGGGGAATGACAATGGAAAGCATGAATATCGTAACCACAGAGCAGCAGGCTCCTAATACTATTTCGGCCAGCAACTCCATTTTCAACGTCCAGGCGCTGGGTCAATTGCAGGCGTTTGCTGGATTAATGGCTCAGTCAGCGGTAACTGTTCCGGCTCACCTGGCGGGTAAGCCCGCCGATTGCATGGCAATTGTAATGCAGGCGATGCAGTGGGGTATGAATCCTTACGCTGTTGCCCAAAAGACTCACCTGGTTGGGGGCGTGCTGGGCTATGAGGCGCAATTAGTGAATGCAGTAATAGCTAGTTCCAGCGCCATCCATGGCCGTTTTCATTATCACTATGATGGTGAATGGGAACGCTGCACCAAAACCAAAGAAGTGACGCGAGAGAAAACTGGGAAGAACGGTAAATACACGATCACCGAGCGCATACGTGCTTGGAATGATGATGCTGAGGACGGCTTGTCAATTAAGGTTGGCGCTATCCTGCGTGGGGAGAAAACAATTACCTGGGGGGAACCAATTTATCTGTCAGGGATTGTTACTCGCAACTCCCCACTGTGGGTATCTAATCCCAAACAGCAGATCGCATACTTAGCCGTAAAGTACTGGGCGCGCCTTTACTGCCCTGAGGCCATTCTCGGCGTCTATAGCCAGGATGAGGTTGAACAACTCACAGAGAAGGAAATTAACCCGCCGCCGCAGCGCGTCAGCCTCACGGAAATTTCTGGTGACACCGTAACAACTACACAGACTGCTAGGGAATCAGCCGTCAATATTGACGCCCTAGCAGATGATTTCCGCGACCGCATCGATGCTGTACAGGACGTTGATAGTGCCAAAGCGTTACGAGTTGATATCGAAAGCGTAAAAGCCACGCTGGGTTCCGCCCTGTTCACCGAGCTAAAGAACAAAGCAGTGAAGCGTTACTACCTTGTGGATGCACGTAACAAAGTCGAAGCGGCTATCAATTCCTTACCTCCGTCAGATGCTTCCGAAGCGATTGAGCGGTTCGGAGAAGTTGAGCGAGTGCTGGCATCGGCTAAACGTCATCTGGGCGAAGAGCTGCATGAGCAATTCAGCATCACCCTGGCGGATATGAAACCGGAATACGTGGCTTAGGGAGATCGGGAGGGGAAACCCTCCCTTAAGGAGACAATATGCGACTGATCAATCGAGGTAGTAGGCAATCCCCTTTGGCTCGCCAGGCATGTGATATCGCGCTCGCAGCACACCAACAACGTTACGGCGATTACGGGCGAAGCAAGATGAAAGAGACCTACACCGTGAGAGTTGAAGGTGTGAAAGTTTGGGTTGAAGTGGTGAATCGTAAGGCGAGCTATGTAGCTACAGCAATGACTGGCATGCGTCGGCTCCGTTCATTACCCGGTCAGGCCTCCTGATATCGGAATATCAATTGTTCTTAACCGGCATCTTTATACTGATGCCGGTTACCTGAGGTGAATGATGGCACAGGTAATATTTAACGAAGAGTGGGTGGTTGAGACCAGATTAACTGAAAGAACAGGACTTACCGAAGGTCAGATTAAAAATTACCGTCTGAAACTTTGGGTGGAAGGCGTGCATTTTAAGCGTTTAACAGCGCTGGGTCAGACTGATAATGCCAAAGGATTGCTCTGGTACAACTATCCCAAGATTAATCAGTTAGTGCAGGAACTCTGATGAAATTTCCAACCGGCGTTGAATTACACAACGGCAAAATACGCATCACTTTCACCTACCGCGGCATACGATGCCGCGAAGTTCTGCGTGGGTGGCTGGTCACTAATAGCAATATAAAGAAAGCCGGCAACTTCAGAGCATTGATTGTCAGCGAAATCCAAATGGGTGCATTCGACTATGCCCAGCGATTCCCAGAATCAAAAGCACTCAGCAAGTTCGGCACGACGAAGCGCATTAACAGCTTCGCTGAATTGTGCGACTTGTTCTGCGATTACAAGGCACTCGAGGTTTCAGAGGCTTCAATGCTCACAATTCGCTCGACAGTCAACACTCTTAGGAGGGTGGTGGGCAATAGCACGCTGTTAGCCGATATTCAGAACGCCGACCTGCTCAACTACCGGCGGGAACTTCTATTCGGTGAAGTCGTTAATCCCGGCATGCCAAATTATAAGAAACAGGGCCGATCACCATCAAGGGTAAATACGCTCATAAACGTCCTGACAGAAATGTTAAAGATGGCTAATCGTAGCCAGTTCATCTCCCATACTCCATACGATGGCATACAGATGCTTAAGGTTTCAAAGCGATCACCTGACCCACTTAGCTTTGATGAGTATCATTCCTTTATTTCACACCTTTCTCTACACCATGCGCTGATCTGGACAATTGCCACTCATACAGGAATGCGGCATGGCGAACTGTGTGCACTTGCTTGGGAGGATGTCGACCTGAAGAATGGGGTAATCAGTGTTTCGCGAAACCTTACTCGTAAAGGGTTATTCGTTCCGCCTAAAACTGATGCAGGGATCAGGAAAATAGCGTTGCTGCGACCCGCTCACGAGGCATTAATTAAGCAGTTTGAAATCACTGGCGCCCTTCCCGCCCACTCAATCGAGTTTCATCATCGAGAGCATGGAAAAACTGAAAAACAAATCATCAGCCCGGTGTTCGTCCCGACATCTCACTCGAAAAAAAAGACCGGTTACTTTTCTAAAAACTCGATATCCTATGGATGGAAACATGGTTTGCGGCGCGCAGGTATTAGAAGTCGACATCCTTACCAGTCAAGGCATACGTATGCATGTTGGTCACTTTCTGCTGGCGCAAACCCTTCCTTTATAGCCAGTCAGATGGGCCATGAAGATTCCAGGATGGTATATGAGGTGTATGCCAAGTGGATCGGCGATATGAACAGCGACCAGGTTGATATGATAAACAGCAAAATACTTGTCAGTTTGCCCCCATCACACCCCCAAGGGACTTTTTAAAGGAAAAAATACGTTTAAAATCAATTAAAAAGGCAAGTAAACAATAAATTCTCACGATTTATTGATCTGGCAAAAACTTCTCCCCTGTTTCATTCAACATATATAGGTTACTCTTTTAATTACAGACTGTGGTGACAGTAGTAAGGAGACCTGTATGGCAAAGTATCAAAACATGCTGGTGGCCATCGATCCTAATCAGGACGATCAACCCGCATTACGTCGAGCTGTCTATTTACATCAACGGATTGGTGGCAAAATCAAAGCGTTTTTGCCGATCTATGACTTCTCATACGAAATGACCACCCTTCTGTCGCCTGACGAACGCACGGCGATGCGTCAGGGAGTGATCAGCCAGCGCACCGCGTGGATCCGCGAGCAGGCAAAATATTACATCGATGCGGGTATCCCCATTGATATCAAAGTGGTGTGGCATAACCGTCCTTTTGAGGCCATCATCCAGGAGGTGGTTGCCGAGAAACACGACCTGCTACTCAAAATGGCCCATCAGCACGACAAACTGGAGTCGGTGATTTTCACCCCTACCGACTGGCACTTGCTGCGCAAATGTCCGTGCCCGGTGTGGATGGTCAAAGACCAGCCATGGCCAGAAGGCGGTAAAGCGCTGGTCGCCGTGAACCTCGCCAGTGAAGAGGATTATCATAATTCTCTGAATGAAAAACTGGTCAAAGAGACGATTCATCTCGCCGAGCAGGTCAATCATACCGAAGTGCATTTAATCGGGGCCTATCCGGTCACGCCGATTAATATCGCTATCGAACTGCCTGAATTTGATCCAAGCGTGTATAACGATGCGATTCGTGGTCAGCATCTGCTGGCGATGAAAGCCCTCCGCCAGAAATTTGGCATCGACGAGAAAATGACGCACGTCGAAAAAGGTCTGCCTGAAGAGGTGATTCCCGATCTATCGGAGCATTTGCAGGCCGGTATTGTGGTGCTGGGCACCGTCGGGCGAACCGGTATTTCCGCTGCTTTCCTGGGGAATACGGCTGAACAGGTCATTGACCATTTACGCTGCGACCTGCTGGTGATTAAACCGGATCAGTATCAAACGCCTGTTGAACTGGACGACGAAGACGACGATTAAAAACCGGCTTCAGCGCCATAAAAAAAGCCGCCCTCTCAGGCGGCTTTTTCACATTTTACGTCTTACAGCGCTTTCAGAATCGCATCCACGCTGGCTTTAGCATCGCCAAACAGCATGTGGGTGTTCTCTTTGAAGAACAGCGGGTTCTGTACGCCGGCATAGCCGGTGTTCATTGACCGTTTGAAGACGATAACGTTCTGCGCCTTCCACACTTCCAGAACAGGCATACCGGCAATTGGGCTACCCGGATCGTCCTGCGCGGCAGGGTTAACCGTGTCGTTCGCGCCGATGACCAGAACCGTATCAGTGTCGGTGAAATCATCATTGATCTCATCCATCTCCAGCACGATATCGTATGGCACTTTCGCTTCTGCAAGCAAAACGTTCATATGACCCGGCAGACGGCCCGCAACAGGGTGAATACCAAAGCGCACTTTGATGCCGCGCGCACGCAGTCTCTCGGTAATTTCCGCCACCGGATACTGCGCCTGCGCTACCGCCATGCCATAGCCTGGGGTGATGATCACCGTATGCGAGTTTTTCAGCATATCAGCGGTGTCTTCGGCCGTAATTTCACGGTGCTCACCGACTTCTTCATCGCCCGTGGACGTAGCACCATCGGTACCAAATCCACCAGCAATCACGCTGAAGAAAGAGCGGTTCATCGCCTTACACATAATGTAAGACAGGATCGCACCTGAAGAACCCACCAGCGCACCGGTGACGATCAGCAGGTCGTTGCTGAGCATAAAGCCCGCCGCCGCCGCCGCCCAGCCTGAATATGAGTTCAGCATCGACACCACCACCGGCATATCCGCACCGCCGATAGACGCCACCAGATGCCAGCCGAAGGCCAGCGCGATAATGGTCATCACCAGCAGCGCCAGCACCTGCATGCCCACGCTTTCGGTACGCACAAACACGACCAGCAGCAGGAAAGAGACCACCAGCGCCGCAAGGTTCATCTTGTGACGGTTTGGCAACATCAGCGGCTTCGAGGAGATCTTGCCGCGCAGTTTGCCAAACGCAACGATAGAACCGGTGAATGTCACCGCACCAATGAAGATACCAAGGAAGACTTCGGTCAGATGAATATTGACCAAAATCGGCTCCATACCCGGTTCGTGATACAGGTAGCTGTTAAAGCCAACCAGCACCGCCGCCAGACCCACAAAGCTGTGCAGAATCGCCACCAGCTCTGGCATTTCGGTCATTTCGACGCGTTTTGCCAGACGAATACCAATCGCGCCGCCGATGATCATCGCCACCAGAATCCACGCCACGTTGCCCGTATCCGGCCCGAAAATCGTTGCGATCAGCGCGATCGCCATCCCGGCGATACCAAAGTTGTTACCCCGTTGCGACGTTTCGTGTTTGGAAAGTCCCGCCAGACTGCAAATAAACAGGATCGCAGCAACAATGTATGCAGCTGTAACTAATCCTCCAGACATATGCTACCCCTTAGCCTTTACGAAACATTTTCAGCATGCGCTGAGTCACGGTGAAACCACCGAAAATATTGATACTGGCGATAAGCACCGCG
>Ga0308165_1000788_pt1 | contig 50532 bp, 33 predicted proteins | sample PhyWR2_FD_201032 | JGI IMG/M metagenome (GOLD analysis project Ga0308165, IMG submission 201032) | Phyllosphere microbial communities from UC Gill Tract Community Farm, Albany, California, United States - DLSLW.R2 | ecosystem: Host-associated > Plants > Phyllosphere > Unclassified | place: USA... | reverse complement strand
GCAGCTTTTTTGCTTTGTGCCCGTAGCATATTGGCTGATACCAGGAACAAAACCACCAGCAGAGAAAGCTTATATTTTAAAAAAGGATATTTCATTTTAAGGGTAATTCGCTATTTATGATTAGGTTTCCAATCCAATACCTGCACTTTTGTAGGAGCCTGATCGGCTTTTCCTTCACCATCTATTTGGGTAACATTTTGCAGAAACAGGCTCAGTACGCTTTTACTTTTCCATAGTTCGGTATCGTAAGTGGGTTCCCATTCGCCAATGCTTGTTTCGGTAAGGTCTTTAATTTTCCAGTTCTCTGATCCAAGCTCATCGTTTAAAGCAATAGATACTTTATTGCCACGTTCGGCATCTCTAAAAAGCAATCCCGCAGCATAATGTTTTCCGTTGGGCCAAGCTATAATCTGCGGACGGGAAATCGGGATCCTTTTGGTACCTGTGCCACTTAAACTAAAAGCAGTTTTTCTAAATTTAAGGTTACTCACCTTCCAATGGCCTTCCATTTTAAAAACCAGGTGATATTGAGGCACGCTTTCGTTCACATCATGCCAGTAACCAGCAATAAATACGTTGCCTTTTGCATCAGCAAACATCGATGTTTGATTAATGAGTTCGCTTTTTTGCGGAATCTTAAGGGCATATTCTGCATTAGAAGCGGTAATGGGAAGCGTATATTTTTCGCCTGTAGATTTTAACCAGGTTAAACCACCATCAGTCGATTTGGCATAACACAGATCGTGGTTACTGGCAACATCAGGGCTCTCGCGCCACACCCACGATAAATGGATCGCACCTGCCTGATCTACTGCAACCTGCCAATATGCATTTCGTTGCCCTTCCCCATCAATCATCCCATCTTGTACCCTTGTCCACTTTTTAGTCTGCAAATTATACCGGTTAATCATCAGGTTTCCGTTGCCCGATCCGCCGTCGCGGTAAAGAAACAGCAGATCGCCATTGGCTAGTTTATAAAATTCAGGGTAACTGACCTTGTTTTCTTTAAGCGAAAGCATCGACTGTTTATCACCCAAGGTTAATGAACCTGCCGAAACCGATTTGGCATAGTTTAAATTGTTATTGTGCTGGCCCCAGGCAATATGTAGAAAACCATTCCCATCTACAATAATACTGATTGATTTATGGGCATCGGTAGCATCTCCTTTATAAGTTGTGGTTTGGGTAGTCCAATTTTCTGAACCATTTTTCCGTTTGGCCAAAACCACATTTTGTGCACTGTCGTAATAGGCAGCATATTGAAAATCTTTATAAGTTACCAAAGCATTTTTACGGAAAATAACGGTATTAACGGAGTTGTTGGCCCAGCCGTTATGGGTTATGGTGCTTAGCTTTGTTTCTTGTGCTATACACATCAGGTTTATTCCGATGAATAAACAAATTAAAAATATACTCTTGTTAAGCTGTTGATACATTTTACGATTTAGGCTGCTCGGTTTCTTACATTTGGTAATGCCGAAGTACTGAAATTTTTAAGCTTTACACAGGGGGCTAAATCATACTTTGCAGGGGGCGTTTTAAGATAAATACCCGCTAAAGTGCAAAATAGCGTAACTTTTATGTGGTAGCATTAATATTATAATATTTATGAAAACTTTTGCGGTGCTTTTTAATAAACTCCGATGGTGTTAATTTAAACAATTTCTGAAACTGTTCTCTAAAGTATTTGCTATCATTTATACCCACCCTAAAGGCAGCTTCGTTAATATTCAGGTTGGTATTGATTAATAATTCTGCTGCTTTTCTTAACCTGATGAAGCGGATAAAACCATTAATAGATTGCCCGGAAGTAGCTTTTACCCTTTTATAGAGGTTAGAATGGCTCATTCCGAGATCAGAAGCCAGGGTTTTAACATTAAAACTGTCTTCCATCAGGTTTTCTTCAATCAGGGTAATACACTTTTGAAGAAAACCCTTATCCTCTTGTGATACTTTGTGGGCGTCGGATTTCAAAGTAATCTCATTATAGAAATAAGATTGAAGATTGGTCCTGTTTTTAATGATACTGTTAATTTTCGCCGTAAACAATTCTTTATCAAAAGGTTTTGTGATAAAATCGTAGGCCCCCACCTCTATTCCCCTGAGTTTTACCTCCGGACTAGGATCTCCTGTTAATAAAATAACCGGAATATGGCTCAGGGCAGAATCTTCTTTAATGGCTTTACAAAGCTCGATGCCGTTGAGGCCATTCATATTCACATCAGAGATAACAATATCGGGTAAATATTCTTTACAGAGCTTTAATCCATCGGTACCATTTTCGGCACGATAAATTTTAAAATTATCCTGAAAAATATGTTTAATGTAATCGATAATTTCAGGGTTATCATCAATAACCAAAATCGAATGCAGGTCAGAAATCAACAGTTCCAGATTGCCCACATTTTCTACATCGTTACTTTCTGCCTCTTCCTCTTGTGCAATAAGCTCATTTACATAGGTCAATTCATTCTGAAAAACACCACTCTGTTGTAAGTTTGGTTCACCTACCGGAATATCGATTAAAAATATGGTACCCGTGCCCTGATTAGATCGGAAAGAAATTTTCCCCTTATGCAGTTCTACAAAGTTTTTGGCAAGGTATAAACCAATTCCAAAACCCATTTTTAACGATTCGTTAGACATTACCTTATAAAACTTATCGAATAACTTTTCACCTACATGCGATGGAATGCCCGGACCACTATCACTCACCTCAACCTGCACACGTATGCCCACTGTTTTAACACTAAAGTTTACAAAGCCACCTTTCGGCGTAAATTTTAAGGCATTGGAAAGCAGGTTGAAGAATACGATTTCAAGTTTGTCTTTATCGGCAAAAACATCCAGGTCTTCTTCTTCACACTCAAAAGTATATTCGATGTGGTTTTGCTTTGCCAGGTAATTAAAACAGAGAAAAATCTCGTGGGTAAACTTGTATAAATTGATCCTTACTATTTTTAACACATCGTTTTCGCTCTCTGTTTTTCTAAAAAGCAACAATTGATCTACCAAACTGAGTAACCGTCTCGAATTACGGTAAACCACGTTCAGATCGTTCTTTTCCTGTCCGGCATCCTTTTTAGTAATAATATCTTTAATCGGATTAACAATTAAGGTTAACGGCGTTCTCAGCTCGTGCGAGATGTTGGTAAAAAAATTAAGCTTTTTCTCGTTCAGGTCCTTTTCGCGTTCCATTTTAAGGTTGGTAATTTCTACCTCATGCTTTAATCTTCTTTGGCGGTTGCGATAGGTTTGAAAAAGGTAAAACAAGAAAGAGCCCAATATGAGATAGATGCTATATGCCCACCAGGTGCGGTACCAGGGCGGTAAAATCCTGATGATTACCACTTTCTCGTTATTGCTCCAGGCGCCTTCGGTGTCGGTACTCTTAATGTGTAATTTATACTGGCCTTCATTTAACCTCGAATAATAGGCTGTACTTAATTTGTTTACATAATTCCAGTCCCTATCCCAGCCTTCGAGGTAATAGGCATAAGAAATCTGCTCTTGAAACGAAAATTCGATGGCTGCATAATCAACAGAAATTACTGCAGCACTAAAAGGGATTTCAATCCGCTCTAAATTTACAACTGATATATTTTTGTAACCAGAATCCTGATCGAGGGATATATTGTTGATCCTGAAATCGGTAAGCACCATTTTCGGGGTACGTTTGTTCTTTTTAATGCCATCAGGCGAAAACAGATTGAAACCGCCAATACCGCCAAACAAGAAATCGCCATTGGCGAGCTTTAATGCGGCATTGTAATTAAACTGGTTGCTCTGCAAGCCATCGGTAGCATAATAATTTTTAAAGGTATGGTGGGTTACATCGAATTTCGATAAACCGTTATAGGTACTGCACCACAAATTGCCACGCCCATCCTGAAGGATGTTGAGTACAGAGTTGCTGGGTAGGCCATCGCTCTGGATATACCGTTTTATTTTTTTGCTCTCCGGATTAAAAAGCAATAAACCACCACCCTCTGTTCCAATCCAAATTTGGTGGTTAAAATCTTCTTGAATGGCCCTGATGGCAAAATTGATCTTCGTATACTCGTGCTTTTTGTTTATTGGATCGATTTTGATCAGTTCGGTATAATTGCCCGCCCAAAGTCTGCCTTTTGAATCCTGAAATAAGGTATGTATATCTTTTAGGTGATGATCAAAAAGCTCGAATTTATCAGCGCTTTTATTGTAGCGGTACAATGCGCCGCCTTTTGTGGTGCCTACCCAAATATTTTGTTGCTTATCCTGATAAAGTTTCCAAATGTTAATATCATCTACCCCTTTAATGGTATTGTAACAGTTGTAGTGCACAAATTTTTTGGTTGTTTTATCAAAACGGTCTATCCCCCCACTAAAGGTGCCCACCCAGGTATTCTGATCCGAATCGCTCAAAATGCTGGTTACAAAATTGCTGGTTAAAGAATTGGGGTCGCTGGTTTTTGCATAATTGGTAAAGGTATTCTGTTTCTTGTTCCAAACACTTAAACCGCCGCCATCCGTCCCTATCCAGATGTTTTTATTTTCATCTTCACTAAATGAAAGTACGAAATTGTTAATCAGCGAATTACTTTTTAACGGATCGTTTTTGATGGTACTAAACTGCTCGCTCTCCTGATCGATAATGTTTACGCCACCGCGCAAAGTGGCAATCCATTTTCTTGATTCGCGGTCTTCGTATACCTGCGCAATTGAGTTGCTGCTCAATAAACCTTTTTCTTTTCCGGCAGATAAATAACTTACTTTTTGAGTTTTGGTATCATAAACGGTAATTCCTCCTCCATCTGTCGAAATCCATAGTTTCTGTTGTTGATCAAACAAGAGGTTCATGATGTTTTCGTTACCCAAATGCTGATTAAACCTACTTAAACGCCCACTGCTTTTATCAAACTGAAAAAGACCACGCTCCGTACCAATCCAAATATTTTGTTTATCCCCCTTTGTAATGCTGGTTACCGAACGCAGCGATGCGTTTACCAAACGAAGGGTATTTTTGCCTGCATCGTAACGGCACAAGCCTATATCTTTAATAAAAAGCCAGAGTATTTGCGCTTCATCAACATATAACGCTTTTACAGAGAAATCGCTTGTTTTACCAAAAGGAATACGCTGGGCGTTTTTACTGTCATTTTTGAGCATAAACAGGCCTTTTTCATCGGTTGCAACATACACAACCGTAGCCTTACTAACTGCAATGGCATTAATGGCATAACCTACTTCATTCTTTTTTCCCTTTTCTTCGTAACACAGCTGATGAAACTTAGAATCGGCGTAATCGTAGTAAGAAATTCCTTTTTGGGTGCCTACCCATACCCTGTTTTTGGCATCGCCGTTTAATACTGTAATGTGGTTGTTTACCAGAGAATGTTCGTCGCCCCATCCGTTTCTAAAAACCTTAAAATGGTAACCATCGTAACGGTTTAAACCATCATAGGTACCCATCCACATAAAGCCAAAACGATCTAGGTATAAAGAGTTTACCACATTATTGGATAAGCCGTTTTCTACCCCCAAATATTTAATCGGAATAGTTAATGGCTGGGCAAAACAAATGCCTGTACACATCCATACAAAGAGCATGGCGTATACAGAAACCTTCTGGATGTGGAACATAGAATACAGTACCGGGATATATACTTGGTATGAAACGAATATACATATTTTCCCAAACCCCACGATATGCTATTATTTAGGATTAAATAGCAAAAACGGTACGATTTCTTCTACACTTTCAGCTATTTTATTGAGGCGTTATCCTGGCAACTTTTTTCTTTTTCGCCTGTATTTTAACAATCTCTCCGTAAGGTACAACACCTGCAAAAGTTGCCCAGTTTTGATAGGCCTTGGTAAGTTCGGCTACTTTATCAGGCATTGCTGCCGATAAGTCTTTTAATTCTGAACGGTCTTTGTTTATATCGTATAATTGCCATTGGGTAGCTTTCCCTGCACGGTATTCGCTTACCAACTTCAAATCTCCAAATCGAACAGCGGCATTACCTTCATGCTCCCAAAAAATAGGCTGCTGATGAACAGCTGCATCTTTTCCCTGGATAATCGGTAGCAAACTTTTTCCTTGTAACGGTGTAATGGCATTACCTTTATAATTGGTGGGGTATTTTGCTTTGGCTACATCTGCAATGGTGGCCATAATATCGGGTAAAAAGCCATACTGATCGGTAAAACCTCCAAGTGATGCCTTTGGAATTGCTTTTGGCCAATGCACAATTAATGGTGTACTAATTCCTCCTTCGTTAACCCAATGTTTATATTTTTTAAAAGGTGTATTGGAAGCATTTGCCCACGATTGACCATAGCTGAGCATATAGCCTAACTTTGTTCCAAGGTTTTGTGGTAAACCGCCGCCAAGTTCGCCACCTTCGGCACAGGCGCCATTATCAGAAAGAAAAAATATTAGTGTATTATCCAGCTGGCCAGAAGCCTCGAGGTTTTTAATAACGCGGCCAATATTCTGGTCCATCCGATCAATCTGTGCGGCATAAAGCGCCATCCGATGGTCCATTTCATCCTGTTTTTCGGGCGAAAGTTTATCCCAGTCGGCACCGTCATCTTCGCTCAACAACGAATTATCTTTTATCACCCCAAGTTTTTTCATGCGTTCATATCTTTCTCTGCGCAGCGCCTTCCATCCGTTTTTATATTTACCGCGGTATTTCTGAACATCAGCATCGAGCGCATTTAAGGGCCAATGTGGACTGGTGTAAGCCAAATACATAAAAAATGGGGCCTTATTTTCTTGTTTGTTTTCGTCGAGAAATTTAATTGCATAATTGGTTAGTGCATCTGTAAGGTAAAAGTTTTCACCTTCTGGTGCTATTTTATTGTTCATGAGCATTAACCCACGGCCGCCCGATGGATTAAAATAATTTGTTGCCCCAGCCAATAAGCCATAATATTTATCGAAACCACGCTGCAAAGGCCATCGTTGTTCGCCATGGTACCCCACATGCCATTTACCACTCATTAAAGTTTGGTAGCCTTTTGTTTTTAAAACTTCGGCGATGGTTACACACTTCTTATTTAAAGCACCCTGATACCCTGGAAGATTATAGTTGAAACTTGTGCTGTCTTCAGGATCGTTAGACATGTGCCCTATACCAGCCTGGTGCGGGTATAAACCGGTAAGTAAAGAAGCCCTGGTGGGGCAGCACCTTGCATTGTTGTAAAACTGCCTAAACCGGATACCTCCTGCAGCAAGTTTATCCAAATTTGGGGTGGCTACTTCGCTACCATAACAACCGATATCGGCAAAGCCCATATCATCAGCCATAATGAGTAAAATATTCGGGGCTTTTACCGGAGCAGGACTTTTAGGTTTTGTACCACTAAAAAAAATCAGAAAAGCAACACAACTAAAAATTGAAATAAACTTATTCATAACAAAGCGTAAACACAGTTACAAGTGAAAAAATTAATAAAAATAGCCATCAGGTTATCCTGCCGAAAACACTTTCAAGTAAAAATCTGCATGATGTTAAACGTTAATTAACAGACTATATATCGATCATTCAAATGTATACAAAATAGGTAGACTTTATATATAACAATTTCGATATGCTGCTTTTATACCGTAAATGCTGATGGGAAACAGTAGTTATATTAATTATTTAACGTCCGAATGGCCGAGGTGTTTTGAAGGGTTTACCTCATCGCGGATGAGTTGTTTCAGTTCTTTAATTTCGGGGAAACGTTGCATCTCTTTTCTATCGAAAATTAATTTTTCGCCAACCAATACGGTAAAAACGCCTGATGTTTCGCTTGGCATTAAAACCACACCCTTTACCTCATCAACGAAAGAGGTTAAAATTTCCTGTGCCATATAAGCCGATCGCAACATCCAACCGCATTTTGGGCAATAAGTAATACTGATGAGTGGTTTTTCCATGGATATTTTTTTTTTACAAGGGTACAAAAAATGATGGAAGTGGTAAAATGGAGTGTGGAATTAATAAGTACAGCGTATGTTCCCCTGCCTTCGTATGCAGAATATGCTTTTTCTATCTGCGGATATATGCTTTGGGTTGTAATTGCTGAGGCACACATCCTTAAACACTGACGAACTGTCACCGCAGGTACCGAACTGTCGCCCGCAACTGAATTTCAGATAGCAACAGCCTGTATTGTAATTTCAAAAATATCGGGAATGCTTTAAGATTAACTTCGCTGAGCACTCCGTGGTTCCCGTATGCGCAAGATCCGATAGCTATCGGATGACGAGCGTTTTTGTATACCCATCAGTAAACGGATGCATGAATATACACCTCGCTATCTGCTTCCCGCCATCCGGCATAGGATATGATGGAAGGAGAAAAGGTTAAAGCTTTTGCAGCTTCTTTTCCTTTATCACTACTCCTAGACAGCACGCACTTTCCGACCCTTCGTCGGAACTTGTGCTGGCGAACAAAAAGCTTTAACGAATTTATCCGACATCAGATCCAAGCCTTGATGTTATGCCTTTGTGTTTGTTGTTTTTTAGCTGTAGGCATGCTTTCGCTGCGCTCAGGTTTGTTACTTTTGGATCAAGCCAAAAGTAAGAGTCCTTCGGTGGCGAACCGAGGCAAGACTGCGAGCAGGGAAAAACCTAAGCCTTAACTTTATTTATAAGATTGCTTCGGCTCGCTCTGGCCCAGCCTCGCAATGACGAATCAATGGTGATTTCTTATCTCCTCTTTTCGCTATCAGGCTTAAAAATTATATAGAATACAAATATACCTGCAAGTAAAAGATTGCTTCGGCTCGCTCTGGCCCAGCCTCACAATGACGAATCAATGGTGATTTCTTATCTCCTCTTTTCGCTATCAGGCTTAAAAATTATATAGAATACAAATATACCTGCAAGTAAAAATATAATGCCTAAAATTAAATTCGCCCTATCATCCATATGTAAACAACACGGCGATTAGTGAATGGTTGCGATTATTATACAACCTGAGGGGGTAAGCGAAATATAATAACTGAACAAAATGAACTAAACAAGTGCGTACTTAACGTGTTTTAAAAATAGAAAAGGGTATCCATATCCATGTTTACCCTTTTCCAATTACTCCCGTGTTAGAGGAATTATAACTACATCGATTAAGCACTTTTTGTTTGCTTTATCTATATCATCATACAATATCAGTCTGAAAAACAGATACCACCATTAATTTTTATCTTGTAACGGAATTTTAAACCAGAATACCGAACCTTCGCCCTCTTTACTGTTTACGCCTATTTCGCCTCCATGCCGCTCAACAATTTCGGCTGAGATATATAAACCCAAACCAAGACCTGAAAAACTATATGAAGATGCTTCAACACGGAAAAAGCGGTCGAATACAAATTCCGATTTATCCTGAGGTATCCCAATTCCATAATCCTGTACCGAAACCAGCAGGTAATCGCTTTCGGTTTTGGCTTCCACTATAATTTTATCTGCATCGGGCGAATATTTAATTGCGTTAGACATAAAATTGCTCAAAACCTGTTCAATACGGTTACGATCGGCATTTACCTTTACATCTGTAATATTTTGCACAATACGATGCCCGTGCATGCTCTCTTGTAAGCCATCTATGGCATCTTCAATTACACCAGCAATATTAAACTCAGAGAAATTGAAGGTCATTTTACCAGCTTGTATTTTGGTTACATCCAATAAATCTTCAACAAGGGCCGTTAATTTTCCAATCTGGCGGTTCGCTTTATCTACAAATTCATAAATCTTTTCGAATTTCTGCTGTTCGGCCATCCGCAGCGCAAACTGCAAAAAGCCTTTAATACTGGTAATCGGTGTTTTTAACTCATGACTGGCGATACTCATAAACTCATCTTTGCGGTGCATCAATTCTTTGGTAGCCTGTTGTGCCTTCATTAAATCGGTTACTTCGAAACCAAAGAAAGCAAGACCATCAATTACGCCCTGATCAGAAAAGACAGGGTTGATAATAATATCGAACCACTTTTCAATCGAATTTCCTGAAGCATGATTCACCTGATCAATTCTGTATGCGTTGGTAACATAAGTTTCACCAGTTTTAATTACATTTTTCTCGATTTCCAACAATTCTGGAGATTCAAACTTAGAACCATTGCCTATTCTGGAGCGGCCAATGTAATCTGTTCCGCCATCAAAGTTTTTAAAAGCTTCGTTAACAAACTCGTATTTAAGCTCTTTACCCCTACGGATGGTGATTAATGCCGGTGCGTTTTTGAAAATACTGTAAAACTCATCTTGTTGTTTCTTGATCAATTTTTGAAGCTCGCCGCGTTTTTTCTCTGTATGTTTCTGCTTGCTGATGTCGATAACATAAGTTACCGCTCCATTCGGTACTTCTTCATCTAACAATGCCGAACCAACCAAAACATCTACGGGTGTACCTGCTTTAGTAAGGTATTGTTTTTCGAACGGTGGACAGAAGCCTTCTTCTTTTAATAATTTTGCGGATATTTTGCTGATCGGTAAAAAAGCCTCAGGTGTAATCTGCGCCCAATTGATGTTTCCCTTTTCGAAATCAGACCTCGAATAACCTAAAAGCTTTAAGAAGATATCATTTGCATCTTCAATCCGCCCGGTTTCGGTATCGCTGAATAAGATTCCAATCACATTTGATTCGAAAATCTTTCTGAATTTACGCTCGGTTGAATTCAGTTTCACTTCAGTATCTACCAGTTTGGATATATCTACAATAGAGCCTACCATACGGTAAGGGGTTTGCAAATTATCGAGCAGGATGCTTCCACGATCGAGCAATGTGGCATAACTTCCATCTGCTTTTTCTAAACGATATTGAGAAGTCCACTGGGTTTCGTTGTGGTTAATGGCATCGTAAACACTGTTTTTTACCCGCTCACGGTCATCCGGATGAATTTTATCAAACCAAAAAGCAACATTTTCCGTCTGCAATTCTTTTTGATAACCGAACATCGAAGTAAAATTATCGCTCCGCCACATGGTGTTGTGCGCCAGGTTCCAGTCCCAAATGGTGTCGTTGGTGGCATGCGATACCAGATTGAAACGTTCTTCACTTTCTGAAAGTTTCATGGTACGCTCTTTCACTTTCAATTCGAGATCGGTATTGAGCTGTCGTAGGTTCTCTCTTGTTCCTAAAAGTTCGTTATAATTCTTTTTTAACTTGTGCTCAGCCAATTTTTGTTGACTGATATCGGTTAATGTAGCGACAAAACCATCAGACATTTTCACCGCAATGAGCTGGCACCATTGCTCTTTTGAAAACTGAAGTTCTATTTCTAGCGTCTTTCCGTTTTCTACTACACCTACATATTTATTAAAAAGATTACTTACGGTAAGTTCAGGAATCATTTTAACCAACCTTGCTCCTGTTAGCTCCGATTTATTCTTCTTTAAAATACTTAACGCAGAATCGTTATAGGTACTGCACTCAAAATCTACAATAAAATGTTTGGCGTCTCTAACGGCTTTAAAAGCTAAAATGCCGTTCAGGCTTGCATTAAAAACCCCGCTGATGATATTGTTTAACTCGGTAATTTTAGAAATATCTACAAAAGAAATCACCACGCCATCTGCACGTTTATCCTTTCTTAAATAAGGCATTATACGCATCAGGCACCGCGTATTATTTTTCAACTGCACTTCCTTTTCAATTACATGTGCATTGAGCAATACCTTTCTAATATCAGTTGTGAGGTTTTCGGCCTTGATATTATTCGAAATATGTTCTATCGAACGGCCTATATCAGCCTCGATAAGGTTTACCATACTGATTGCAGCAGGATTGAATTTGCGGATAAACATCCCGGCATCCAGAAAAATCTGACCGATATCGGTACTCCTGAAATAATTATCCAAATCATCATTAAGCTCAATCAGTTCTTTAATCTTTAACTGGTGTTCGGTATTTAGGGTGTGGAGCTCTTCATTTAATGATTGGAGTTCTTCGTTGCTCGATTGCAGCTCTTCGTTGGCCGAAAGTAATTCCTCGTTGCTCGATTGGAGTTCTTCATTGGTGGTTTCCATTTCTTCTACAGCCATCTGTAGGTTCGAGCGGGTTTCATTCAGTTCGGCTTCGAGTTCAAATACATATTCAGATTGAGTAGCATCATGAAAGCCGGGCAATACAAATTCATCACGCTCTGCAACTATTTCTAAAACATGTTCTGCAAAAACCACCATCGTAAAACCATTGGTGTGATTAGGAGCAGCTGGTACAACAGCAATATCAACGAAAATATCTTCATTGTCATGCTTAAAACGAATCTTCTTTAACTCAATCTTTTTATTCTCTTTCCAGGCCTTTCTTAATCCTGTATTGAGCACGATAGATACTTCCCTTGGTACCATCTTCAAAATATTGAGTTCTATACTTTGTTCAGGCAATGATAAATATTGACGGTAATCGCCAACGGCATCCTGCATAATGTATGCCTTGTCAATAAATACGGCAACGTAGCCCAGATCTGATGACAGAAAATCGGCCAAACGTTTTTCTAAAGGACTTTGAATCGTTTCCGTACTGCTTCCTTTTTTTCGATCCTGTCCGAGTGCTGTTTTAGCACCCGTATTGTAGGTATTATAGGTAGAATAATTGATTTTTCCGGTTTTCTTATAGATTTTCGATTTACTCGAAATTTCCGTTAAGCCGGCTTTCATGGAAGAAGCGGTTTCGCTCGATCCTAGAAACAGGTATCCATTTGGCAACAGAGAGAAGTGGAATATCGAAAGAATTTTTTCCTGAAGGATGCTATTTACATAAATGAGCATATTCCGGCAGGTAACCAGGTCGTTCTTAATAAAAGGAGGCGATTTGATTACATCATGTTTGGCAAAAACAACCTGTTTGCGTAAGCTTGCCACTACGTTAACAAATTTCCCTTCTTGTACGAAATACTTTTTAAAGAGTTTAATTGGTATTTCTTTCTTTACCGATACCGGATACTCACCCTTAGAGGCAATTTCGATACTTTTTTCATCAATATCAGAAGCAAATATCTTAATCTCAATATTTTTGCCCGAACGGTCTACGCAATCATTTACAAGTGCAGCAATGGAGTAGGCTTCCTGTCCGGTACTACAGGCACAAACCCAAATTTTAATCACATCGCCATTTTCTTTTCGGTTAACGATATCCTGTATGGCGAATTCATTAAGCTGTTCAAAAGCTTGGTCATCCCTAAAAAACTTGGTTACCCCAATCAGGAAATCCTGTGCTAAAATCTTTACTTCATCAGCATTATTGCGCAAAAAATCTACATAACGGTCGAGCTTTTTTATTCCTCTTTCGTTCATTCTCCGGCCAATACGCCTGATAATGGTTGGCGTTTTATACAGGTTAAAATCATTACCACTACTGCTGTGCACCAGTTTAAATATCTCATCAAGCAATTCTTCATTAACCTTACCGTTTTCGAGCACTTTTACAGGCTCTTCATTTACGTAGCTAAAAAGTTCTTCCTGCATTCTGGAAGGAATCATTACATGATCTGCATTGCCCGATGATATGGCCGAATTGGGCATACCATCAAATTTGGCAGAAGCCGGATCCTGAACGATCACCATCCCTCCGTTTTCTTTTATGCTTTGTATACCTTTAGTGCCATCGGTGCCCGTTCCTGAAAGGATAATGGCGATGGCCTTTTCTTTTTTATCTTTAGCGAGGGTATGTAAAAAATGATCGATTGCGGTATTTGGTGCTTTAATTTGCGATTTATCAGCAAGTTTAAGCCTCCCCTTAACCAAAGTCATGAGTTTATTGTTAGGAATGATATACACACAATCTTGTTGAATGGCCATATCATTGGCAGCTTCGAACACCTTCATGTGTGTATGTTTCCCCACAAGTTCCACCAGCAAACTTTTATAATCGGAAGAAAGGTGTTGTATCACGACAAAAGAGAAACTCGAATTTGCCGGCATGTGGTCAAAGAATTCATGAATGGCTTCTAAACCACCGGCAGATGCGCCAATGGCCACAATATATTTATCGTAACGCTTATTCAATACCGCTTCTTCTTGTTCCTTTTCCTGCTTTTTGTCCATCAAGCTAATTATAAAGTTGCTTTGTTCTAAATTCAAATATAAAATTCCTTAATGATTCGGCAATTTCCAGTTCATTATTGCTCCAGGGCAAAGATTGCCCATAAACAGTTTGCAGCCAAAGTTTAAACGAATTTCGAGGGTGATAGTTTTTACCATCTTTATCAAAATTAATTACCTGTTCAGGATCTCCACCCCATTTGATCTGTTGTATCACTTCGGGCCTGAAACAGATCATATAATCACCATTGCGGCCATCAATAGGGATTACCAAAATTCCGCTACCAAGCTTTTCATATGCTTTCGCTTCTTCGTACACTTCGCTGAGCTGATCACTGGCATATACCTTTTCAATTTCTTTTCCCTCCAGCCAGAGCATAAGGTTATAGATTTCACTTTTGTCGGGTATATCTCCACGCGATTCGATCCGGTTACCGATCTTTACTACCACTCCACCTGCATTAAACAAAGAAAGAATATTTAGGTTTTCATCGTCGAGCAAACCTTCAATAATATCATCTTTAGCATAAATAAGGTCAGTGATCGCGGTTCTTTTGTCAAGCCTAAAAGCCGATTGCTGGTAATCTTCCTGGTTTAATATAGCCGTGATGCGACTGGAAATTTCTACCGAAAGCCATTCGAAAATATAACGCATATCTACATTTGGATATTTTGGCTCAATATTGTGGCAAGAAATTAGTCCCCAAAGTTTGTCGCCTCGCAACACCCTGATCGACATTGATGCGCTAACATTCATATTTTGCATGTACTCCAGGTGCACCGATGCTACTCCTCTTAAATTACAATCAGATAAATCGATAAAAGCGTTGGTTATAGGATTGATTACCGGAAATAACCTAACAGGATGATATGCCCGATTGGAAATAAGCCTGAAAGGATTTTTAAGGTAAAGTGCCCTTGCCTGTTTAGGTACATCAGAAGCCGGAAAAGTTTGCCCAAGATAACTTTCTAAAGCACCAGAAATTTCCTCGGCTATTACCGTCCCGTTCCATACCGAATCAAAATGATACATCCTCACCCCATCAAAACCCGAAACTTTACGCAGTTGCTTAATGGCAACGTTACACACTTCCTCAAGTGTAGATGCGCTCTCCATAGCCGAAATAAACTGCCTTACTTCTTGAAAAACATCCGAAAAACTTTGCTGACCCTCCTTAGAAGCAGGTTCAATTTCCAATAAGGTATAGTCTTTTTTAATGTGCACTAAACCATCAAAATGCAATTGTTCTCCATCATTTTCGAATGTCAGATTAATTGGAATCCTGTCTTTCGCATCACCTTTAATCAGTTTAGCGATATGAGCTACATCGTGTTGGCTAAACCATAACGATAAGTTTTTATTTACCATCTGCGCTGGCACCTCATTGGTGATTGTGCTTAGGTTTTCGCTGATTTGTATAACATTTAATGTTTTATTATCCAATACGATTAGGTATCCATAATCTTGAATGGAGTTAATGTGGTGAATAGGTAAGTTTCCGCAGAATTCTGCATCATAGTTTCGTTTCTCTGACATCTCTGACTATCTTTTTATGGAATTCTAATGCTCAGGAAAAGCAGAAGATTCCATTTTTTAACAATTATGCTGCCAACTAAATCCGCATTTAGCATTAACCAGGATAAAATTCCTATTATAAAAGCATAATGCAACTAAAATATAGATTAGGGGCTTTACGGAAAGAAAAACAATAAAAATAATACCTATAATACAACCCACAGGAATATCATTTTGTATTGTGGTTGGGATAGAAAAAATATAAATGTTAACAGGTTTACCCAAACAACCCCTTATTTGTCTTTAATGACCATCTAAATTAAATTCGCAACAGTTAATTTTAGGACATAATTTTTCGACATGAATGAGAATGTTTTAACAGCCAGTATTGAGATTAACCAACCGATTGATCTGGTATGGAAAATCTGGAACGAACCTAAACACATTGCCAAATGGAATGCGCCAGCGGATGAATGGATTAACAAAAAAATTGAAAATAACCTGATCGAAGGCGGAGGCTTTTTATATGTTATGGAGAAAAAAGATGGCAGCGAAAATTTCGATTTTAAAGGAACTTACACCGAAATAATTGAACATAAACGCCTTGCCTATACCTTAGATGATAACAGAAAAAGCCTGATCACCTTTACAGGAAACAATCCCGTTACGCTTACCGAAGTTTTCGAACCTGTTGCAGGTCTGGATTTAGCCATGCAACAGGAATTCTGTCAATCTGGGCTGAACCAGCTTAAAGCGTACGCTGAGCAGATCAGTTAAATAGCTTCTAATTCTAACACAGAACTGCTTTCGCTACGATTTAGGTACCACTTTAAGCCAGAATTCATCAGGCTTTCACCGCTGTAAACCTGGGCATCATCCGGGCATTTTGGTTTAATCCCTGGCAATAAGTTAATTTCCTTAATCCGGTATTTCTTTTTGGCATCTAAACCTTTCAACATCAGCGTTGGGTAATTTTGTGCTTCACTTACCGTTAAATTATAGGCAAAGAGCACCGCTTTGTTCATGGTACTATCTACATACATTAACGAAGCACTGTTGGTGGTGTAAGGCGATACCAATCTATATAAATCGCCATAATTAATTACGGGCTGTAATCTTTTGTAGTTTTCTACCACAATTTTACTCAGCGCAAGGTCTTTTTCGTTCATTTTCTTCACCTGTATATCAAAACCCATTTTACCAGACATAGCCACATCTAACTTATATTTAATAGCTTGCTTGCCCCAATCTGTAACGTGATTACAAATAGAAAGCGCCGGGAAGAAATAGGAATAACCCCATTGTATTTTTATCCGATCGAATGGATTGGTATTATCACTGGCCCAAAATTCATGGAAATATTTCATGGCCCCATATTCTACCCTTGCTCCTCCACTGGCACACAGCATTAGTTCTAAATCAGGATATTTAGCCCTTACTACATCCAATACATGGTAAAGACCTTGCGTGTACTTAACAAACATTGCATTCTGATCTTTCCCCATAAAAACACTGTACGGATTGCTCATAATCCGGTTGCAGTCCCATTTCATGTAAGTGATACCAGGTGCCTCTTTCATTAGATTATCAATTACCCCAAAAACAAAATTTTGAACTTTCGGATTGGTGAGGTCAAGCACTAACTGTGTACGCTGAAGATCTTCAGGACGATTTGGCGCTTTTAATACCCAATCCGGATGTTTTTCATAGAGCTCGCTTTTGGGATTAACCATTTCTGGCTCAATCCAAATTCCAAAGTTAACCTGCTTGTTTTTGGCTTCTTTTACTAAATAACCTATCCCATTGGTTAATTTACGTTTATTCACTTCCCAATCGCCAAGCCCAGCCTTATCATTATCGCGTGGGTATTTGTTTGCAAACCAGCCATCATCGAGCAAAAACAGATCTACACCCAACTTTTTTGCCCCATCAAATAAATTCACCAGCGTGTCTTGATTAAATTTAAAATAAGTGGCTTCCCAGTTATTTAATAAAGTCTGCCTGCGTTGCGCTCCCTTCCATATGCCATATTTAATGGCCCAGTGATGAAAATTACGGCTCATCTGACCTTGGCCGCCATTGGTGTATGTAAAAATAAAATGAGGTGTTGTTAAACTTTCTTTATTTTTAAGGCGATAATCTGACGCGTAAGCATTGATACCGCAAATTACTTTTAAGGCCTCACCGAGTCTCGAATTATTTTTAAAGGTTTCGAACTGAAGGTTAAAATTTCCACTCCAGGCCAACGATCCACCGAATACTTCGCCCTGGTTTTCATCCTCCAGCTTTTGCCTGCTGAGCATAAAGGATGACAAACCGTTTTCAACAGTTTTTACACCAAGTTTTGATTGAATACTATAAAGTCCGTTTGGCAATAAAAACTCCTCCATTTGCGCCTCCATCCCCCAATCACCATTAAAACGGGTAAGATAATTTGTGGCGCCCGGAAAATTTAAAAATGCTGATGCATAGCGATGTAAAACCACATCTCCCTTCTCCTGGTTCTCGATCACATTCCAGGTTTCGATGATATTTTCTTTTTGATAGGCTCTGTAATGCAGATTTACATAAAAATTATAGGTAGGATCTTTCAAACGGATCACCGTTTCAGTTACGTTATCCTCAGTTTTAACATCTGTTGATACAAAGGCAAGCTGCAATGACATATTTCCATCGGCGTGCGTTACTTCTAACGCAGGTTCTTGTAAATAAGTGGCTCCTCCAGTTGCAAATGCAGGAAATTCATAAGTACTTGCACTTCGGTAGGCAGTAGAATCCTGAAGCTTTTTACCAAAATATGTTTGCTCTAATTGCTTCTGTTTATTTACCTGATAAACCAGTGCCGATTGCTCTGTAACTATAATTATTTTTTGGGCAAAGCCATTTAAACTAAAACACAGGGCCAAGGTTAGCGATAAATAAACACTGATTGTAATTTTCATTTTGCGTGGAATCTTGATTAGAAATAAAGATCAAAATTTGCAAAAAAATATGGCTTAGAGTGATTTATAATTATCAGATGTATACGAAATATTAACTTATTATTTAACCATAAACGGTTATTTATTGAGTAGAGGCCATATTGAAACAGACACCCTTAACCACAGATAGAGCGGATGAACATAGTTATAAAATTTGAGTTTATTTAGGCTTATCTGCAGTTTTAAACAGTTTTTTAGGCTTTAATTTTTTTCGGCTTTTTTCGTTTTTTCCACCAGATAACAAAACCTGTTACAGGTAAACTTGCTGCAATTAAGGCGGCCAAAAAGGAAAGTATTTTATTGGGCAATCCCAATAGTCGCCCAGTGTGCAGATCGTAATTTGTGGCTTCAATCAGATCGGCACCGTTATAATCTTTATACAGTTTGGCCCTGATCATAACACCTGTAGCTTCCTCATAAAAAAAGGTATTTTGGTTGCGTGCCCAACGATAAGGATAAATCATTCTTAAACGAAGCTCGCCTTTGCCACGTAACGAAAAACTGGTAGAAATGGCACCCGGATATTTGATTTTAGCTTCAGTATAAATCTTATTGTAACGTACAGGTAGCGAATCGATCTGTAAAGGTTTAGCAGCAACAATAGCTTTCCCCTGCCCTAATTTACTTCCCGTAAAAAAGCTTGCTGCATTTTTCACCCCTTTAAAGGCAAAATATAAACCACTCAAGGCAGTAACCAATAATACTACTGAAGCATAAAAACCAAGTACATTATGCAGGTCGTAATTAAGCCTTTTAAATGAAGCTTTTCTTTTAATGGTTAATGATTGTTTAAGCAAACGCATCTGCCCAGGGAACCAAAGTATCAATCCGGTAATGAGCATCAGCACAAAAATAACCACCGACCAGTTCATGATAAATTCTCCGGTTTTACCGAGCAATAACGAAGTATGGAGGTGCTCTACAATTTCGAGCCAATCTTCACTGCCCTTTTTCACTAAAGCGGCATTGTAAGGATTAAAATAATACACTTTCCCCTTTTTGCTGGTTATTTCGACTGTTGCATTTGGCAAAGCATCATCAATCCTAATCAACCTCAATGGATCTTTAGGCGAAATTTTTTCGAAGCCCGAAATCACTTTATCCAAACCTACAAAGGGCTTCTGTTGAAGCCCTACATAACGAAAATCTTTTTGGGTATAATCTCTAATCTCTTCTTCAAAGATGTAAAGCGCCCCGGTAATACTGATGATAATAACCACCATGCCAGTGGCCAGGCCAAGCCAGAGATGAATGTTCCTGATGGCGTTTTTAAAGTTCTTGTTTTTCATTGCTTAAAAAGCATACCCAGCCGAAAGGTTAAATCTACGTCCATTACCACGTACATAGTTTACATTGCTTCCGTAAAACTGAGATATTGCAGGATAATAAACTTTATTTAATAAGTTTTCTATGCCTAATGATAGTTTTAAAGGCTGGGTAACCTGATAAACCGCAGCGACGTTAAATAAGTTAAAAGCTTTAACAGGCCCCTCTCCAATTAAGTATTTGCCAACCGCATTGGTTTTAAAACGGTCGCGGTTACCTACGCGCATCCAGTTTACATCTAAACTTAAGTTTTTAATACCCGAATATTTAAGGTAAACGGTGGTTTTAGATGGTGGGATGCGCGTGGTATTCAGGTACACATCTTTATCGCCGTTAAAATTACCGTCATCATCAACATCACCTTTTCCTTCTACCTGGGCGTAGTTACCACCTATGCTTAAATCGTGTAAAACCTGGTAATCGGCCTGAATTTCGAACCCATAAACACGCTCTGGGATGCGTTGCGAAATGTAAGTACCATTAACCTCTAAAAGGTTGGCGCCGAGTTTAGAAGTACTATAATAATATGCCGCACTGAAATTCACTTTACCAATTGCACTGCTAAAACCCGCTTCGTAATTGTTTACAATAATTGGTTTGGTTTCTAACTGAGATAAGGTATTGCTTTTTGCGGCCCTTAACACCCTGCCCAGCTCAAACACCGAAAACGACTGTGCATAACTGATAAAAGGATTAAAGAATTTAAATTTAGAATAACGCGCTCCAGCATTAAATACCAAGGCATTGTAGTTTAATTTACCACCTTGTACGGCGATACTTCCGGCACCATTTGCGCCAGTAGCCAGGGTATTAAAATCATCTACATCAATATTGATGTTTTCTACCCTTAATCCTCCTTTAATGGTTAAATCGCTTATTAAAGTTGCCGAAGCCTGGAAATAAGGTGCAAAGTTGGTCATGTTCATATTAGGCACCCATAAACGGCCATCGGTTAAACTTTGAGCCGTTTTATCATTCATTAAATCCAAGCCATAATTTAACTGCATCGGCACCTGCGCGGTGATGTTGAATGGTGTATTTAAGTTTACCCGCGCTCCTTTTTTTGTTGACGTGATAGCCGATTGACCGCTGCCGAAAAATGATGCAGAATTGGAATAGATGGTATAAAAATCCTGATAATATACATTCGCTGTTAAATCGGTTTTACCAAAAATCTGCTGGTTGGTGTATTGTAAATTGGCATTGTGGTTAAATCTCGTACCCTCATCTTCACCCAGTCTCGTTCCGTAAATCCCAATTGCTGGCGATTGACCATAAACACCGTCTTTGGTTATATATTTAGAATGCTGCCTCGAACTGAAATAATTGTACATTACCTGTAAACGTTGTTTTGGCGTAAAATTATAACCCAATTTTACAAATCCATTGTAAGATTTGGTTTCGCCCAAACCATATTCTGGCGAAAGCACCAAACCATCAGCATCACGAAAAACACCTGTTTTTTCGAACATACCACTTACCAGGTAATCGAATTTACCTTCCTTACCATAAAGCTGTTGCGAAAAGCGGTAACCGATAGTACTGTCGCCTTTTAGGTTTCCGGTAATACCGGCTTGTGTATAACCTCCAAATGATTTGCCTTTATCGGCTTTTTTAGTAATGTAGTTAATTAAACCACCTTCTGCACCGTTGCCATAAATGGCCGTTGCACCTTTAATTACTTCTACACGTTCAATAACTGAAGGATCGATACTGCGGATATCCCTACCACCTGCTCTTAAAGGTGTAGATTGCGGAATACCATCAATTAACACCAAAACATTACGGCCCCGTAAAGTTTGACCAGAGTTACCAGTTTGGTTGGTAGAAAAACCTAAACCCGGTACGCTATAGGAAAGGATATTGGCTAAATTCGGACTGATGGTAGATTGTGTATTTAATTCTTTTGCAGTAAGCACGGTTACCGATGATGGTGTTTGTGATAAAGACTCAGGTCGCCTGCTAGCCGAAACAATTACATCGTTTAGTTCGGAGTGTTGTTCTTTTAATATAAAAGTAACTTTAGCGGTATCATTTGCCACCACCAATACACCCTGCTCAAACTGATCGTAACCTGTAATCGAAACTCTAATTTGTTGGTTTCCAACTGGTACAGCCGTTAGTTTAAAAGCTCCAGATTTATCTGAAGTGGTTTTTAAGCTTTGCTTTTTGATCTGTATGTTAGCGAAAGGAATGTTATTCCCTAACGAATCGACTACCTTACCGCTAATTGCCCCTTTTTCTGTTTGTGCAAAAAGGGTGATTGACAATAAGACGAAAAGCGCTGTGGTTAAAAATTTGGTGTATAAGTGTTTCATGAAATTCAAAATTTCGGCAAAGCTAACATTATTTAGACTCGTTAAAAATAATAAATTAAATTAAGGTGATATTAATGTTCTCTAATCATCATTTTAAAATAAATATGGCGTAAGATTTAATTTATTTGATATTTGTGTTATACCGTATTGATTAAAAAAAGGATGTCGAAAACAGAGATTAAGTATGCGATAGTTACCGGGGCAAGCAAAGGTATTGGGAAATCGATGGCCATAACCCTGGCCAAAAGAAAAATCAACTTGTTGCTTATCGCCCGCTCAGTTGATGAGTTGGCTACTTTACAAACTGATATTAAAAATCAATATGGTGTTGAAGTAGATATCCTACCAATAGATCTTAGCAAAACAGAAGCACCAAAAGCGGTATCAAACTGGATAACGGAAAAAAAATATGCTGTAAACATCCTGATCAATAATGCCGGTTATGGTTTGTGGGGCAAATTTGGCGAACTCAGTTTAACCGCTCAATTAGAAATGTGCCAATTAAATATGGTTACCGTTACTTCTCTATGTCATTTATTGCTGCCAATTCTTTCAAAAGAAAAAAAAGCCTATATACTCAATGTTTGTAGTACTGCTGCCTATCAGGCTGTACCAACGCTGGCCATTTATTCGGCAACCAAAGCTTTTGTATTGTCTTTTACAAGGGCTTTAAGGTTTGAGCTTGGGGGTGGTCCGGTTTCGGTAAGCTGTTTGAGTCCGGGCCCTGTTGATACGGGTTTTGCACACCGCGCAGGTTTAGATGCCTTTAATAAAATGGCCGAAAAATTTAATATGATGCCAGATGACGTTGCCGAAATTGCCGTAAAAGGAATGTTCGCCAAAAAATCGGAAATCATTCCTGGTTTTACCAATATTATTAGTGTATATGCCAACAGGATCTTACCAAAGAGATTTATCGAAAAAATGGCCGCAGGGATTTATAAGACTTAATTCTTTGTGCGGACAGATGTTACCATCTAACTGATTATGTAAGTCCTTTATATGGTTATTTAGTTAATTCATACATGTTAGATGGTAACATCTAACACCACGGGTAAATATTAGATGGAAATTAATTTAGAAATGAGCAGTTCTGCGTGCTTAGCAACTTCAATCCCGCTTTAAATTACTTCAGATAAAAAATCGGAATCATTACACCCGGGTTTAGATACAAAGTTTGGTGCGCAATGCAAACCTTAAAAATTGATTACTGCTTTTGCTAACTAGCCCCGGGTGCAGCGGTATCCTGCAGTGAGGAGATACGACGAAACAAAGTATAAAGCGGAACACAGGAATAAACTTGTTGCTTTACACAGGCATTGCGCTCCAAATAAAAAGATCTATTTCAATTTGGGTGTCAGATGGTAACATCTGACACCACGAGAACATCTGACACCACCGATACCTTATCTACTACCAGATTGTGCAGTCAGATGTTACCATCTGACTGATGAACAGAATTACAATAACAGCCCCAATTGCCATTATTTGCACATTTATATCCTATCCTAACTCTTTCGTGAAAAAATGATTGTGCAGTCAGATGTTACCAACTGACTGATGAACAGAACTATAACAAAAAAGCCTCCAATAGCCTTTATTTGCACATCCCATCCTATCAAAGCACTTTCACTTTAAATTATTTTAAAATATTTTAAATAAAATTCTTTGGAACATTAAAATTATGTTAGGTTTGTATTAAACACTACTAATTCTATAGACTATGTCTAATAAAACAAAACTGTTTTATTTTCCTTCAGTACCGAACCACTCGCGAATGCGAATGTGCTGTTGCTGCGCATAATTCTACCTCCAATTTATTCCTTTCTTAAATCTTTAACTTTTTACACATGGCCACATCGTATCCAACCTTTACCTTATCTGAACAATTAACAGCAGAACAACTTGATTTTTTTAACACACATGGGTTTATCCATTTCAAAAATTTCATTAAACCAGAAACAGTATCTTCAATTATCGATGCCTCTAAACAGGTAGAACAAAAATGGATTGAACAAGATATTAAAAAAATAAATGGCGTGCCTATTAAGTACGGAAAAGATCTCGATGGCTCGGCAATTGTACAGCGTTTTGCTTTTATTAACCAACAACACCAAACTTTAAGCGGTTTACTTTTAGACCCACGGTTTAATGCGCTACTGCAATTGGCAGGCGATGGTGCACGTTTGGGCACCGAAGAAAAAGACGGCATGGTGTTTAACCATTACATTAATGGCCCTGAAAGTAAATTCAGCAAAATGGGCTGGCATACAGATGGTTTGAGGGATATTTTTTATGGTGCTAAATTAAACCCAATGTTGAATGTGGGGATTCACTTGAGTACTTTAAAACCAGAGAACGGTGGCTTAAAGATTATTCCGGGCACCCACAAACAAAGTATTTACCAGATGCTTTTCCGCAAAAAATATTTCCTGGATAACAAACCAGATGCCGAGGAAGTATCGATATTACCCGAAGCCGGAGATTTAACCATCCATGATGGAAGGTTATGGCACAGGGTTGCGGAATCGGCCATACGCGGTGAGGAAAGCAGGAGGCGTGTAATTTACGTCCCTATCATCGCAGGTAAATATGCCCCAAAAAATGAGAATAGTCCAACAGTATTTTACCAGCGTTTCGCCGGAATTGTAAAATAAATTTATGTTATTTGCCCTACTGTTTACTTACCTGGTCAGATCGGGGAAGTTAAAGCGAATAACTGATTTTTCTAAAGGTATTCCAAAGAAAATCAGTCTAAAATTCTACCGACCGGAAACGGCCATTCTCTTTGGCGTAATTATGGTTGGTACTTAAATTGGAGGCTATTATTAAATTAAACAAAGACCATTCAGATGGCAAAAGGGTATTTGCAGACCGCGAAAGGACAAATATTTTACGCAAAGGCGAACAAAATTTAATCCTTTTTTTACTTCAAAGGGTTCCTAAATGGGTTACGCCTAATATTATGACTGGTATCGGCATGTTCGGATCACTAATTGTGTTTGTAAGCTTCATATTGGCTAGTTTTTATGCAAAAAGTTATTTATTGATCGGAATTTTAGGATTTATGATCAACTGGTTTGGCGATTCGCTTGATGGCCGATTGGCCTATTTCCGTAAGATCCCACGAAAATGGTACGGCTTTGCACTCGATATTGTGATGGATTGGCTCAGCATCATCCTGATTGGTTTGGGCTATTATTATTACGCTGAAGGTGGCACACAGATTTTCGCCTTTCTTTTTGTGGTATTTTACGGCTGGTCGATGATAATTTCTCAGCTGCGCTATAAAATTACCGGCTTTTATCAAATCGATGCTGGTTATTTAGGTCCAACGGAATTGCGGGTAATTATTTCGCTTATTTTGATCGCTGAAACTTTATTTATAGGTAGCATTATTTATTTCGCAGTTGCCATGGTAGCACTGTTATTCGTTATCAATATTATCGATACGTTTAAACTTTTAAAAGCGGGGGATGCTAAAGACAGGGAGGAGAAAATATCATGACCTGGGCATCTGTTAAACTTTTCCTCAAAGCGCAGGTATCTGCTTTTTCTGGTGGCGTTACTGATTATGGCTTAATGATTTTGCTAACGGAATGGCTGCACATCCATTTTACCATTTCAATTTTGATTTCGGGTACAGTTGGTGGCATTGTTAATTTCTGCATTAACCGTTTCTGGGCTTTCAAAACCGATGATGGTTATCACAGCTCAACAAGTGGGCAGTTAATCCATTTCTTTACCGTGGTTTTGGGAAGTATCTCGCTAAAATCAGGCGGAACTTATTTGTTGCATCAAGGCTTAAATGTAGACTATAAAATCGGCAGGCTTTTAATCGATAGTGTGGTTTCGTATGGTTTTAATTATCCGTTAATGAAATACTGGGTGTTTAAGATCAATAAACTAAGCCATTTTGAAGCTGATGAAGAAGATTACTTTGAAAGGCTTGGCGAAGAACAAAGAGCTTAATGTTTCGCTTCTACCCTATTCACAACATATGGATTAATCCATCAAACGTTTGCGCTTTGTTTGTTGAAGTAAAGCTATTCTGAGGGATAATTAAATAAAAAATCAATAAATTTTCAGAAAAGATATCTTTTAGTAGCAGGAAAGATGCTGAAATAAATTCAGCATGACAATCTCGCGAGGAATATGTGTTAAAAAACAAATCCAGGTTACCAAAAATGCGTCAACTGTAGGATTTAACGAAAGACTACGCTACTTTCGGACGAATCTTTAAAAGGCAAAAAGGATGTCCAGCTCAAACGATGAAGCATAAAAAACTGAACACCTTACCTTTACCTTATCAATTAAATATTGTTTTAGCGTCGCTTACTCTATCTTCATTAATCCTTTTAATAATCTCTTCGAAAGTAGATTCTTTACCGATGTATTTATTTAAAAGATCGATCTGATTTAAGCCCCTCACCAGGTTATGTTCGGGATAAGTGGTTTTGTAATAAATATCATTATTTAAAAAATCGGCAATAAAACGTACGGCCTGCATATAAATCATAAATTTACCTGCATAAATAAAGAACTGTTTTTCGGCAAAACCCAAAACCTGGTCCATCTCTTCCATATAACCTTTATGGATGGCTGCAAACACATCTGCTCTGATGGCTATTTTATTAAAATCCTTTTCTTCTTCATTTGCTTCCGATAGGTAGGTACGCATCATGTCGCCCACATCGCTAATAAAGTAACCTGGCATCACCGTGTCTAAATCAATTACACACAAACCCACACCGGTTTCTACCTGCAAAAGCACATTGCTAATTTTGGTATCGTGGTGTACCACACGAAGATTTAATGCGCCGCTATCTACCATGTGCAGATATTGTTCTTCGATATCGTAATGCCTGATAATTTCATCAATGGCAAACTTTGCTTCACTAATCCTTTCATCGGTAGCCTGCTCCAAAGCTTTTTTAAATTGCTCTACACGGAGCGGCAGGTTATGAAAATCTTCGATGGTAGGTTTTAATTTCTTCACATTGAAGGCACAAAGCATCCTTGTAAATTTACCAAACTGCTTTGCAGCGTGATAAGCCTGCTCCGGATGGTGCACAAAATCAATGGAACAAGAATTTTCAACGAAAGGAAAAACCCTGTAAAAGTGATCATCAATAACTACAAAATCATCACCGCTTTTTGCTGCAATTGGTGCAACAAACAAATATTTGGGAGCCGTTTGATCGAGATATTTTTTTATGGTTTCTATATTCTGGGCAATATTTTGAGGCTCGCGAAAAACCTCGGTATTTACCTCCTGTAAAATATAGGCCTGCTCTTCACTGTAAACTTTCCAGGTATGGTTAATTAAACCCGAGCCGAAAGGTTCAATTTTAAATTGTTCTGCGTTAAGTCCATAAGCACCTAATACTGCTTGAAACATAAGATGGTGATATATTTATATAAAAATTGTTCCAGCTAAACTGGATAAAGTTGCTTGTTAAAATATGCGGGCAAGCCCTAAAGCAATGCCCGCAATCGAGACTAAAAGCCGCTATCGTCTAAAGCGAAAGTATTTTTACGGTCTTTCCATTTCCCCTTGGTAAAATCAGGGAACTTCTGTGGCATATTTCCTTCTTTTAACGATTTGGTAGAAAGTGGTGTAATTACACTCATGGTAACCGAATCGTATACATCAATAGGCGTTTGTTTTTTCTGTTTTACCGCCTGGATAAATCCGTTAAACACAAACCAGTCCATACCACCATGCCCCGCGCCTACTGCTTCTGCTTCGTATTTTTTCCAAAGCGGATGATCGTACTTCGCAAACCATTCCTGAGCCGGATCCCATACATCGTCTTTTTTCGATTTGTGGTCTATATAAACCGATTTGTTTACATCCATCCATAAACCCTTTGTACCCTGAACCCTGAAACCGATAGAATATGGGCGTGGCAAGTGTGTATCGTGACTTAACAACACCGTTTCGCCATTGGCACAGTTAATCATGGTGGTGGTTACATCACCATTTTTATAATTGATTTTGGCATTTGGGTGGCCTGGCGACATTTCTTCTACATAAGCGGCCAAACCTTTGGCTTTAGAGCTGAAAGATACCAAACTGGTAAAGCTGTTCCCTCTGTTAATGTTGGCATATTGCATTAACGGACCTACACCATGGGTTGGGTATAAATCGCCATCCTGATCGATGTTGAACTGAGTACGCCATTGTGCCTCGCTTAAGGCCTTTGGTCCGTACTCTACCCCACCGCCGTAATAATCTTTACCGTTGTTAAACAATACATTGCGTAAATTATGCTGATAACCACCTTCTAGGTGTACCAATTCGCCAAAAAGGCCCTGACGTACCATGTTTAAAGCCGCCATTACGTCTCTACGGTAACAAACGTTCTCTAAAGTCATGTAAGGCATTCCTGTTTTTTCGGAGGTGTTTACAATATCCCAATGATCTTGTACGGTTAAACCTGCAATTACTTCGCAGCCTACATATTTACCTGCTTTCATGGCATCAACTGCCTGATCGCGGTGAAACTGCCATGGTGTGGCGATAATTACGGCATCTATATCTTTGCGCTCAATCAGTTTTTTGTAAGCATCGGTACCACCTGTATATTCGGTTGCGGCTGGTCTGCCTTTTTTGGCAATAAAAGCGCGGCAAACTTTAAGTGAGCTTTCCTGGGTATCGCAAATTGCAACAATTTCTACATCGTCTCTAAGCGCACCTTCAGAGATGTGGCTCATGCCGCGTGCACCTACACCGATATAACCCAATCTTACTTTTCCACTGTCTGATGAGGCAAATAAACTTCCGGTTGGCAGGATGGTTAAACCAGCAGCCGTAAATGCACCATTTTTGATAAAATCTCTACGTTCCATTTGTGTTGTTTAATATTTATTGTTTAGTTTTTTAATTGATCCCTTAAATGTTTTGAACAAACGTTTTACTAGCTATGCTTTGGCCCTTTTTAAGCTTTGTTTAGTGGCTAAAGCCCCTTAAACGGTGTTTGGTTAAAGTACAATCTGTAATCTTTTATTCTTCCGTTTGCATTATCCTGTCTGGGCAATAACTTTAATCCTTTTATTGTATAATTTTTACCCATATCAATTACAAGTTGATGGGGTGGTTTCGGCGATTTATCTTCCCATTGGGTATGCCAGTAACTGGTAAACTGTAGGTCGAACACGTTGGCCGCATTGCCATCATTACCGCCAAGCTCTTCGCTATCGGCATATACCACTTTCCAATCGGTACGGGGTACTTCATTGCCCTTATCATCAAGCAGTATAATTTCGGCTACAGAGCTATACGGCTGGCCTTTTTGCTCCGATAGTGCTTCTAAACAGAAATACCTGGCCGTTACCGGTTTAAAATCTACCTGTTGCCATTTGTTATCATTGGCAAAACTACCTTCAGCATAGGCTTTTTGTGTGTTATCCCATTTCTGGTTGGCTTTACGGTGCAGCTCGGGCTGTTTTTCGTTCACTACATCTAAAATGGGCTTATCTAAAAAGCTTAAAGCTGGTTTGTCCATACCAAAAAGATCGAAAACCACCACTTCGTTTTTACCTTTTTTAAGCCAGCTGCCCGGCACCAGCATGGTTTGCGTAGGGCCGATATTCCAGTACCTGCCCAAACACATTCCATTTAACCAAACTAAGCCTTTATTCCATTTACCCATATCGAGGTAAGTATCTTCCAATTTATTGGCATTAAAACTTCCTTTATAAAAAGCTGCCGCAGCTGTCTGTTTACCCAGTATTTCGTAACGGAGCGGAATATTTACCTCCCCCAGCCTGATCGGGTAATTCTTCCAGTTTTTTAATTCGGTCTGTTTTCCGTTTTCTGATAGGTATACCGCGCCATGTATGCCCTTTCTATCGTGCATTTGGTAACCATAATTTACCCGGCCAGTAGCCTCTACCAAAATGCGCAAGGTGCTTTTGGCTGCCCTTGCCTCAATTTCTATGCTGAACTTATTCTTTCGCCTATCCAGTTCGCCAATCTTTTTGCCATCAATATACACCAGTGCATAATCGTGGATATCTTTAAAAACCAGGCTCGCTTTCTGCCCCGCAGCCAAAGCTGTTTCGTACAGTATACAGCCAAAATCCTGATCCAAATCTTCCATCAACATGGCCGTATCAGCCAAAACAGGTTTAGGCAGGTTTTTAGTTAACAGCGCTACCGATGAAAACGCAACCGGCTGCAATTTCTGGATTTTGTTTGCCACAGGTACAGCTGGCAACACCTCACCTGCCTGCAAATAATTGGCAAACAACTTGCGGATAGCGTAAAACTTTTCGGTGGCATTGCCTGCCTCATCTATCGGGGCATCGTAATCGTAACTGCTGGTTTGTGGCAAATATGGTGGTGCATTGGCGCCGCTGTAGGTACCAATGTGCCATATATATACTAAACGATGCCTTATTATCGAGCATGTATTTTAATTCGTCAACAATACGCTGGGTATCACCTTTATGGTGCGGCCTGCCCCAACTATCAAACCAGCCCGGGTAATATTCGCCACACATTAAAGGGCCTGTAGGCTGTATGGCCCTTAAAGCTTTAAAATTGGCCTCCGGCCCGCTGCCAAAGTTTACCACGGCAAATAAATCATCAGGATGATCGTTTTTTAACTGCGAAGGCCCATCGCAATGAAACAGCGGCACATTAAAACCGGCTTCTTTTAAATCGGCCTTTATAATGTTCATATATGCTTTATCGTTGCCATAGCTGCCGTATTCGTTTTCTACCTGCACCATGATGATGTTGCCGCCATTACTTACCTGTAGGGGTGCAAGCTGTTTACCTACGGCAAGCAGGTACTTTTTCGATCTTTCTAAGAAATATGGATGCTGGGTGCGTAAACGGATGCTTTTATCTTTAAGTAGCCACCAAGGGAAACCGCCAAACTCCCACTCGGCACAAGAGTATGGCCCTGGTCTTAATATTACATACAAACCTTCCGCTTTCGCCAGTTTACAAAATTCGGCCGCATCGCTCTGCCCCGTCCAGGTAAACTGACCGGGCTGTTTCTCGTGCATGTTCCAAAACAAATAGGCACATACCGTATTTAAACCCATAGCTTTGGCCATTTGTAAACGCTGTTTCCACTCGGCTTTTGGTATCCGTGCAAAATGCATCTCGCCACAACGGATGACATAAGGTTTGCCATTTAGCTCAAAAGCATTGGCACCTATGGCAAACGTTGCACCCTTTTGGGCCCAGCCACCAATACTTATAGCAAGTAAAAGCGCTACAGCAAGTATTTTTTTAAGCAAACAGGTACGCATTTGTTCGGTTTTGTTGATTTGTATTTTTTAAAAGTAGAACAAGCAAATGAGCAAAACAACATAAATAACAGCGCAAACGATTGACTAATTTTTTATACCCGCCATTTTAGTTCGGCCTAATGCAAGCTTAATATGCCGAACCAATAAAAATATGTAGAAGTATTTCCACAACTACAAAGCCAATTGGGGAAAATTAGCCCTAGGCAGAGAATTTGTTTAATGCAAAATAGCGGGTAACACTTTTTTTTCAATAGCACATAGAAATTTAAAAATGGCTATTTAAAGCAGGAAATAAGGATTTTAATAAAATTTAATGGATCATATATTTCCGTACCTATTAAAAATCGCATTAACTAAAAAATTTGGTTAGCGGTTTGTTTAATGCTTAGGTAAGCAAAAAGTATTCACATTAATTTTTTCGTCCTAAATAACGCTCATGGAAGACAGGCTCATTACCGAAATCAATATTGAAGACAAAACGATTACTCATTTTGATTCTTTCGATCTTAAACAACAGTTTAACAGTCACCACTATTTCGAACTTCGGTTTAAGCAAAACCAATTGGGGTTACCCAGTTTAATCACACTTGATAATAGTCGTGATTTTGTGGGCAAAACACTTACGGCATCATTTGGTTATCATACCGATAAAATGCAGGAATTTGTTGGATTGGTTACAAAGGTGGAGCTTTCGCAGAGCCACGGCTACCATGGAGAGTTGATCGTGAGCGGATATAGTCCAACTATTTTAATTGACCGAGGACCTGACCTTGGTTCTTACCTTGCTAAAGATTTAAATGAAATTGTAGCACTAGCTGCAAAAGATATTCCTGTTAATGATCTTAAGATTGTAAGCAATACCAGGCGTACAACAGCGATAGACTACCTCATTCAGTACAAGGAAAGCGATTTTGAATTTCTAAACCGATTATCGGCCGAATACCACGAATGGTTTTTCTTCGATGGCAAGCAACTCAATTTCGGCAAACCCGATGAACTAAGGGAAATACCTCTATTTTATGGGCGTGATGTTCAGAACCTACAATATGCTATGGAAATTGCTCCTATCAAATCCAAACGTTTTGCATACAATCCAAAAGAAGATGAAATGTTACACAGTGAAGGCAATATTAAAAGCGATAGTATACCAGATCTTGAACATGCCATACAAACATCCAATAAAACTTTTAGCAAAACTTTTAATCAACCATCACTTATCAGGGTACATAATACTAATGATATACTAAATCATGTAGCGGATGAAGAAAAGGCAAATATCTCAGACCTTTTAAAAATAAGTGCTAAAGGTGATAATGTAATGCTCAGTATCGGTTGTATTGCAGAAATTATGGTGAGCGTTAAACAGGATACTACTTTTATGACCGAAAACTTGGGTAAGTTTCTGATCACCAATATCAATCACCATATTGATGTTGCCGGGAAATATCACAATACTTTTGAAGGTTTAGTGGCTACAACTGAGCGAATTTTAGTTAAAAACTATCAAAAGCCCCTTTCTGATGTGCATTTGGCAGATGTAGTAGATAATAACGATCCACAAGGACAAGGCCGCATTAAAGTAAAATTTAAATGGGCGTGTTTGACAAATGATGCTACCGAGTGGTTAAGGATAATTACACCAGATGCAGGTAGTAGTATACATATAAATACGAATAGGGGCTTTGTTTTTGTACCCGAAGTGGGTGACCAGGTGGCAGTAACTTTTGAGGAGGGAAATATTGCCAGACCGATTGTAATGGGGAGCATTTTTCATGGCATTAGTGGTGCCGGAGGTTATGAAGATAATCACTTAAAATCAATTTCGACCAGAAGTGGACATTTAGTGGAATTTAATGATACACCTGGAGCCGAAACTGTTATCATTACCGATAGGAACAACAATATCATTAGGCTTGATACCAATGCATCAAGTATTGAAATTTCTGCACCAGAAAACATTAATATAAATGCGAAAAACATAGATATAAATGCCCAACAAAATATATCTATATCGGCAGGTATTCACATTTACAACAATGCTGGCGAAAACATAGCCAGTAATGCTGGCGAAAATCATTCTTTAATGGCCGAAAATATAACAATGATTGCAAATGGTAATATTAACAAAACCGCTACCAATATTGAAAAAAATGCTGAAGAGATTAATGTAAACAGTACTAAAGAAAATATTGAGTTTCACAGTTCGAAAGAGATTGTGAACAAAAGTGGTAGTAAAGTAAAACTCTTTTGATGGGAACAATCAAATACATCTGTAAAACCATAAATGAAACTGCAGAAAACATCAAATGGTTAGCCACAAATGGAAGCATTAACTTTAATGCTAGAAAAGAAGTGGTTTTGAAGAGTAAATTCAAGATTAAGTATGATCGGTATGAGCCTGCTGAAAATGAAATATTGAAGTAGAAAAGTTAGTTAAAACGAGATTTAAACAGCGCGATAGTTTAAAAATTCTTACCTGGTAGAGATTTTTTGTACTAAGTGATTTTTTTTTGCACACTATAGCTAGGGCTGAAATGTTTCCTGTTTTTGGAGATCGGATGAAACCATTAGGTTGTAATTTAAAACATCAATACTGATGGAATTAAGACTGGAATAAATGACGCAAACGATAACATAATAATAATTAAATAATGAGTTAGCGATGGATAAAATTCTGTATAAATCTTTAACTACGCCGCTAAAATTGCTTTTTAAAGTAGAAGTTTCTGAAAAAACAAGATTTAAAGAAGACTATACTGTTAAGCTTTTCGAAATCGATATTCTGCCCGATGAAACTTCTTTTTGGTCAGGACATCAGAATATAGAAATATTACGAAAACCGAATTTGATGAATGGATTAGCCAATAACGATGCAGATGCTTTTGTGCAACAGGTTTCAACAATTCTACATCAATTAACCTTAAAATTAGGTTTTAGCGGAATGCCGATAAGTATCGAAAAACAAAATATGCTATGGTTGAAGTGGTTGACTATTCGAACTAACCTAGTTAATAGTTATACCGGAGATTGGATTGATTTTGCTTTAAATGAAATTGATAAAAAGATGTTGCCTGGTCAAGCATTGACCAAGCATATTATGGAGGACTTATTTTTTAATGAATATTTCAGAGGAGTATACGATGTCTCTTTTAACTATAACACCTTCAATTGTAAACGATTAGTATATGGGTTATGCCCAACACCAATTAGATTGAACGAAAAGTGGTTACTTCAAACCTCAGCAACTGGCCAGTCGATTACATTTACTGGTGAGTGTGAAAACCTCTCTGGTTTAACCAATTCCAGTAATTGGTTCAAAACAAAAACCGATAATGATATTACTGCAATTCGTGTGGAAGGATTTTACCATATAGATCAGATTACAGGCTGGTGTAATGCTCTGGAAAGCAATTATTTTCTAACTGCAAATAACGATTACGAGAAGACACTAAAAGTTATGCTAACTACCAATTAAATGGAATCAAAATGAATTGGAACAGAGATCTTAAGTCAGTGGATAGTGAAGAAAATACAATTGATAACGATATTACCGATGTTCAAGGGGTATCAAAGCAATCTGTTGTACAGAAACCAGAGGGACATCAACAAGATGGTGAAATTACTGAATTACTGGTATGCCATGGCGCGAGCTGCACTTGCGATCAGTCTGTAGATTCTGCTTCCAAACAGTTAAAGGTACTTAGCCATAACAAATATATAATTAATGACAGCGGTGAAGATAAAATTATTGCAACTACTTCAGAAAACAAGCTGCTAAACCTCAATTTTGGGCAGTGCAAATTACCTGACCCCGGCAAACCAGTACCCTGCACCGCCCTGTTAAAATGGAAAGATTATTATGAAAAGGTAGAACTTCCAAATGGTGCCTACGTGTTAACCGATAAAAGCACAGCTATATGCACAGCAAAAGGTGGAAATATAAAAATAGTTCAACACGGCCAGCAAGCTAATATTAGTCAACAGGAACTTGAAAATGCCTCGGCAGGCAGTTGGGCGGCTCATGGTCCATTGCTTACAGAAAAACTCATTTATACTCAAGAGGCAGCAAAAAACGAAAATAAGAGTGTCGCAACATTAAAATCTATATCACCCTTAGCTTATGGTGAGCAACAACCGCTCAACACACCCATTACTTTTAAAGCAAATTTTACAGGTGAACCGATGGATGCCGACAAGCAAGGCGTAAGCTGGGTGGTTTATGATGCAAACGGAGTTCCCATGCAATTGCTTAACGATGCAGGCGAAATGTTCACCATAACTTTAAAAAAAGCAGGTGTTTACCTCATTGAAGCTTGTGGAGAAACAAATAGCGGTAAAAAAGTAAGTAAACCTTATACTATTAAAGAAAATGAGATCGAAACTGTTACCACAGTTGATGGAAGCACTAAAGTAAGGGTAAATGTACCTGTAGAATTTAGGCTTAAAAGTCTCTTCCCACTGGTGGCGCTACCAGGCGATATCAGAACTATTAGCTGGACAGTAACCAAAATAGGCGGTGTGGGCACCCCTACCCTGTTAACCTCTTCCGGAAATAGTACCTCTATAATCTGTAATGATGAATGCAGCTATGTGGTAACGGCCAACTTTAATGGTATACCAAAACAATCAGAACAGATAAAAGCTTTAAAAAATGGAATTATATCAGTCAATGCTTCAATTGAAAGTACAAGAATAAAAGAAAATGTAACTTTTAGTGTAAAAGATCAGTTTAAAATACAACCTGCGTTAGCTCAGGAAATAGCCGCAGTAAAATGGACCTGTAGAGATGCTGATGGCAGAATCATTGAAGCCTTTAAATCTAAAACAGGCGAATTGGTTTCGCATCGGTTTGACGACCCCGGCGAATATACGATACAGGCATATATGGCACAGCCCAGCACGAAAGTAGCTGTTAAGATTATTGTAGCACAACCTGAAATGATATTGGCTCAATGGGAATATCCCGAAGGCGGTAAAAAAGCAAAAACGGGATGGGGTGAACCAAACCAGGTATACATTAAATTTAAAGCAGCAGATGGGATAACTGTAAGTCTGGAATACGGTTATTTAGACCAGGCTGGCAAAGCCAATGCCATCCACGTGATATCGGGGTTCAAAATATACCACGATCAAATACCTGACCTCGCAAAATATCATTTTACGCCAAATGCAGATCAATATAGAAAACTGTTAAAAGAAGGAACAGAATTTTATTTCAAAGTGCATCCCACTGATAAAAAATATGAAATCCTGAACGGCAATATTCCCCAGCCACTACAAAAACTGAAACTGGCAACTGGGGAAGAAATTGTAAGCATCGAGTTTTTAACAAATAACAAGCCTGTAATAGAGGCTCTTTACGGTAGTAAAATGAGATGCCGCATCCGTACCCGGAATTTAAGTGCAAAAAATGTATCAGTTAAAATATATAGAAAAGAAAGTCGTCTGGGTCTAGACAATTTAAGAAAGGATACGCTTGTACACCATAAAGAATACCCAGTAGGCGCAGGTGGCTTAATTGAATTCGATTTTATCCTGGCCAAAAGCTGGGAAAAAAGCTACAGTGAAAAACTGCACCGCTTTTATGCCGTGATAGATGAAATGAAATTTTTAGGCATAAGCAATACTTTAGTAGCCTTTAAAAATGATGTACCAGCAAATGGAGGAAAGGCATTGGTGGGGATTGGGCGGCAGGAAGGAAATGAGCATAGCGATTGTCCGAGATGTAATAAGGATATCACAACAGCCGAACTAAAGCAAATTTTTAAAGATGCGGATGATGTCACACTCTCAGCCGTTGCCTCTACTTACAACAAGTATATGGCTGACCTGGGTATGAACACCTGTTGGGTTAAGGCACATTTTTTCGCACAGATCAGGGTAGAATCCGGAACTAAATTACATGTAAAAAGTGGAGAAGACATGAATTATAGTGCAGATACTCTTATTAATGGCAACTTGAATAAAAAAACTGGCAAAAGAGATAAACCTCCTTTCTCCTATTTCACAAAACATCCCGAAGAAGCCTATAAATATGGGCGTACCAAGGCACACGCTGCAAATCAACAAATGATCGCTAATCTGGCTTATGCTGATAAAAACCGAAACGCAAATAATAGAATTGGCAATACACAAGAAGGTGATGGTTGGAATTTCAGAGGTAAAGGTTTAATACAGCTTACCGGAAGAGAAAATTATAGTAAGGCAAATGCATATACTTTAAAATATGAAAAAGTAGATATTCTCAAAAACTCTGACCTTGTCGCTAAGGATATTAAAATTGCAGTGTTAACCTCAATGGCTTTTTATAAGTGGAATGGATTGATCGCAAAATCTAATGGTAAGCCAAGAACTAACGAGGTTTCTAATGGTGTCGGAAATGAGGTTGGGAACAGCTATACTTTAAAACAATTGGCATTTGATCATCTTAGCTCAAGAATATTTGAAACAAAAAATTGTTATTGGGAAGAAATTCAGATAAAAATAAATGGGGGTAGAGCACCTTGGATGGAAATCGCACTAAATGAAGCCAAAGCAATGAAAGGATGTGCAGAAAGCAAAGAACCAATGTATTCCAAAGCGAAATCTTATCTAATATTCTGTAATGTAAAGGCAAAACCAACAGATGGAATTTATGGGCCTTGGTGCGCGGCATTTATGAATTGGTGTATTAATAAAGCAAAAAACCCAAAGACCAATAAGCCATATAGCCACCATAATTCTGCAGGATCATTAACTCCTCTTATTAATTCTAAATATAAAAAAATATCAGAGCCCATATACGGTTGTTTAGTAATTTATGAAGCTACAAACGGTTCAGAAAAAGGACATACCGGTTTTTTGTATGGCAAAACCAAGGATGGGAGATTTATTTTACTTGGTGGTAATCAGGGAGACACTATTCGTTTTAGTAGTTATGGAAAGTCTTTTACTTATGATGGCGTTACAAAAACTCTCCAAGGTTTTTATATACCTGTAGATTATGAACCTAAAGAAAGTGATAAATTAAAAGATAATGATATTTACTCAAGTTCTGCAGAAGTAAATAAAAAGTATAGTATCAACACATTACAAAAAAAAGAAAATAAATCTACCTAAATCAAACCTTTCAGTATGAAGACAATTAAAATAGTATTTTTTTCCATCACGTTACTCATATTAAGTAACTGTAAAAATAAAGTAAAACAAAATAATTCAATAATAAATAAGGGCACTCAATCCCAAACAATGGCTATAAAATTAATAGAGGAGATCAAACACCATTTAAAAGATCAAGATAGAGTAGAAAGTGATGAGCTATCTTTTAAAAATCCTTACCACTTAACTTCTAGAGATTTGGAATTAGCATCTATTGTAATCTTTGAAGGGTTAAAGAATAATGGTTTCAAACCTCTTAATGATAATGAATTTAATCAGCGGATTAAAGAAGTATTTGGTATTGAAAATAAAAAAAATCCATATTATAAGATACATGCTCGAGACGCCTATTTTACTCTTTTTGGGAGGCAGGATGACAATATTAATCATTTAATTAAAAATGAATTTGAGAATTTTGCATATACAGAAAATTATTATTTGTTAAGAAAAGAACATCTTTTTTTCGAATTTGAACATTTAAATTCTCTGATTAAAATTAATGAAGATAATACTTATAAAATCACTATTGAGCCCTACCTTATCCACAGAAACAAGTATTTATTCAACAATGACAAAGCAAGTTTAGCATGGCTTTTTAATAATGAAAAGTTTATTTTAAGCAAGCTACTAACTGATTATGGATATGATAAGGAACAGAAAATAAATAAAATGGTATTAGATTCTGTTTACAATGAAAATCTTAAGTTTCCAGAATTTATAGCTACTTTATTTTTCGTTAAGAATAAAGGTTGTGAATTACAAATTAGAAAAGGCTTATTAAGATATGTAGAAGAGCATACTAGTACTAAAGATAATCGTTTTATTTATGCGCTGGGTGATTTTATGTATGTATTATACAATGGTGATTCGAAGGATGATAGCTACAAAATTTTTAATGAAGACCCTTCAAAAAAATTCACTCCCTTAGAAAAAGCAGAAATTGTAGCCAATATTGCCAATATCGAAAACCCAGCAATAGAAAAATACAAATCTTTAGAATCATCAGATGTGTGGAATATTCCTGTCTCTTCATTATATAATCTTTCGGTTTCCCATCCTGAGGTGATAAAATTAATAGAAGAACACAACTACTTTGGTTTACCTAAAATGAAAGAGATCATAGCAAAACTTCAAGACGAAGCACCACCAACGGGTGCAGACCCAGAATAAATTAAGAATTAAAAGAAACACCTCACCTTAAATTTCACTTATATCTTTTTATTACATGCGTTTTAAGATTCCCGCATGCGCGGGAATGACGGCAGTGCCAAAGGAAATCTCTCATAACTTAGGCAAGGCAAAGATTTGTTTGCGAAGAACCACCAACCCCTTTATTACTAAACCCGGTAGCAACGGAAATCCTTTTTATTGCTTCAAACACAATCTCCGCTATCCTTGCTGCTGGTAACGTAGTATTTGCAATAAAAAGATTGTAGTGTATAACGGGGGCCGCAGCACCTATAAAGAAACGAACGTTCGTTTTCAATACAATTAACCCTCCCCTTTAAAATTATAAAGCGGGCAGTTTAATGTTACGCCTAATACCAACTGAAAAAACCGGTACATAAATCTCCTTATAAATAAGCCAGCAGTTTAATGTTACGCCACTAGCAATATATTACAAACTACAGTACTTTATTACCTATCTTTCGGGCCTAACCAAACTTCAGAATTACTTCAGAATTGGAACTTACCTTCGCCAATTAATACACAATGGGCGGATTGTTAAATCCAAAGTTGGATTAATCATTAATTATGAGCATTAAAGTAAAAACCAATACCTTACTAAATAATAGATTCGGACCAGTTTTTTTAGTTACCCTATTGTTATGCGGCATATCGCTCATCACCAGGCTTGCGTTGCTGCTATTTAGTGCTTCGCTGGTAGATTGGTCTATACTAAACTTGCTTAAAATATTTGTAATCGGCTTGTTTTACGATCTGGCTGCTGCATCTTTTGCCGTAATTCCGGTTGTGCTTTACCTGTGGCTGCTACCAGCTAAATGGTATAACCGCAAGTTTAACAGGGTATTGTTGTTTATCTATTTTTTCTTTGTTGTATTTACGCTCATTTTCAATGCCGTATCCGAATGGTTTTTTTGGGAAGAATTTTCGGTACGTTATAATTTCATAGCAGTCGATTACCTGGTATACACTACAGAGGTTATCGGCAATATCCGCCAATCGTACCCCATTAATAGCATTATGGTTGGTTTGGTTATCATTACTGCGGCAGTTGTTTATCTTTTACGAAAAAAAATTACCTGCTCTACCACACATACAACCAGTTTTGGTCAACGCACAAAAGTTGCGTTGGTGCTTTTGTGCCTGCCTGTTATAACCTATTTCGGTGTAAGCCATAAATTAAAATACCTGAGCAAAAACCAGTATGTAAACGAACTATCGGGCAATGGTATGTACGATTTTGGCTTTGCTTTTTGGAACAACCAGCTCGATTACGATACCTTTTATAAAACGATTCCGATTAAAAATGCCGAATCTATTTTGAGCCATCTGTTACAGCAGGATACGGTTGCCAAAAACGGAACATTTAAAAACACTTCGAATGCGATTACCAACCCGGGCACCGAAAACAAAATGAATGTGGTGCTGATTAGTGTAGAGAGTTTAAGTGCTGAGTTTTTAGGCACCTTTGGCAATACACAGCACATTACACCCCAGCTGGATGCGCTGGCCAAAGAAGGGCTGCTTTTTAACAACCTATACGCATCGGGCACGCGTACCGTGCGTGGTTTAGAAGCACTTTCGCTCTGCATACCACCTACACCAGGCCAATCGATTGTAAAACGGCCCGATAACCACAACCTGTTTACGCTGGGCAGTATTTTCCGTGCCAAGGGTTACAACAGCAGGTTTATTTATGGTGGTTATGGTTATTTCGATAACATGAACGAGTTTTTTTCGAACAATGGTTACCAGGTTACCGATAGAAGCGCATTACAGGATTCGGAAATCCATTATTCTAATATCTGGGGCGTGGCCGATGAAGATCTGTTTACATTATCGTTGCGCGAGCTGGATCAGGATTATAAAAACAAGAAACCTTTTTTCGCACAGATTATGACGGTTTCTAACCACCGTCCTTATACCTACCCCGAAGGCAGGATCGATATTCCATCGCACACGGGTAGAGAAGGCGCGGTTAAATATACCGATTATGCCATTGGCAAGTTTATCCGCGAGGCTAAACAGAAACCCTGGTTTGCCAATACGTTATTTGTTATCGTGGCCGACCATTGTGCATCGAGTGCGGGCAAAGTGCAATTGCCGGTTGATAAATACCACATCCCGATGATTTTTTATAGTCCGGGGCATATTACGCCAGGTAAATTCGAAAAGCTGACCGCCCAGATTGATATTGGCCCCACTATTTTAGGTTATTTAAACTTTAGTTATAACAGTAAGTTTTTTGGTCAGGATGTGTTTAAAATGAAAGATAGTGATGAGCGTGCTTTTATTAGTACCTACCAGAGTTTGGGTTATATTAAAAACAACAAACTGGTTATCCTCGATCCGAATAAAAAAGCCGCTACCTTTAAACCCGATTTTACAACTGGTAATGCGGTTGCTATACCTGCGGATGGAAAGCTGATTGATGAGGCAATATCCAATTACCAAATGGCTTCTTACCTGTACCAGAATGGTTTGTACGGTTTCGAAACGCAAAAGAAATAATCAACTTAAATTATGGGCATAAACATTGGATTGGTGATCTGGAAAGAAATGAAGGCAAAATCTTTCAGCAGAGATCAGCTTGCGGCAGCTGCAGGCATTAGCAAACACCGCGTGGGCACTTTACTTAAATCGGCCTCTATTGATACCGATATTTTAACCAAAGTATCTATCGCCCTCGAAACTAATTTTTTCGAATATTACCGCAGGGATGAAGACCTGGCCAAATTTGAAACCAGCGCTGCTACCCCAAACAACGAGGGCCTAACCGAACTTAAAAACCTGATTAAAGAAAAAAACCACCTGCTCGAAATCTGCAACGAAACCATTAAAAGCCAGAAGAAAATAATTACTACGTTAGAACATATGCAAGAATTATAAACCGATTGTTTATCTGCTGATTTCAAGCTGATACAGCCATTCTTTAAGCAATTCGGGGTGATTTGCTATTTCTTCTTCACTTAAATCGTCGTCCTGCTCGCTCAATTTAAAATCGATGGTATCGGTTATGGTACTGCTGATGTTGAGCAAGTGGTCTTGCTCGGGATCGATCAGATATTCCAAAAGTTCGAACACGGCACATGCAGCATTCAGGCCGTAGCTGCCCAATGGATCGGTAAATTCTTCAGTATCGGGCAAAACTGCTTCAAGATCGGCTAAAAGTTGTTTAACTTTCTCTTCATTTACCGCATCAATAGGCGAATCTTTAACATATTGGATGGCTTTCCTTAATATCTCCGGATCGCCCCAGTTAAATTCATGGTAAAAATCGATATAATCGGGTAAAAGCCGTTCACAGATATTTAAACCAAAATTGATGAGCTTATTTTTAGGCAAAAGTGACAACTGATTGCTCAGCTGTTCGTAAAATTGGGTAGCTTCCATGTAATTTCGGGTAAATTGCTTTATTCCAAATAAAAGGCAAAGCGTTAAACCCTGCAAAGATATGTGTAATTTTTATAGCTACAATTTATTGCGGTTAATGTAAATGGCAATCAGTTTTTAGTTCACTTAAAACTGATTGCCTACAAGGCTAAATTATGCCAGTTTCCATTTCTCAACCAATTTGGCATCAAAGCTATCGGCTTCTTTGGCATTTGGCTCCCCTTTACCAGTGGTAATCAGGTTGTATAAACTCTTGGTGATGTAATTTGTCCAGGCTTCTTTACAGATTTCGAAACATTCTTCCTCCGGAACCAATCCTACGTGCACAAAGGTGATTTCGGTTTGTGTGCCTTTTTGTGAAACCGTAAATGTAGGTTTGCTCCCAATCCACTCTGTTTTATCAGAGGTAAATTTGAAATAGTTATCCAAGACTTCCCAAACTACTTTTTGATCGGGAATCAATTCGATCAACTTCATTTTGCAATAATGTACATCCTGGTAGTGGTAGGTAAACTCGGCATTCAGTTCGTTGGTAACGCCTTCGATACTGGCCGACCACCAGGCACGCAGATCTGTAATGGCTTTAAATGCTTCTTTCGGACTTTGATCTACCAGAATGGTAGCGGTGAAATCTTGATTTTCCATGGTTTCTGTTATTAATATTTGATTGACTAAAAGGTTAATCAAAGTTAACACCCTAACCGTTAAGCTGTAGGGTGCGAAATGGACATTGTAGCGGGTTGATTTGGACATGCTTTAACCTTATCTTTATATCACTAAAAAATAATCGGAATGAAACACATTACCATACTTGTACCCAACGGCCCGAACAATTTAAGCAGTATTGTGGGGTCATATAAAATATTAAGCCGCGCCAATGCCTATTGGCAGGAGAATGGGAAGAAAGCATTGTTTAAAATTGAACTGGCAGGAATTGCCAATGAAGTAGATTTTTATGATGGCTTATTTTCCGTAAAACCACACAGGCACATTTCATCTATAAACAAAACCGATCTTGTAATTATCCCCTCTTTAAATCACAACTATCAACAAGCGATGGAAGGCAATAAAGAACTGATTGAATGGATTGCAGCGCAATATAAAAATGGTGCTGAAATTGCGAGTATTTGTACAGGTGCTTACCTATTGGCATCAACCGGTTTACTGGATGGCAAAACCTGCTCCACACACTGGATAGTGGCAGATAATTTCAGTAAAATGTTTCCCAAAGTAAATTTACAGCCTGATAAACTGATTACCGACGAAAACGGGATTTATACCAATGGAGGGGCGTATTCGTTTCTAAACCTGTTGCTTTATCTGGTAGAAAAATACTTCGACAGGCAAACCGCTATTTTTTGCGCAAAGGTTTTCCAGATTGAAATGGACCGCCAGAGCCAATCAACCTTTATTATTTTTAAAGGTCAAAAACAACATGGCGACGATATGGTAAAGGAAGCGCAATTGTACATCGAAAACAACCTGCACCAAAAACTATCTATAGAAGAACTCTCTACCCGGTTTGCCGTAGGCCGCAGAAATTTTGACAGAAGATTTATCAAAGCTACCGGAAATACACCCATAGAATATTTACAGCGTGCAAAGATCGAATCTGCTAAAAGAGCCTTCGAAAGTAGCAGGAAAACAATTAATGAAGTGATGTACCAAGTTGGTTATGCTGATGTAAAAGCTTTCCGTGAGGTGTTTAGAAAAATTACCGGAATATCGCCATTGGAATACAGAAGCCGCTACAATAAAGAAATGCTGATATAAAAATCTCCAACGAACGGATCATACTATAACACGCTTTATAACAAATCAATTAAAACAGAGGATGCATATCCGAATTTCTTTTTAAAGTATTCTACTCATATTTCAAAGCCTCAACCGGATTGGCCCTCGCTGCTTTATAAGCCTGAAAGCCTACCGTTAAAAAGGCAACAACTGCTGTACCCACAATAGATACCAATATAATTGAGAAAGAAATGCTTGTTCTGAATTCGAAACCCGCTAGCCACTTATTCATGAGGTAATAAGCCAATGGAACACCAATAAATGCAGCCACCAATACCATTTTTAAAAACGAAACCGATAATAATTGCATAATGCTGCTTACCGAAGCACCCAGCACACGGCGTACGCCAAACTCTTTGGTGCGCTGCTCGGCACTATAAGCTACCAAACCATAAAGCCCAAGGCACGAAATGAGTATGGCAATACCGCCGAAGAGATTGGCCAGAATGCCCAATATTTTTTCAGCATGGAGCTTCCTTGTAAACAGATCGTTCACAAACTTAATTTCTACAGGATATTGTGGATTAATATTTTTAGCAATTGCCGAAATCATTTCTACATTTTTACTCAAACTGTTACTCGGGTTAAGCCTAAAATTGATATTGCCATTTTCCCGCTTACTAAAATTAATCACCATGGGTTTACCCGGTCGATATGGGGAATCCCATAAAAAATCTTTAAATACAGCAATAACTTTTAATTTATTTCCAAAGAGTTCTATAGTTTTCCCTAAAGGATGTTTTAACTGCATTAATTTTACCGCACTGCTGCTTAACATGATTGTGGCGCTATCGGAAGCAAAATCCCTGGAGAAATCGCGTCCGTCTACCAATTGTATACCGGTAGTTTTAACAAGGTCATACTGAGTTTGAAGACGGTTAAATACAATTTCTTTTCCTTTTTCTTCCATCCCAGGCCATTTGAGACCATAAAACCAGTTGCCAACATGGGTGAGGCTTTGGGTAGATTGATTAACGGCGGTAGCTGCACCACTTTTGAGTACCTGCGTTTTAAACAGTTCGAACTTACTGGATAAATTACCATCCTGTGCCATTTCTGCTAGTAGATTGCTATTATAGCCTATCGGTCGGTTTTTAATAAACTGCATCTGTTTGTAAATAACCAGGGTAGAAATGATCAACATGATAGCAAAACAAAACTGAACTACTACAAGTACCTGCCTCATATTAATCGGAATAAGTTTAGCCCTCGCTGTTTTTCTTTTTAAAGTTTGGATGGGATTAAATGATGAAAGAAAAAATGCAGGATACATACCTGATAGCAAGCCTGTAAGCAATGCAACCCCTAAAATACCTATCCAGTAACCTATATTAGTATAGCCAATAATAATATCGATATCCAATAAATTATTGAATAATGGTAAAGTAACTTCAACAATTACCACCGCAAACAATACCGCAACTACTACCAGTACCATGGCTTCGGTTAAAAACTGTAGCACCAGAGATGCCCTTGTTGCACCGATTGTTTTTTTGATGCCCACCTCTTTTGCCCTCCGTTCTGATTTGGCGGTGGCCATATTCATAAAATTGATACAGGCTACTAGTAAAATACCAAAAGCAAGAGCCACAAAGAGGTAAATGCGGTCGATATCACCACCTATGTTCTTGCCGTTTTTAAATTCACCGTATAAATGCAGATCGGATAACGGATACAAGAAATTCTGGTTTTTCTGTTCTTTATAGTTTTCATTGAAGAGTAATTTCACTTTAGCATTAATTGACTCAATAAGCGCAGGATTGTTAACCTTTGCAATTGCCAGAAAGCTGAAATCGCCCCAGCCCGGGTTTTTAACATATTGGTTTATACTTTCAAAAAAAGACCACGACATTAAATAATCATAACGTAGTGTGGTATTGGCCGGCAAATCTTTCATCACCCCGGTTACTTTTAAATTAAAAACATCTTTATACCGCACTGTTTTATTCAATACATCGGTAGTACCAAATAAAAGTTTTGCCATACTTGCAGTTAATACAATGCCATTAGGTGTACTTAAAGCAGTATTTGGATCACCAACAATAAACTCATAATTGAAAACGTTTAGGATTTCCGGATCGGCGAAAAGATCTGTTTTTTTGAAGCTTTTTTCTCCGTTGGCAATAAGCGAATTGTCTCCACCACCAATACGGGTAATGCCATCAACCTCAGGTATTTTAGATTTAATAGCCATTGCAATTCCATTACCGGGTACACCTCCTGTACTGGTAATTTTTCCTGACGCATCCTGAAAATTAGTCATTACCTGATATATTTTATCTGCATCTTTAAAATGACGGTCAAAATTCATTTCATAATTTACATACAGCAGCAGCAAAAGGCAGGCTGATAAACCAACGGCCAAGCCAATAATATTGATTACAGAAGAAACCTTATTTCTCCAAAGGTTGCGTAAAGCAATTTTTAAATTGAGGCTGAACATGGCATTGTTGATTGAACTGTTAAACAAATATAACTGGCAGAACACAACCAAGTACGTGCCAAGCGGGAAAAACACATTGTACAGCCAATAATGAAAGTATTTTCAATTTAAGCATAATAAAAGCGTTCGTTATCGAACAGCTGGTGTACATTGGCGGACACAGCTTATTAGATTTTTCTTATCTGGATTATCGAAAGGCTATACAGAAAAAATATTCCTCACCCTATCCAGGGTTAGATTGCTAGAGAATAAAATCGGTATTTAATGCAAAAAGCCCCCAATTTCTTGGAGGCTTCTCTGATCCCGCTGGGATTGAATAACATATTTTAAAAAGGATATGAATAAAGCGAAGTTACCATCGTACCTCCTTTTACAACACGAAAGTTGCCATATCCATAACCAAGATTATTGTTTGTTAGATTATATACAATAAAATCGAAGCTGACATTGGAAGGAACTTTAATGGATACAAAACCATTTGCATCAGTTACACCTTTCAATACAGCTTCGTTAATGAAGTTTCTCACATTATTCGAATTGGGTTGCCCTACATTAATCGGATAAGCGACTACCCCCAGGTTTTTTAATGGTGTTCTGTAATCAATATTAGATATCAGTGTGATGTTTAATAAACCTGAAAATTCGGAAACCTTAATGTTCTTTTTTTTCTCAGTTCCGGCAACAACCTGAACGATATCATCGGCAAGGTACTTCACCTTATTAACCGTTACAGAATCAGTAATTAGGAGGTAGTTTTTAGCTAGCAAATCAGGAAAATAAGCAATTCCATTTACGTCTGTCCTTACTGTACCAACCAGTGAATTTGGATTTGGCACTCCTGTGGTAAAATAAGGTTCAGTATCATAAACTGAAACTTTAACTCCAGCCACACCTTTTCCTGCATCATCGCTTAGTTGGTAGCTAAGTTTCCCAGCAGTTGGCGAATCGATCAACTTCACATTCGTAACCTTTTCACAAGCGCTTATTAAAACACAGAGTGCGAATAAAAGCATGATTTGATATTTCATATCCTTATAATCAAACCGTTACTAATATACGTTCATTGTATAATTAACTGTAGCATCTTTCTGTACCGATACACTGTTGGTGTTATTATAGGATGCATTTGTTACCGTATTATACAGGTACACGTAGTATTGTTTAGCTGAAGGGATTTTGAATGTAATTGCACCAACATCGTTAGTTACTCCCGAAAAATCTGCGACTTTTAAATTAGTTGCAGTAGATGATGAGTAGCTATATTTATTATACGGGATCATAATTACACCAATATTTTTTAGAAGTTGATTATTGTTATAAGATCTAACCGTTAGTCCAAATGTGCCAGAAAAATCAGTCACTTTTGTTTCTTTATTCTTAACAGCACCTGTAATTACCTGAACATATTCCTGAACCAGGTAAGCCACGTTCTTTACTTTCGCCGAATCTGCAACAAGAAGATAATTATCTGGATTAAGATCGCCAAAATCAGCTAAGCCATTGGCGTCAGTTAAACGCGTATCCAAAAGAAAAGTGTTGCTTTGATAATAGTCCTGGCGGTCAAACAAGGATACTTTAACATTTGACAATCCTTTTCCGGCATCATCAGTTAATTTGTAAGTCAGTTTTCCACTTGTAGAAAGTTGAACATCTACATTAGTGGTTTTTTTGCAGGAAATAAAAACTGTCATAAACAGCATTAAGAGCGCTAAATTTGATTTCATATAATTTATTTTTTAAAAATTTGCGCAAATATATCATAATGATTAAGATTTATTAAAACATTTCTTTAGAATGGAAAAAAAATAAACGCTATAACTTTTGGGCAATCGATTTGTTAAAAAGAGAAGCGAGACAAAAAACTTATACAAAAAGCCTCACATCTCTGTGAGGCTTTCTGCGTTGGGCTTTTCACTCTTTTGAACCTAAACCCATCCCCGCTCAAGAAAGAAAAAATTCAAATGCGGCTTCAAATCCTCCCCTTATAACAAAAAACCTCCAAGCTTTAGGCTTGAAGGTTTCTGTGATCCCGCTGGGATTCGAACCCAGGACCACTACATTAAAAGTGTAATGCTCTACCAGCTGAGCTACGGAATCATTATGTCCCTTTCCGGGCTGCAAAGTTAGAAATTAAATTCATTCTGACAAAAGATACAGTAAATATATTTAACAAATACTTAACAATAATTAAAAGTTTAACTGCTAAATATTTATAGATCATACTGTTAATTGAGATAAAAAATTCTATTTTTTTTTGTTTTTCCAGCAACTTTGCTTCTCAAAATAAAAAACCATGCGTTTTAATCACTACAAATCTTGGTTTATCTCTTAGATAAGCCAAATGTCAAATTACATTCAGTAATCGTATATAAATGCTTTTAACATTCTTAAAAGTTGTGCAATGCAGAATCATTTTTTATTTCTCAGTTTTATTATGATTTTTACATATACACTCGCTTTTCCCTAATGAATATTGAAAATATCTATGGCGAAGATAAATGGGCCGCTTTCGGTGGTATTTCGCCACTCATTACAGTCTTTAAATCTTACCATCCACTCAACACTGAAATTGAAAACATTATTAACAGCTACACCTTTCCTATCCGTTTTGCCAAAAACAAACATATAGCATCCCCCCTAAAGCACAACAGGTATATTTATCTTATTTTAGAAGGTGCTGTACACGGTTACCTTAAAATGGGAAACAAAAAAATAACCACCTGGATTGCTGCTGAAAATGAATTGGCCGGAACCATTCGCAATTTATGGGAAAACGAGATTTCTGATGAATACATCGAAACTATTGATCCTGTTTTTGCCATTGCCATTCCCCATGAAATGTCGAAGCTACTCTATGAAAAATTTCCTATAGCCAATTACGTAGGCCGTAAAATGACGGAAATCTATTTTCAGGGAGCAACTGAGCGTGCCTATATCAGCAGGCTTCCATCAGCATTAAAACGTTATCAGAGATTCCTTATTTCCTACCCCCATTTAATTAACCGCGTTCCGCTTAAGTATATCGCGTCGTTTATCGGCATGCGGCTTGAAACACTGAGCAGGATCAGAAAAAAGGCAATTACCGAAAAAGGATAGCTAATAATTTTCCTTTTTTCATTAAAACCGAACAGGCATCAAACGTTTGC
>Ga0308165_1000787_pt1 | contig 50574 bp, 37 predicted proteins | sample PhyWR2_FD_201032 | JGI IMG/M metagenome (GOLD analysis project Ga0308165, IMG submission 201032) | Phyllosphere microbial communities from UC Gill Tract Community Farm, Albany, California, United States - DLSLW.R2 | ecosystem: Host-associated > Plants > Phyllosphere > Unclassified | place: USA... | reverse complement strand
CTGGTTAATTCCACAAATTATCAATCATGACAAAGTATATTTTTGTTACGGGCGGTGTAACTTCCTCTTTAGGTAAGGGCATCATTTCCGCATCTTTAGCTAAACTTTTACAGGCACGTGGCTACCGTGTAACCATCCAGAAATTCGATCCGTACATTAATATCGATCCAGGAACTTTAAACCCATACGAACATGGCGAATGTTTTGTAACTGAAGATGGTGCTGAAACCGATTTGGATCTTGGTCATTATGAGCGTTTCCTTAACGTTCCAACTTCTCAGGCAAATAACATTACTACTGGCCGCATTTACCAAAACGTAATTAGCAAAGAACGTAAAGGAGAATACTTAGGAAAAACGGTGCAGGTTGTACCACATATTACCGATGAGATTAAACGCAACATGCGCATTTTGGGCGATAGCGGTGAATTCGATATTGTGATTACTGAACTTGGTGGAACGGTTGGCGATATTGAGTCTTTACCATTTATCGAAGCTGTTCGTCAGTTTAAGTGGGAAGAAGGCAGCTCCAATGCCATTGTTATTCACTTAACCCTGGTTCCTTATTTAGCTGCTGCAGGTGAATTAAAAACTAAACCAACACAACACTCTGTTAAAGCTTTATTAGAATACGGAATACAGCCAGATATATTGGTTTGCAGAACAGAACACCACATCAGCGCCGATATCAGAAAAAAAATCGCATTATTTTGTAACGTTAACATCAATGCGGTAGTCGAATCGATGGATGCATCTACTATTTATGATGTGCCATTGTTGATGTTAAAAGAGCAATTGGATAAAACTGTTTTATCGAAATTAAAACTGCCTACCAAGAACGATCCGGATATGGAAAGCTGGAAAGATTTCCTCGGTCGTTTAAAAAACCCAACTGCCGAAGTAAAAATTGGCCTGATTGGTAAATATGTAGAATTACCTGATGCTTATAAATCAATTATCGAATCTTTTGTACACGCAGGTTCGAAAAACGAATGTAAAGTAAGGGTAGAATATATCCACTCTGAAGGTATTTTCCCGGATAACGTAAAAGAAAAATTGGGACATTTACAAGGTGTTTTAGTGGCACCCGGTTTTGGTAGCCGTGGTATTGAAGGTAAAATTGATGCCATCAAATATGTTCGCGAGAACAATGTGCCTTTCTTTGGGATCTGTTTGGGTATGCAATGTGCAGTTATCGAATTTGGCCGTAATGTTTTAGGTTTGAAAGATGCACACACGACTGAAATTGAAGAAAATTCGGCAAATCCTGTAATTAACATGATGGAGGAGCAGAAAAAAATAACCAATAAAGGTGGAACAATGCGTTTAGGCTCTTATCCTTGTGATATTAAAAAAGGAACAAAAGCTTTTTCTATTTATGGTAAATCGCATATCAACGAGCGTCATCGTCACCGTTACGAATTTAATAATGCTTATTTAAAGCAATATGAAGATGCAGGAATGATTGCGTCAGGTATGAATCCGCAAACCAATTTGGTTGAAATTGTGGAGCTAAAAAATCATCCGTTTTTCGTTGGTGGACAGTTTCACCCGGAATTAAAATCAACAGTTGCTAATCCTCACCCACTTTTTGTTAAATTTGTCGCCGCTGCGATGGAGTTTGCAAAAAAGAAAACGAATTAAAAGCAGTACATACATAAATAATGGATAGAAATACCTTTACAGGACTGTTCCTGATTATGATCATTTTGGCGGGATCATTCTACTTTTTGAAGCCGAACGAGGCTGAAATAAAAAAAGCCAAAGAAACAGAGCGTTTAGATTCTTTGAAAAAAGCCGGTGTTACACCTGCACAAAAAGATACCACCAAAACTGCAGCGATCGCTAATCCGGCTGTAGATTCTTTAGCCTTAAAAGGCCCTTTTGGCACTGCTTTAACGGGTACTGAATCTAATACTGTTTTAGAAAACGAAAATTTATTAATCACTTTAAGCAATAAAGGCGGTAAAATTACATCTGTTGAAGTTAAAGGACAGAAAACCTTTACCGGTAAACCACTTATTTTATTTGCAGGTAGCGAAAACAAGTTTGGTTTAAATTTAAATGCAGCTGGTAAAGTAATTAATACCAACGATTTATATTTCACTTCAACAAAAACAGGTAATACGGTTACCATGCGTGCCAACTATGGCGCCAATGCTTACGTAGAATATGTTTACGATTTAAAAGCCTCGAGCAACAAAGTAGCTTTCAATGTTAATTTAGTTGGCTTACAACAGGTAATTGCGGGTAATACTATTGGTTTAAACTGGTCGACTATCCTTTTACAACAAGAAAAATCGATCGAAAGTGAACACCGTTATTCTGCACCATACTACAAATATTTAGATGGTGATGTAAACCACCTTAGTGTTTCGAAAGATGAGAAAGAAGAATTATCGAAAGGTAAAATCCAGTGGTTTTCTTTTAAACAGCACTTTTTCTCAGCTTCTTTAATCTCGAAACAAGCTTTCGAAAAAGGAAGTTTAGAGGTTAAAATCCCAACGGCTCCTGGCCAGGTGAAGTTTTATGATGCCAATATGCAATTGCCTTATGCGCATACTGCAAACCAGGCTTATGAAATGGAATTTTATTTCGGAACCAACAAATTCTCTGCCCTAAAAGCACAGGGTTATGATTTAGAGCAGCAGGTTGATATGGGTTACTGGCCTTTAAAATACATTAACCGCTTTATTGTATTACCGGTATTTAACTTCTTAAACAGCTTTGGCTGGAACTACGGTTTAATCATCCTGGTATTAACCATCCTGTTAAAAGTTGCTTTATCGCCACTTACTTACAAGTCATACCTGTCAATGGCTAAAATGCGTGTATTGAAACCAGAAATGGATGAAATTAAAGCTAAAGTAGGTGAAGATAACCCAACATTGGTTCAACAGGAATATTTAAAACTATACAAGAAAGCGGGGGTAAATCCTCTGGGTGGATGTTTGCCAATGGTATTACAGTTGCCTTTGGTAATGGCCTTCTTCTTCTTTTTCCCGAACTTATTTGAGTTACGCGGCGAGAGTTTCTTGTGGATGAAAGATTTATCAACCTATGATGAGTTTATCAAATTTGGCGTAAAAATCCCTTTCATTGGCGATCACTTAAGTTTAATGTGTGTATTGATGACCATCTCTACATTAATTATGACTTATTTCAATAACCAGGTTTCCGGAGCAACAGGTCAAATGAAATACATCGGTTATATTATGCCGGTTATTTTCTTAGGGGTATTGAACAGCTACCCTGCCGGATTAAACTACTATTATTTCTTAGCCAACTTAATGACTTTCGGACAGCAGTTCTTAATTCGTAAAATGGTTGATGATGATAAAATTCATGCTTTAATTCAACAAAACAAAGCCAGACCAGCTGACGAGAAAAAGAAAAAATCTAAATTCCAACAGCGTTTAGATGACTATATGCGTCAGCAACAACAAGCTAAAAAGTAATTTAGCCTTTAATGATATGAAAACCCTCGAATGCTTAAAGTAATCGGGGGTTTTTAGTTTTGAGCAGACGGCGTGGAGCTAAGAACACTAAGCGCATGGCGTTAGGTGTTAATTCTGGAAAGCTTAAACTTCGGTCCTCCGGCCCCGGACTTCTTACCAATTCCATTATCCATTTTACCTCTTACCTTCCCAATTCCCTTTTTTATTGTAATATTTGGTATACAAGTTTCCTAATAAGCTAAAAAATTCCAATTTTAGAAGATTAAATCTCAACCAACAAATTAATAAATTTAAAAATGCAAAAGAGACTAACTATTATTCTGTTTTTCGTTGTCAGCTTTGCCTACGCACAAAAGAAGCCTTTAGATCATTCAGTTTACGATACCTGGGAATCAGTAGGTACAAAGCAATTATCAAATAATGGTCAATGGGCTATGTACAGCATCTTACAACAAGAAGGAGATGCACAATTATACCTTACTAATATTAAAACGAATGCAAAGATAAATATCCCAAGAGGTATGAACTCGCAGTTTAGTAACGATTCTAAATTTGCGGCTTTCAACATCCGTCCTTTAAATAAAGATTTACGTCAGGCTAAAATTAAAAAGAAAAAGTCAGATGAATTGCCAAAAGATTCGTTGGGCATTGCTAACCTCACTACCAGTGCCGTTACAAAAGTAGCCAGGGTAAAATCTTTCAAATTCCCGGAAGAAGGCGCTGGTGTAATGGCTTATTTAACTGAAAAACCCGATACGGCAAAGAAAACAGTAAAACCTGCTGAGAAAAAAGATGGTGAAACTGATTTTGCCGATGATGAACCTGCAGGAAAAGGTAAAACCGAAGAAGGAACTGATTTAGTGGTGAAAAACCTTTTAACAGGCACAGATAAAACCTATAAATTTGTTACTGATTATTATTTCAGTAAAGATGGCAAACAATTGGTTTTTGCCTGCAGTGGATCTAAAAAGGACAAAACGGCCCCTCAAGGCGTGTTCTTGCTGAATACAGAAAAAGGTGCATTAAAAACCCTGATTAAAGGAAAAGGAAGTTTCAAAAACTTCACTTTTGATGAGGAAAGCGAACATGTTGCTTTTGTGGGTGAGCAAAGTCCCGAGAAACAAGAAATAAAGGATTACAATATCTATTACAACTCTTTAACACTCGATACTGCACAGATACTGGTTGATTTTGATATGCCCGGACTGCCTGCAAAATGGTCGGTTAATGGCGATGGTAAAATAACTTTTAGTAAAGATGGCAAGAAATTGTTTTTCGGCATCTCCCCTATTAAAAAGCCAAAAGACACAACTATAGTAGATTTTGAAGTGGCCAAGGTTGATGTCTGGAATTATAAAGACGATTATCTACAGCCGATGCAGCTTAAAAATGCAGACAGAGATAGCAAAAAAAGCTATTTATCAGTTATTGATGTTTACAGTAGCGATCCTAAAGTAATTCCATTAACAGATCTAAAACTACCAGATGCCAATATGGTTGCGGAAGGTGATGCCAATGTGGTGTTAGCATCTACAGACTATGGCCGTAGGATCGAATCGCAATGGAGCGGTTCTACCACAAAAGATTACTATTTAGTTGACACTAAAAACGGTCAGAAAAAGAAAATCATTGATAATTTAAGCGGATATGCCATGGCTTCTCCTGGCGGAAACTACGTTTTATATTTTGATAGAAAAGCCGGTAGCTGGAATACTTATAACATAACCACAGGCAAATTAACTGTACTAACAACCGGATTAACAGAAAAATTTGTCAATGAAGAAAATGATGTACCGGACTTACCTTCTGCTTATGGCTTAGCCACCTGGACTGAAGGTGATAAAGCCGTATTAATTTACGATAAATACGACATCTGGTCTTTCTCTCCAGATGGAAAAACGGCGCCAAAAAACATTACTGCCGGTTTTGGAAGAGCAAACAACATTACCTTCCGTTACGAAATAGTACAGCAGGACAACAGGTTAGAACGCAATGCTGATAGCAAATTTGTAAAAGCGAATGAAATAGTCTGGTTAGATGGCTTTAACAATTTGACAAAAGAAAATGGTTTTTACCGCACCAGTGTCGGTTCGGCTAAAGCACCAGAATTGGTTGTAATGGCTAAATTTAAATACTCCAACCTGGTAAAAGCAAAAGATGCTGAGATCTACATTTACGATAAAGCCAGTTATGTAGAATCGCCAAATGTTTACATCACCACCGATTTCAAAACGGAAACCAAATTAAGCAATACCAACCCTCAACAAAAAGACTACAATTGGGGAACGGCTGAGCTGGTTAAGTGGACTACGCCAAAGGGTTATAAAGCTGAAGGCATTTTGTACAAACCGGAAAATTTCGATCCAAATAAGAAGTATCCGATGATTGCTTATTTCTACGAAAAACTAACGGATGGTTTATATACTTATCAAGCGCCGGCTCCAACTCCTTCGCGCCTAAACATTTCTTATTTCGTGAGTAACGGATATTTAGTTTTCGCACCCGATATTAGTTATGAAACTGGCCATCCAGGTAAATCAGCAGTTGAATTCATCAATTCAGGTGTAGAAAATCTGAAGAAAAATAGCTGGGTTGATGGCAGTAAAATTGGCATCCAGGGTCAAAGTTGGGGTGGTTATCAGGTAGCCTATCTCATTACGCAAAATAACATGTATGCAGCAGCCTGGGCTGGTGCACCTGTGGTCAATATGACTTCTGCTTATGGTGGTATCCGTTGGGAAACCGGTATGAACCGTCAGTTCCAATATGAGAAAACACAAAGCCGTATCGGTGCAACACTTTGGGAAAAACCTGAGTTATATATCGAGAACTCTCCACTATTTATGCTTCCGAAAGTTAATACACCTGTGGTGATCATGGCTAATGATGCAGATGGTGCTGTGCCCTGGTATCAGGGGATCGAAATGTTTACAGGCCTTCGCCGTTTAGGCAAACCCGTTTGGATGTTAAATTACAATGGTGAAGCCCATAACCTGGTTCAACGCCAGAACCGCAAGGATATTCAAATCCGGGAACAACAATTTTTCGACTATTATTTAAAAGGTGCAAAAGCTCCAGCCTGGATGGCAAGTGGAATTCCTGCTACTGAAAAAGGAAAAACCTGGGGTTTTGAATTAACGGATGATAAACCTTAGTTAGTCGGAAGTCCGGAGTCAGAAGTCCATGGTTAGGAGTATATAAATACTGGCCATGGACCTTTTATTTTGGGTTAATGATTCATGGCGAATGGTTCTTTGTCAAATGTTCTGAGGAAGCAGTCTATCAACTATTTGACTATTGACCATAAACCATTATTTAGTATGCAGAATCCGACTTCGGACTAAAGACTGCCGACTCCGGACTTCTCACTATGAATTTTCGACTAAAAAAGTTATTTTAACGGCTTCAAATAAAACTAAACAACCCTAATGGCATTAAGCAGAATTTGGTCAGCGTTTATTATTGTTGCTATTGTTGTAGCTTGTATTAAATGCTTTTTCTTTGGGCAAAGCGATATTTTTAACTGGATGGTAATCGGAAAGTCCGATGATCCGGCAAATCCGCTTAAATTGGACGGAATTATTCAAACCTGTTCCATTGCTGTAAAACTTTGTATTGAGTTGGTAGGCACTTTGGCTTTGTTTATGGGCTTTATGGCTATTGCAGAAAAAGCAGGTGGTATCCGTTTATTATCAAGGATGATCAGCCCGTTTTTTTCAAAGCTTTTTCCTGAAGTACCAAAAGGTCACCCTTCTATGGGCCACATGATCATGAATTTTTCAGCAAACTTATTAGGTTTAGATAATGCAGCAACCCCTTTCGGTATTAAAGCCATGGAAAGTTTGCAGGAGTTGAATCCGAATAAAGATGTTGCCAGTAATTCGCAGATTATGTTTTTATGCCTGCATGCCGCAGGTTTGTGTTTGATCCCTGTAAGTGTAATTGCCATCCGCTCAACCCAAAATGCGCAGGATCCTACCGATATTTTTATTCCCTGTATGATTGTAACCTTTGTTGGTACCATGGCTGCAATGCTGATTGTTTCTTTCAAGCAGAAAATCAATCTTTTACAACCTGCTATTTTAACATGGGTTTTAGGAATTTCAGCAGTAATTGCAGCCATAGTGTGGTATGTGAGCCGTTTAAATGCAGCAAGTGTTACTTCTTTCTCTGGCCTGCTAAGTGGTGGACTTATTTTACTGATCTTTTTACTCATCGTTATTGGTGCGCTATACAAGAAAATAGACATTTTTGATTCTTTTGTTGAAGGCGCAAAAGGCGGATTTGAAACGGCCATCAAAATTATCCCCTATTTAGTGGGGATTTTAGTTGCCGTATGTATGTTGAGGACTAGCGGAACTTTTGATGTAATCATGAACGGAATTAAACATGCTTTCATCTTTTTAGGCGCAGATACCCGTTTCGTTGATGCACTACCTACGGCTTTGATCAGGCCTTTGAGTGGCGGAGCGGCCAGGGGCATGATGGTGAGTACCATGATTGCCAACGGACCAGATTCTTTTGCCAGCAGATTATCAGGGGTATTTCAGGGTGCATCAGATACCACTTTTTATGTAGTAGCTGTTTATTTTGGTGCTGTTGGCATCAGAAATACCCGTTATGCAATTGGTTCGATGTTATTGGCAGATTTAGTTGGCGTAATTACTGCGATAAGCATGGCTTACCTCTTTTGGCCTGGATTAAAATAAAAGCATAAAAAATCTCCATTTGAGAAAAGCCAAATGGAGATTTTTTTTATGAGCATTATATCAGATTTGCATAAACTACGAAACCGGAATGGAAATCCTATTGATGATTTCATCAATAGCGTCAGGATCAATTGCTACGTTTTTCGAAGCACACCATTTTTCTGTTTTATTATCTAACCAGATACAGAAAGAATGATAGCCATCTAAAACAACGGCATAGGTTTCGTGAAAATCATCTTGAATACGCATGCAAAATCCCTTAAAAATTTTGCCTCTCACATCAAATTGCAGGGTGGAATAATTTTCTAACATGGCTCATTATATTTTTGGTTAATGTACAACAAATTATAAACGAGAATGTTTCGTTAATTTAAAGGAATTAATAATTAATTCTTAAGCTAACAGAAAAGACTTAACCTATGTTTAACATATTGGAATAGCCTTTAGCGATTAAACGCTTTTTTGAGGGTAAAAATATTTCGCATTGCAGATTTAATATCGTGCGTCCTCTTTTTACAATTGAGGTTTCCGCAATAACTTCATCGCCCTCACTGGCTGGGGCAAAATAATCGATATAATTATTTACCGTGGTATACCGTTCATTTAATCCCATCGTAAAAACAGTGGCACCAATTAAATCATCTATAATACCTGCGGTTACACCACCATGCAAAATTTGATAAGGATTGGTCATTTCTTTGCGAATGGTATACTGGCACACCAATATGCCATGCTCCGCTTTAATTAAAACCGGAGCCAGCCAGTTCATAAAGTTTGAAGGCGAATTGGTAATTACCTTGCCAATTGATTGCCTTAAAAAAGTTAAACGCTGTTCGCTTAAAGATGGTTCCATTAGATGTAAAATGTTATCATGTAAGATGGATGAGGTAAAAGTAGGAAAAATAGAACATAGTCCATAGTCCATAGTCCATAGTCCATAGTCCATAAGATGGAATGGTTGAGTGAAAAAAGGTTTAATGGTGCCAAGAAAAATGGAAGATGTAATCATGTAAGATGGATAATGGGCAAGTTCACCTTATAGTCATTCCCTCTTACATCATCCATCTCCCCTCTTACATCATCCATCTTATCCTCCATTCTTAAATCGGTATTATAACTTTAAAACTCAAATTCCTGCCCATATTGTAAATCCCTGACCGGCCATTGGGCGAGCGGTTATAGTATTCGAAATACTTCAATCTGCTTAAATTAGATTGGTAAGCGATATTGAAAATATTATCGGCCTGAAGAAAAATATCGAATAAGGTTTTTCCTTTTTTAGTTTTTAGTGTTGATCCTATTCCACCGTTAATCAAGGTATAACCTGAGGTAAAGGTTTCCGTATTATCCAGCGAATAAAATTTATTCTGATCAGCGAAAAAAGCAGCATCAATTTTAATATAAGGTTTATCAAAAATACCAACAGGCTTTTGCGCTGTTACTTTGATCTCTGTTCTCACTTGTAATGGCGGAATAAAAGGCAAATATTTCGCATCTCTACCATGTTTATCTAAGAGTTCCTGGTTCTGGTTCAACCCGACTACATAAGCGAGACTATTATTGAAACTTAGCCATTTTAAATTTGCAGGATGTAGATTTATCGAAATTTCTGCACCGTATAACCTGGCTTTTGATTGCTGATATTGATAGGTTAAGTTACCAGGAACAATAACCACCGGATTTCCGCTGGCATCAGTTAAGCGCGATTGATAAATGTAGTTCTGAATATTGTTATTAAACAGTTCAACACTTATTTCAGCATCTTTTAAGTAAGCAATAATGCCAATATCTTCCTGAAGGTTAAATTCTGGTTTAAAGGTCCTGTTGCCCAGGTACACAATGTGCGCTCCTGGATCTAATCCGTTCGAACCGATTTCTGTGATATTTGGAGCCCTATACCCTCTCGCAATATTCGCTTTAATTAAAAGTTTTTCTGAAATATTATACGTTAAGCCCAGGCTTCCTGATAAGCCATAGTAGTTTTTATTAAAAGATGGAAACTGCAATTTTCCAGTAGGGTTGTTTGCGCTTACCTGCTCGCCGAAACCGGTTTGTGCATTGGTACCTACATAAAAATCGCCCCAATTGATATTCCTTCTATCGATTCTGATTCCGCCGGAAACATCTATCTTGCCCATCGATTTCTTTGCGAAATAAAAAGCTCCTATATCGAAAAGATCATAATCGGGAATGGGAAAATCGGTAGCGGCCTTGCTCCTGTTTCCCTGGTACATGCCATTTACCCCGATGGTACTTTCTATTCCGGCAAAATCGGGCAGATTGTATTTGAGATCGTAATTAAAAGTGTTTAATACCACATAAAGCCCTGCCTGACCTGGTACTGTAGGGTGGTTATACTCTCTCCTCACGCTTTGCTGTCCGCCAATCAATACATTTAAATCACTCGTTCCAAATTTAAACTGACTGGTGTTATAAAAACGGTAATGTTGAATGTGTTGATGCAAGGGATTGATGAAATAGGTATTCAATTCAATTTCAGGCACAACAGGCCTGTTTTTAATATCATCTCCATCATCCAAAACCTGTCTGGTAAATCGTCTGGATAAAGAATCTCTGCTGCCATCAGGAATTTCCATCAAATTATCGTAATAGGTAATTGCTGTTTTAGTAAAACCCCAGGCCTTATCTACTCTGGCGCTGGCAGATAAATTGTATTCTCTAAAAGCTGTTCCATAAACCAGTCCATCAATTTTATTCTCGTAATTATGTGCTGTTTTCCCGGTCGCCCTAAAAGTGTATTTCCAGTCATTTTTAATGTAAGCCAGTCCGAGCGATGATCCGATCATCCCATTATTACTTTGGTAATTTGCGGTAAAATCGCCCTTCAACTTTCCATCTTCAAAATTCGGCGTATAAGGAATCATATTAATTACTCCAGCCAATGCATCAGAACCATAGGTTAAACTGGCAGGTCCTTTTACAACTTCAGCCCGTGTAATACCATATTCATCTACCTCAATTCCATGTTCATCGCCCCACTGCTGCCCTTCCTGCCTTAAACCGTCATACAAAGTTAACACACGGTTATAACCTAAACCCCTTATAAAAGGCTTAGAAACATTTGGGCCCGTGGTAACCGCTGTAATTCCTGGCACGCCTTTCACAATGGCTTCTATCAGGTTTGTATTAACATTTTGATCCATTGTTTTTTTAGAAAGTACAGCAATAGGCACAGGACTTTTCCGTAATTGTGTTGCCCGGTTTACCCCCGTAATTACCACCTCGTTTAAATCTGATGCTAAACTTAATAAGTCAGCATTAACCAAAGTCGTATCTCCTTTTAATGTTATTCTAATTCGCTTTGACTGATAACCGATGCCTGAAAAAACCAGATCGCAATTTCCAGAAGCGATTCCGCTTAATTGATAGCTGCCTGAACTACCCGATTTTGTTGACTGGTTAGTTCCTGAAACTTTAATGGTGATGTTTTCTACAGGTACATGCTGAGATGTCACGAATCCCTTAACTGTAACCTTTTGGGCAATGGCATTTAGTGATATAAAAAAACAGAAGCAATATAATAACGGAGTTTTCATGAATGAAAATGATTTGTCTAAATATAATTTTAGACAAATCTAAATTTTAATTTAAATATATCAAATAAAATATTTAGATTATATTTAAGACAAAGGTAGATAAGCGTTTAGCATAAGGCGAAAAGTGTTTTTTAATGGTGAGAGGTGATATGAAATGATTGCAGTTCCGGCCTTTTTTTTGATCAATCAGAAAACTATAGCGTATGTCGCCAACTGATTAGCAGATTTACGCAGAGATGGATCCTTCGATTACGCTACAATTGACAGATCTCTTAAGAAAGGTTGTCATTGCTGACGATAATCCGAGGTGATTTAATCCCTTTAAATTCTTATTTAATGTATATTGGTTTTATACAATAATTAACGCTCAGGGTGACACATTTAAGCGAAATAATCAAGCAAAGGCTCTTCAAATACACTCAGCGTAACACACGTGGATATGATAGTACTTAAACACTTGAGTATTTTGGGTTATACAATTGAAATAATTTAAAGATTATTCGTATTTAAGTGCATCTACAGCGTTAGCTTTAGCTGCACGGTACGATCTAAAACTTACTGTAATCATTGTTAACAGCATTGATCCAATCATCGCTAATAAGAATGGCCATAAACCGAGAGCAGTGCGATAAGCAAAACCAGATAGCCATTTATTTGCTAAAATATAAGCTAAGGGCCAAGCCACGAGGTTTGCTATAAAAACCATTTTAACAAAAGATCCATTGAGCATTTTTATGAGTTCGACAGTGGTAGCACCTAAAACTTTTCTGATAGCCATTTCACGTGTACGCTGTGTGGCAACAAAAGATATTAATCCAAAAAGGCCGATAAAAGAAATAAACATAATTACAACGGCAAAAATCTTAAATAAAAGGCCAGTAATCCGTTCCGACTCATAATATCCGTTAATATCGTCATCTATAAATTTTGCTGAATACACTTCATTTGGAAAACTGCTTTTCCAAATGGTTTCGATGTTTCTCATCGCTTCAATAAGCTGTTTACGATTAAGCTTTACAGCCATATTATAATAGTGCTTTTTCTCCTGATAGAAAACCATAGGCGAAATTTTCTCCTGAAGCGACTGATCATTAAAATCTTTTACTACCCCTACAATTGGCCCTGTTCTTCCATTTTGCGAAATTACTTTTCCCAGCGCTAGCTGAGCATTCGAAATTCCTATTTTTTTGACAAAGGTCTCGTTGGCGATATAGGCATTTGCCGTATCACTTTTCCCGTAAACCTTACCGGCCACAAACTGAAGTCCAAACAGATCAAAATAGTGTTCATCGCTTATAGAAAGCCGCACTTCAAAGTCTTTATTCTCGCGGCCATCTACATAAAAATTGGTAGTATTCATCATACCCGAAAGTGGTGGCCGTATAAAATAACTCTGCATTTCCACACCAGGTATGTGTAACAGTTTTTCTCTGAACATTTGCTGTTTGGTTAGGCTGGCACTATCTCCGGGAAAATTGATCAGCACAATCGCATCCTTTTTAAAACCAAGGGGTTTTTCTCTTACATATTGCATTTGCCTCACTACTACAACCGTAGCAATTATCAGCACAATAGTAATGGTGAACTGCATCACAATCAGCACCATGCGAAGGTTAAAATTCCCTGACTTGATGCGGACTTTATTCTTAATGGCTAAAGCAGGACTAAAACCTGAAATAATCATTGCCGGATAAAATCCTGCAAGAAAGCTTACAGTTAGCACCATAAAAAACAGAAAAACAAGAATTACAGGGCTTGCAAAAAGAGAAAGATTGATCTGCCCTTTGAAAAGGCTGGCCAACTGAGGTAATAATAACTCTGAAAATATACAAGCCAACAGCATAGAAACAGTAGCAATTGCAGCAGTTTCCACTAAAAATTGAAGCACAAGCTGCTTACGCATTGCTCCCATCACTTTGCGTACGCCTACCTCTTTCGAACGGTTTACTGACTGAGCCGTGGCCAGATTAATAAAGTTGATACATGCTGTGACCATTAAAAAGAGTCCGATAATGGCCAAACTGTACACTTCTTTTTTCGTAATAGCGGTACCAGCAAAATTATTGTAACGTTCACTAAAATGCACATCAGCTAAAGGCTGTAAGCGACTCTTTTGATTGCCTGGTAATTTTTTCTGTTTTAAATATTTATTATTTAACCTTTCTAACGACTGTTCTAATAATGGCATGGAAGCGCCTTTTTTCAGGAGCACAAAACACTCATCATATGAATTTACCGAATCCCAATCCTGGTTTTTACTTCCAGAAAAAGTTGGAAAACTGATCATAATATCCATTGGAACACTGGTACTTTCGGGTAAATCAGCAAATACACCGACAACGGTTAGGGGGATAAAATTCCAGAAAGTAAAATTTTTACCAATAGCAAGCTGGGCAGAACCAAAAAGGGTTCTGGCAGTTTTTTCAGATAGCACTACAGTATTAGGCCGGGAAAGCGATTGTCCGGCCTGACCAAAAAGCCATTTTACCGCTAATATATCAAACAGATCAGATTCAGTAAAGTATACCTCACGAACGGCTTTAAAACGTTCAGTACCATCATTATTCTTAACCATTACCACACCACTATTGCGCGAAATTCTTGCAATTTTCTCTATTCCTTCTAACTCTTGTTTAGCAGCCGGAGCAAACGGTATGGGTACACCTGCAGAATAATCATCAAAATTATTGTATTTCCAATCGGTTACAAACCTATATATCCGATCTGCATTTTTAAAGTTTGTATCATAACTCAATTGAAATCTGATAAATATGAAGATCAAAATGCAACTTGTCATCCCGATAGACAGACCAAGTATGTTAATCAAGGTATATGATCTGTTTTTAATCAGATTTCTAAAAGCAATTTTCAAGTTTAATCTGAACATAGACTGAAATTTTGACAAACAACTCCATTCTTATGCCAAATATAAATATGCCGTTTAAAACGAGGAAAAGGCGAACAAAATACAATTACTGTTCATAAACGAACAAGACTGTACACAAGCGGACAGTAAATTTCAATAACAATATATAAATTCTCAAAATCACCTTATAACCTATATCTTGCTGATTATAAACAAGCTGCACTGATTAGACTAAAATCGGCAGAACAATACATTCAAAATTTTTATCCGTATATCGTCATAAACACGGTTATTATGATTATAATTGGATGCAAAAGAGTAAATGAAACCATAATACCTTAAGGATTGTTATCCCTAAGGGAGTTGTAAACAGTACTAATCCTATAAACAGAATATATGTTGGTGATCAATAATTTTGAAGAGTATGAATCGCATCTGGGTAAAGAACTGGGTGTTTCGCAATGGCATACTATAGACCAGGCACAGATCAATAAATTTGCTGATGCAACCCTGGATCATCAATGGATACACACCGATCCGGAGAAAGCTAAAAATGAAGGACCTTTTAAGGCAACAATTGCACATGGATATTTAACCTTGTCGTTAATTCCTTATTTATGGAAGCAGATTGCAGATGTACGTAATATTAAAATGGAAATTAATTATGGTATTGAACGCTTTAAATTTGGCCAGGCCGTTTTAGTGGATAGCGAGGTGCAGTTAAAAGCTAAATTAATTTCTATCAGCAATTTGAGGGGAATAACTAAAGTTACCATTCAGGCTACTCTTGTGATTAAAGATCAGCCAAAACCAGCATATGTGGGCGACGTGGTATTTTTATATCATTTTATATAAATGCTAAGGTGATCTGGCAAATTGAAGACCATCATTTTTCTATTTTCCTATTGACTTAACGCGATATGCGCCCGATACGGTTTCCTAATTGTTACATTGGTCTGGAAATAATTCTGCTGACTAGGCGTTAATTTAAATAAATAAGATTATTAAATTTGACATATGGAAAACATCATCACCCCTACTCAATTAATCATCAACCATGAGAATAACGGTAATAAAGCTACTTTAAAAATTGGAAGTAAATTTCAATGGGATCCTAAATATGCATCAAAAGAAACGCCTTCTTTTGATTCTTTTAAAAGCGAAATCGAAAAATTTTACGAATATAAATTGGTATTTGGTTATGAAGGTGCTGTTGGTCAGAGTATTTATATGGTAACCGGTGTGAAATAAACTACATCAATCAGTTCTTAAGTATTATTAAGGATTGACCAGTCCTGATAAAATAGATTAATTGATGCTTAAAATATAAAAAGCCCGAATATCCATCCGGGCTTTTCTTATCAACTAACCTAAACTTATAAATACTAACCAAATATTTATAGCGCAAATCTAAATATCGATTATTAAGCCAGTGTTAAATATTTATAACATGTTATGGAAAATTGATTCTCAATAATTATTGATACAGATGAAGGCTATTTTCCGGGGCAATCAGGCTTATTTTGCTAAACTGCCACCAACGGCACTGACCTGTAAGTTAAAATCAACACTTAAAAAAAGAATACCGCAAACGATTATTTTACAGCCCGGGTTGCCTTATCAAAAGACAGTACCAGGTTCTTCTGATCAACCTCCTTTAAAGGCACCTCATGTTCCTTCTTACCAATGCCGGTGGTAAAATAAAATTCAGCTTTAACAGTCTCTCCTTTTTCAACCCCTTCGTCAAACAAAACAATCCCGAACAGGGTACTGTCCACTTTCGATGAGGCTACGACACTCACAGTACCTAAATTATAGTTGCCGTTATTCTTCAGGGTCACAACGCCCTGTTTATAGGTGTAACTCACTCCTTTTAATGTTCCCAGATAGGTTTTATCCTTGCTGGTAATAGGCTTGTGGGTTTGCCCGTAACCTGAAAATCCACAGGCTGCCAGCAGTAAAACAAAAATGATTTTTTTCATGATCTTATGGAATAAACAATAACATAAATATCGCTAAAAAACTTATTATAAATTATCAAAAAATATTTTTTGTTTATACAAAAAGATGATTTCAAAAATTAAGGCAGTAAGGTATAATCGGCCTGATATTAAAGTTGAGCACGATTTTCGCCATTGAAATTATTAATTATAATTGATTAGCATAATCTGCAATTAGCTTACATTTTATCCAAATATTCACAGCAATTTTAAATAAAAAACATTTCCAACATCAACAATACCAGCATGGCTGTTAATGTATTCAAAAAATTGACCATATCATTGCCGATTCTGCCTTTGCGCTCAAGTACAGCACCCAAAATAGAATCCGTCAGGTTTCCTATTGTACCAGCAATAACGATAAAATAAAAATTAATATTCCATCCATAGCCCAGCGCATAAATTGCAGCAATAATACAGCTACCGCCAATACCGATCACAGTTCCTTCCAGACTGATTACACCATCCATCCCGCAACGGTCGGGCCGAAAAGAAACGATATTAAAAAACCGTTTTCCATAAACCGTTCCCAGCTCGGATGACAGCGTATCTGCACTAGCCGAAGCAAAAGCTGCCGCCATTGCCGGAAGCATTAAATAAGTGAGTGAGGGATAAAATAAAATCACTATACCCGCAATACCAGCAGCCCCGGCATTGGCCAAAACCTGCAGCACACTACGGCCATTTTTAGTTTCCGCGCTTGTGGCAAAAGGTTGCTTTTTATGCTTCTGCCAGGAAGTGGCTGCAGAACCCATGATAAAAAACAGGCTCATCATCGCAACGCCTGTATAACCAGCGGCAATATAAATAAGACAGGCCAGCATACCTCCTGTCAACGCAGCCGGAATAGTCAGTTTTTTTGCCAGGGTACTATAAGCAATACCAGCAATTATGATGACAGGCAAAAAGATGCCGTTATTAAACATATCGCAAATATATTTGAATTATATTGATGAAAAAGCCATAACACATATTTACCGATGTCATTAACACCTGAGAAAAACAGAAAACCATAACATTCTATCTGCTTATAAACTTAGCCTAGCTAATTTAGCAAATGAGCAACAATCTATATTCTCCATCATTTTCTATTGGTGCCCGGTGGATACAGGGTAAACACTGTTTCTCAGGATGATCTACGGCTAGTCTCCACAAATGGCCCAATCCCAGATTTACAGGTACTCCACCAGGTTTAACCTGATAATGCAGGTCAAAATAATGTTCCGTCAAAAAGCTTTCAAATTCTTCCTCCGGACCATCATGCAATTCCTTGAGCTTCTGCCGGATTTCCGGCACCTGTACTTTTTGCTCAGCCTGATGATTGGGTAAAATTTCACTGGCAGCACCATAGTAGGTACATAAAAATGTATCGGTACCAATGGGCGATCGGTCTACATGAAAAGAATATACATCTGTTGAAATGAAACCGAGCTCCTCATCCCGTTCATAACCTTTAATTAAATTAAGGGAAGGCGATGCTCCGGAATCTGCTAACAGCTGAAAATCGCTCTGGATAATAGCCCTGGCCATACTTCCTTTTTCTGAAAGCTCGAGCACCTGGAGATCTTCCATGGATATTTCCGTCAGATCCGCTTTCAATTCAAGTTTGCACACAATTTCCTTAAAATCGCCCAACAGGTCTCTATGCCAGCACGCGGCATTAATATCCCCTTTAAAATCTGTATCTAAAAGATCAGAAAAATTGGAGACTACCGCAGCCTGTGAATGGTCAGGAAATTTTTTATCCATTTTTTAGTGAAGCCATATAGCCGATATGAACTGCAAAAATAAAAGTTAATTGCTAAGTCTCTCATAAATCGAAACGTATAGACATTAAAAAAATCGTTCCTTGATTTGCTTACAAGCTTCAGGGGTTTGCATACATGCTTATAATTTGGCTTGCCGACCTTTGGATCATGGAAATTAAAAAAATAGCATTGGGCAGCCAGGGTCTGGTTGTGCCCACAATTGGTCTTGGCTGCATGGGTATGACAGGCTTTGAAGATGCGCATATGTATGGCCCAGCAGATGAACAGGAAGCCATCGCGACGATTCACCGTTCGCTTGAATTAGGTGGTAATTTTTTAGATACTGCCGACCTGTATGGACCACTAAAGAATGAACAGTTGATTGCCAAAGCGATTAGTGGCAAACGTAATCAGTATATTTTAGCGAGCAAATTTGGCTGGGAGATCGATGATCACAATAAGGTAACCTGGGCAATCAATGGCAAGAAAGAATATGTAAAAAAATCTTTGGAACGTTCGCTCAAAAACCTGAATACAGATTACATCGATCTGTATTACCTGCACCGCCTGGATAAAAATACACCGATTGAGGAAACGGTGGAAGCGATGGCCGAGCTGGTTAAAGAAGGAAAAGTGGGTTATATTGGTTTGTCTGAAGTTTCATCCGAAACGGTTAAACGGGCGCATGCCGTGCACCCGATCACCGCCGTACAAAGCGAGTACTCTTTGTTTGAGCGGACAGTGGAAGAACGTGGTGTTCTGGCAACCTTAAAGGAACTGGGCATTGGTTTTGTAGCCTACTCACCACTGGGCCGCGGATTCTTATCCGGACAGATCAAAAGCATAAATGACCTGCCCGAAAATGATTTCCGCAGGGCAATTCCGCGTTTTCAGGGCGTACAGTTCGACAAAAATATTGAATTGGTGAAAGCCATCGAAGCAATGGCTGAAGCTAAGCAGGTTACTTCGTCGCAGCTGGCATTGGCCTGGATTATGAGCAAGGACATCCTTCCGATCCCGGGAACCAAACGCCGGAAATACCTGGAGCAAAACATTGCGGCAACAACCATTGTATTAACGGAGTCGGATCTGGCGCAACTGGAAAACATCGTGCCTTTGGGTAAGGATACCGGAGCGCCTTATGATGAGTTTAGTATGGGCTTAATTGATTAAATTTGTTTTATGAACTCCATTAACTCACTATCAGAATTTCACCGTTTGCTGTCCTTACCAGAACCTCGCCACCCGCTGGTCAGCGTAATCAATCTGGCGGAAAGTGTCTTTTTGGAAGACGAGATCTGGAAAGGTTTCGTTAACCGCTTCTATTGCGTTGCGCTCAAACGTGAAGCCAAAGGCAAAATCAGGTATGGACAGCAACATTACGACTATGATAAAGGAGTATTGAGTTTTACTGCACCTAACCAGGTACAACAACTGGACCTGCAAAATATGGAATGCGGGTCTGGTTATCTCCTGATTTTTCACCCTGACTTCCTCTTACAGCATCCCCTGGCCCATACGATTAACCACTACGGTTTTTTCGATTATGCGGTTAACGAAGCGCTGCATCTATCTGCCGAAGAAGAAGATGACCTCATTACTATCCTGCATAAAATCGATAAGGAGTGCCAGCATATTGATAAATATACCCAAGAGATTATTCTCACGCAGATCGAGAGCCTGTTAAAATACTCCAACCGTTTTTATGAGCGGCAGTTTTTGACCCGTAAGAATAATAATTCAGCACTGCTAACCAGGTTCGAGCAGTTAATCGATGACTATTTTAACAACGACGTACAGGTTCTGCTCACGGTACAATTTATTGCCGGGCAAATGAACCTTTCGCCTAATTACCTGAGTGACCTGCTCCGGGTACATACCGGGCAGAACACACAGCAGCATATCCATGAAAAACTGATCGCAAAAGCCAAGGAAAAACTTTCCACCACTAGCCTCTCGGTCAGTGAGATTGCCTATGCGCTGGGCTTCGAACACCCGCAATCTTTTAGTATGCTTTTCAAAAAGAAAACGAATTCATCGCCGCTGGAATTTCGTCAGGCTTTTAATTAACAACACGTATTAGAGGGGGTGTAAATCCAAGTGATTTTAGATTTGTTTAGATTTAACTATATAAAAGTGGGCATTGCATAAACACCACAATTCATCTAAAATGAAGTATAAGCCGAAATGACATTCGGAATAAAGTTGCAAGGAGTGTTCTAAACGAATCTCCCCTTCCCCTTTATCAAGCTGACTATTAGCGGGAATACTTTGAAAAATGCCTAGATATGCCCCCATTGTAAAGTAGTGATAATAATCCTGAACCAATCCTTTCCTTAAACAGGGTGGCTTAAGCGAGGAAAGACCCAATCTAGTATTTATTCTGTGGTCTGACTTCTATTCTGCATTCTTATAAGCTAACTGCGTGCACTTTTCAGCTTGTAACACGTATAACGGACAGTGAGTTAAAGTAGGTAGATCGGAATTCGGCGAGGTTAATGCCACTTAACACAAGCCATTGCTTTGCACTGTCACGCTTTTAATTTTGGCAAAGCGGATGGCTTCGTGAGCCTTATCTCTATCTTTATCTAGGATTTGCTTCGCTTCATCCTGAATAGATCTAGTCAGGCTCCACTTTTCAGCTCACCTGCGTAATCGAAAATGCTGCGCTACGCTTGTGTTAAAACATAGATCGAATCCCGTTGCTTTGCAACTGTCGATTCTCACACATTTTCTCAGTTCGCAGTAGGTGAGTGTAATATTTGGCGCATAAATCAAATCTGAAGGCAAATATCATGAGAAATAAACATCAATTTGATGATTTATAGAATTTTACATACTTTTAACCCTTATCAATAAAAACGCTACTCTCAATTGCTGATCTACCCAGTTCTGGGCAAATATGCACTACAGTTTAGCATTTAAATTTTAATTACCAAAAATAAACGAACCAATTCTCGTAAATAACGATTATGAAAAAAACAATTACGTTCTTTATTATTCTTTTGTCTGGCATCAATATTTATGCCCAAGAAAATATTGCTTTATTGACATACGAAAACACCCAAGACATTAATTTTTTTAGCTCAATTAAAAATGGTGCTCTAGTAAAAGAATATATAACAGTTAGTAAGAATAGTGTAAAGTTAGGTGATACTTTAACATTAGGAACACCTACTTCTGGAGAAATAAGCACAAGGACTTACTCAGGCAGTTATGGCACTAAAGCAAGAGGAGGTGTGGCACAATCAAGAAGTACTTCCAAAAAAACTTATGAGTTCATACAAATGGGAAGACCTGCTGGGTTTGGAAGCATAATGTCTGCTATGAATGGGGATGCCCAGAGTATGGCAGATAATAGTTTAAAAAATACTATTGTTGTTGTCAATGAAATAAAAACATATCATAGAGGTAGTAAAAATAAACCTTTGTACGTTGTTATGGTGTTGGGTGAAATAAATGGTAGAGCTTTTGGTATAAATAAATATTTAAGTGTAATGGATACAGAGTTAGCAATTGAGTCTGGTGAAGTTTTATTGAAAAATAGAAAAATGACTAGAGATGAGGCTATTGCTAAATTAAAAGAAGCCAAAGAATTAACTGAAATTGATATGATGAGTAAAGAAGATTTTGAAAAATTAAAAAAAGAACTTGCTCCAATCATTATTTCTAAAGCCCAAGAGTAACACTTGTTATTATGAGATTTTATTAAAAACGAAGTACTTGCAATAATTAACTGAATGTAAGGAAATGTTTAGGTTTGGTAAAACTTGACTAAGCTACTTACACCCAAATAATGGTTTTTTTAGCTTGAATACGAAAATTTTATTTTGGTAATAGTATCTGTTTGGAGTTTAGATAGAATGTAGGAAAGAAGCTAAGTAAGCAGCAAAAGGTTAATGAAGCACATAGAATCAATTGAAAAATCATTAAAAGAAAAACTATCTCATAAAGAAATAGTTAGAAAAATATACTTGACGTATCCAACATCGGCATTGGTTGATAACGAAGAAAAACAGTATGAAATTCTAAACGAGATTAGCCAACATTTTAAAATCCCAATAAGTCATGTTCAGATTTGTGGTTCGGCAAAAGTCGGCCGAAGCTTTCACAAAGTATCCTCTTTTAAAACAAAAGTATCCGATTTAGATGTTGCTCTTATTGATCCAGATTTATTTTTAAGATATACTGAACTCGTTTTTGATATTACAAATGGCTTACAGAACCAAACTAAATTCACAACACAAAAAGGAAACAGCTGTTCGAGTTATACACAATACATTTCAAAAGGAATATTTAGGCCTGATTTTATGCCATCGTGTCCAGAAAGAGCAAGCTGGTTCAGATTTTTTAATAACTTGTCTTTGAAACATAACGATTATTTCAAATCGATAAATGCAGGCATATACAATTCACAATTATTTTTTGAACACAAACAGTCAAGCAACATTAGAGATTTCATAAATCAAATAAAAATATAACAATGGTTAATTATAGAGTACGTTCAGTTTCACTACTAGATTTAGTAAATGATATTAGAAATGGCAAGCTCATCCCAGACGCTTACTTTCAAAGGAATTTGGTGTGGCGAGATGTGCACAATAAAGATTTTATTAAGACTATTTTACTTGGCTATCCTTTCCCGCAGATTTTCATATCTAAAGGAAAGGTAAATGTTGCTAGTATGTCGACAACATCATGCATTGTTGATGGACAACAAAGAACCAACGCAATTAATCTATATATAAACAATAAATTTGATGTTGATGGTAAGTTTTTTGACGACCTGAGCGACATAGAAAAAACTGATTTCTTAAAATACGAGGTTGCTGTCATCGAGCTTGATCTCGAAAATGATGCTCCGCAAGTACAGGACATATTTCAACGCATAAATAGAACTTCTAATTCTTTAACTCAAATTGAAAAGATAGCCTCAGAATATTCTACCTCGGATTTTATGCTTGTTGCTAAATTTTTATGCAATCAAATTAACATTGACATAAACGAAGAAACTGATAATTTCAAAGAAGATCCAAACATTCCAAAAGAGTTTTACATTTGGGCTAAAAAATCAAAAGCCAAAAAAACACAACAACTTTTTACAGAAAAAAACATATTTACGGCAAGAGAACTTTCAAGAAAAGTTCATTTACAATATACTTTAAATATTCTGACTTCTGTAATAGTTGGCCTATTTAATCGAAATGAAAAAACAAACGAGCTTCTTAATGATTACTTCGATTGCCTTGAAAATAAGGATGAAATCGTCATGAACTTTGAAAAAACATCTGAGATCATTCTTCAACTCAAATTAAAGCCAAAATCTTTTTGGCTAGCTAAAGCTAATTTCTTCACATTGTTTATTGTTATTTATAATAATCGTGAAAAAATAGAACAAAAATTAAATGAGTTTGTGATTGCACTAAATAAATTCGAAATGGATACCGCTGATGATTATAAACTTTCAGCTACAGAAGGAGTAAATAATAAAAAAGAAAGACAATTAAGAAACGATTATATAACAGAATTAGTAAACAGTTTATAAATTGGATCAAACACCAGGTGGTAAATTATTTACACTTCTTTCCAGTTTATATTAATTACTTATGCTGACGCATTTTAGTAATCTATCAAAGCTGCCCACCGTTATACAGAATTATAAAAGCATACTATGAATATTGACTTATCACAATGGACATTAATTAAAAGTGGTCAAATTGAGGATGAATTTGAAGGATTTGATGATGAGATGATTTTTGAGTTCACCGATGGTTCGATTTATTATCAATCAAACTATAAATATAATTATTTCTATTCTTATAGGCCACTTGTTAAAATATATTTTAACGGGCTTACAAAAATTTTAATTGTAGATGGACTAGATGACTTTGCCGAAATTCAAGAAACAACAGCAATTAGATCTAAAATAATTAATGATTTTAAAGGTTGGTCAGGAGATACTGTTTTTGAATTGCAGAACGGGCAAATATGGAAACAAGCAAAATATGCTTACAAATATTTTTATGCTCATAGACCCGACGCAACGATCGTTAAAATTGGGAGTCAGTTTACTATGGTCGTCAAAGGAAAAAAGATCAAGGTTGAAAAGATCAAATAATATAGAGTTCAAAGGGGGGTTATCTGCGTTAAAAACTTTTTTAATAGTATACATATACAGAATTTAGGATATTTTTATGAGAACAAAGTTTTCCCGAACACTTCATTGGAAATATCCAAAACTAAAACCATTCCCTTAAAAGAAAGAAATAGATTGAAAACTGGATATTGAGAAGTAGGGATAGGTAGTATCTATCTAACTATTATACCAATTTAAGCTTATCCCCTCAACACATTTCAAGAAATTCCGGCATAAACGCTCACATAGCCATCGCACAGGCTATTTATTCCGTTGCTTCTTGATTTAGTTGAGTTGAAAGCTTGGTACATGTGCCATATTGAAATAGATACAACTATGGTACAAGAACAATTTAAGGTAGCTGAAGTGCAGGTAAGCTACAAGCCTGATTACAACATCACCGAACGTCCTAAGATAACTTCGTCTCAACAAACGTATTGCCTTTTAAAACAACAATGGCATATGGGCAGGATCGCGTTTCTAGAAGAATTCAAAATGATACTCCTTAATCGAAGTAACCATGTGTTGGGGATTGTAGATATATCAATGGGTGGAGTGAATGGTACTTATGTTGATCCGAAGGTAGTGTTTGCTATCGCTTTAAAAGATAATGCGTCTGGAATAATACTCACACATAATCATCCTAGTGGATCAATCAGACCGAGTGAGGCAGATATCAAGTTAACGAAAAGGTTGCTAGAATGTGGTAAACTACTTGATATTAATGTCTGGGATCACATCATTTTGAGCAAAAATAGCTACTACAGCTTTGCTGATGATGTAATGATTTGAATAATTTGGAATTGAAAACCAAACAAAATAACTTTGATTTAATTAAACAATTTTAAACAAGCGCGCCAGTTGCGCGCCAAATGCGAAACAAAACAGCATAGATGGGAAATAAAAAATGGCTCTCAGATTATCTGAAAGCCATTGACTGTACCCCGGAAGGGACTCGAACCCCTGACCCTCGGTTTAGAAAACCGACGCTCTATCCAGCTGAGCTACCGAGGCTCATTTTTTAATGAGCTGCAAATATAGAAGTTCTATTTAATATGTAAAAATATATTTTAAACTATTTAGAAGCTACTTTTCTCAATTCAAATAAGTGATTAAGAGCGAAGCAATTAAAATTTAATTTAGGCTAAATAAATTTTAATTCTGCACATAAAAAACAACATTAAACGACGTATTCCCAGCTAAAAGATCGGAATAAGTTAGCTAAAAATGATTAGATTTTAATTTAAGCGTCTTCTCCGTTCCAGATATCGTCATCTGCATGCCTGATTTCGTCATGACTGGAGGTTATGCTCTTTAATTCTTCGTGGTGATAATTCCTTTCAGGATTTTCCGGCAATCCGCTATCGTGATCCAGCGGTACTTTCCTCAAATGTTCAGGCTTTTTAACCTCTGGTAAATCGTCATGCACAACAGAAGGCGTTAAGATCTTCTTCTTGGGATTATTGCTATTTTCCATAATTTTAAGAGACTCAAATTTCAAGCCACAAGCAAAGGTGAGTTAAAATTTTGGCAATTTGGGTGTATTTATGGATAATAAGGATCAAAGGTATTGTTTGGCGGTTGGCGAAAGGCGTATACAAGCGCGGCCATTACAAAAATGCGCACAAATAAATCAGTGTTTATCTGTGCGCATCTGTGGTAAATTAAACACTAAAAAGATCCTTCGACTACGCTACCATAGACAGCCCCAATAGAAAGATCGTCATTGCGAGGCACGAAGCAATCTTAAAGCGCTCGCTACTAGCGATAGTTGTAAGATTGCTTTGTCGGCTGAAAGGCCTCCTCGCAATGACGTTTATTTAAACAACTGATATTTAGTGTTATTTTTTTGACCATATAAGACATTTAAGGACCATATAAGCTTATATGGTGTGAATTACTTAATGAATTAGATGTTTTTAGGTGTCTAAGGTGGTTAATTAAACTGCATAATCTTTAATTTTTACGACCACCTTAGACATCTTAGCTCAATGAGTTTTGCAGGATGCAAAATCTTAAACCTAATACGTTAGAAAGCGCGTACAGGACGTCATTACTATTTTTTTCAGGCCACTGACCTGATGGTTACTCGCAATGACAATTCCTCGCCGGCACATAGTACAAAAAATCCTCTGTCACTAATATTCATTTTTATAAAATAAATTATCCCTCAAAACGAATAAGGATGGATCGCGAGTGTATTTCTGCAGGAAATTTATTTAGTAATTGCCTGTAACCCCGATTTCTAAGCCCCTCAGTTCGGCCAAACCTCTTAACCGGCCAATGGCTGAATAACCCGGATTGGTTTCTTTTGCCAGATCATCGAGCATCTGGTGACCATGATCCGGACGGAAAGGAATCGATTTATCACGAAGTGCATTTTCTTCTGTTAATGCTTTCATGATTTCGTACATGTTTACATCACCACCTAAATGATCTGCTTCGTAAAAACTACCATCTTCATCTTTTTTCACGTTACGCAAATGCGCAAAATACACCCGCTCTTTAACCGCATTGAAGATTTCTAATGCGTTATTACCCATACCTGCACCCAAAGAACCCGTACAGAAACAAACACCGTTAAAAGCCTGGTCTACTTCTTTAATGATGTAATTGAAATCTTCCAGTGTACTTGCTATCCTTGGCAAACCCAAAATAGCATAAGGCGGATCGTCAGGGTGAATGGTCATTTTAATGCCTTCCTCGGTACAAACTTCAGCAATAGCGGATAGGAAAAATTTCAGATTTTCTTTTAAACCTTGTGTGCCAATGGCTTTGTATTCATTAATACTGTTTCGCAGGGTTTCCAGTTCGATTTCTTTTTCGTTAGGAATTCCCATTAATACATTGATCCGGAGATCAACCAAATCCTGTTCTGATAAAGTAACAAATTTAGCTGCAGCCCGATCCAAAATAGATTTCGAATAATCAGCTTCTGCACTTTCTCTTTTTAAAATGTAAAGGTCAAAAATAGCCAGATCGATCCAGTTAAAATAAAGCGCTTTCGATCCATCGGTCATTTCGAGGTCCAGCTGCGTACGTGTCCAGTCTAAAACCGGCATAAAATTATAACATACGATCTTAATTCCGCATGCCGACAGGTTACGCAAAGAGGTTTTATAATTTTCGATATACTGCCCGGCATCTGCCCTACGCGTTTTAATCGCTTCGTGTACGGGAACACTTTCTACTACCGACCAGGTTAAACCTGCAGCCTCGATAATGGCTTTTCTTTCCTGAATATCTTCCAATGGCCAAACTTCGCCATGCGCAATATGATGCAATGCAGTTACAATGCCTGTAGCGCCAGCCTGTTTGACGTCTTGTAAGCTAACCGGATCGTTTGGACCATACCAACGCCAGGTTTGTTCTAATTTTTTCATTCTATATGATTACACTGATTTATATGATTACACAGATGTTTAAACTCCAGAGAATGCAGTAAATCCACCATCCACTTTAATATTTTCGCCGTTTACAAATTTAGAGGCATCACTTAACAAATATACCAATGCACCAATTAACTCTTCAGGAGCACCGAAACGTTTAAATGGTGTTTTATAAATAATGGCCTGCCCTCTTGCGGTTAAGCTACCATCTGCATTGGTGAGCAAAGTCCTGTTTTGGTTGGTAATAAAAAAGCCCGGAACAATTGAGTTGATCCTGATTTTATCCTGGTAGCGGTTGGCCAGTTCTACAGCCATCCATTTGGTATAACAATCTATCGAAGTTTTGGCTAATGAGTAACCCAATACGCGTGTAATGGCCTGGTTAGCAGAAACAGATGAAATATTCACAATACTTCCCCCATTTTTTGCGATTTCTTTACCAAAAATCTGCGTAGGCAAAATGGTTCCAAATAAATTGAGGTCAAATGCCTGTTTCAGGGCTGGAATATTAAGTTCAAAAATATCACTTCCAGGTTGGATCACGGCTTCTGCCACATTTCCACCTGCTGCGTTTACCAAGGCATCTATTCGGCCAAATTCTTTGATAATGGTTTCATTCGCATCGAGCAGGTTCTGTTCATTCAGTACATCAGCAATAATATAAATAGCTTTCCCACCTTCTTTTGTTACATCAGCAACCCTTTGCTTTGCAGCCTCTTCGTTTCTTCCAATCACAATGATTGTAGCACCCGCGGCACATAATCCATTTACAAAAGCCTCACCCAAAACACCCGTAGCACCGGTAACCACTACCACCTTGTTCCTTAATGAGAACAGGCCTTCTATTTCTTTTATCATTTATTTAGTTCTTTTATTTATTCTATATCCTTTCGTTAATCAACAGATTAGGATTGTTCATCTATTATTTATATTTAACCTGCATTTGGTCGTAAAAATCTTTCAGTACAAAAAAGGCTTTCTTTTTCTTGCCTGTTTCACTGATCAATCCTTTGCGGTTCCAGAAATTCTGATAAATTGGATGTTGTCTTCTTGGTGACCTGAAGTCGGTTAAAATCCATGGCGTCATCCCGCGTAAAGCACCGATTTTGCTTAACATCGTAATCTGGTTTTTATACAATGCCTCCTGGTACTCTTCGCTCCAGCGGGTATTTTCATCAGCGTGGAATCCGCCCAATGCATCGCCACCAAATTCAGTTACGACCACAGGTTTTTTATATTTAATATCGAAATTGTATTTGGTAATTTCGGATGGATTACCTCCCCAGTACCAGCCTGCGTATTCATTAAAACTAACCAGATCAATTTTTTCGCCCAAAGGATCGTTTAAAATGATCGTATTCCCTTCGCGGTGTACCTCTAAAGCGGCAGCTACCAAACGGGTATCATCCAAAGCACGGGCAGTTTCTGCCAAATTGCTCATAAAACTTAAACGGGCATCGCTAAGCGGGGTTTCATTCCCAATCGACCATACGATTACACTTGCCCTGTTTTTGTCGCGTACAATTAAATCAGTCAATTGTTTTTTGGCATTGGCATAGGTTGCCGGGTTAGTCCAGCTAATGGTCCAGTAAACAGGCACTTCGGCCCAAACCAATAGTCCCATTTCATCCGCAAGGCGAATCATCTCTTCGTTATGCGGATAGTGTGCCAGGCGAACGTAATTACAATTCATGTCTTTTGCCCATTGCAACATCATTCGCATATCTCCTTCTGACCGTAAACGCCCAGCTAAAAGCGGATTTTCATCATGAAGTGATATCCCTCTTAAAAAAACAGATTTACCATTTAACAGGATGCTATCGCCATCAACCTTAATGGTTCTGAAACCAATTTTATCACTAATATCTTCTTTATCGGTTTTAATATTTACTGCATATAATTTTGGTGTTTCCGGCGACCATAAGCTTAAATTGTTCCAGGTAAACTCATCAGCAATTTTACCTTCGCCATCTGTTTTGTATTTCTTTTCGAGCTTAAGCTCAGGGATAGAAAGCGTAATTTCCTGTCCGGCAGTGGCGTCAACAAGTTTTGCTGAAAAACTTAACAGGTTATTATTTCCTTTAACGAGCTGAAGTTTGTAATCACTGATAAAATGCTCAGGAAATTCTGCTAAAAAAACATCACGTGTAATGCCACCATAATTCCACCAATCGGTATTTACAGTTGGAATTTCATCCTGTTTACGGATATTATCAACTTTAAGCACCAGGGAGTTTTCGCCAGCTTTTAAATTATTGGTTACATCGAACTGGAAGGGTGTAAATCCACCTTTGTGTACCCCTAGCTTTTTACCATTAAGGTAAACATGGGCTTCGTAATTTACCGCACCAAAATAAACGAAATACTTTTTTCCTTTTTCCGGTTTTGCATCAAACTTTTTGCGGAGCCAGACATTGCCCTCATAAAGTTCTAATTTTTCTGATTGCGAGTTCCAATCACCCGGAACATTCATTTGAGGCGAATGATCGAAATCATATTCAATCAGTTCTGACTTATCTTTCTGAACTTTATCATCATAAAAACCTCCGGATCCGGTTTTCGACTGATCGTATGGATCGTGGCGATAATCGTAATAACCATTTTCATAAGGATCGATAATATAATTCCATTTACCATTAAGACTCTGGATTTTCCGACCCTGAATGTTCTGTATAGCGGTAACCTGACCGTAACTGAATGATGAAAGGAGCGAAAAGCAGATTAAAAATACGCTATAGGTTGTTTTTAGCATAACTTAAGTTTTAATATTATTAATTGATCGTTTCAAAACTAACAATTAATTGCGGACGGTTTCTCTGTCGCTAGCCTAAATTTGAGCAATATTCTGTTTTTACCTGGTTTATATTGTGCTAACGAATTTAGAAAAGCTTAAAAGATTAAATGGTTTTAAAAAGGCTAAAACGCCATAAAATCTATTGAAAATACATTTCAAACGTTTGAAATAATTGGTTTTTTTCTTAATTATGTATCGAGATTGGAAAAGATGACGAACAATACCCCTGTTACACTGAAATTCTTAGCTGAGAAGTTAAAGATGTCAGTTTCAACAGTATCAAAAGCCCTTAACAATTACCCGACTATAAATGCATACACCAGGCAGCGTGTTCAGGAAATGGCCCGCGATTTGCATTTTACGCCGAATAAATCAGCTATCAATTTAAAAGAAAAGAGATCGCGCATTATTGGCGTTATTTTACCCAATCTTTTAGATCACTTTTTTACCAGGAGTATTTATGGCATAGAGCAGTTTGCCACACAAAATGGATACAATGTGATTATCAGTCAATCTCACGATGAACTGGAAAAAGAAATTCAATCTGCAAATATGTTATTGCGAAGCCGGGTAGATGGCTTAATTGTGGCTATTTCGAAGCATACACAAGATTTTACACACCTAAACCAGTTCGAAAACATAGGCATTCCGGTGGTATATTATACACGGAACCCGAGTTTTAACCTCAACTGCCATAAAGTATTGTGCAATACTTTCCAGGGCTGTTACCAGGCTACTAAGTTTTTAATAGACAGAGGACATCAGAAGATCGCTTATCTGGGTGGCCCCAAAATGATTAATTTTACGCACGATCGCTTTAATGGCTATATCAATGCGTTAAAAGATAACCAGGTGCCTTTTTCATCAGAATTAGTTGCTTACACCGATTTTGACAGGGAAAATACAATCTTGGCGATTAAGAATTTATTTGCCGACCCAGAAAACAAACCCACTGCGCTTGTCGCTTTTAAAGAACCTATCTTATTCGACGCGATGAAGTATCTTAGATCCACAAAGCACTTCAAAACCAACCAGGTAGAATGTATAGGATTCGGGAACACTTCTTTTATCAGTTATCTGGATTCACCCCCTATCGCCTCAATTGAAGAAAACCCCGAATCGGTAGGTGAAAATGCAATTGCTTTATTGATGCAATTGATTAACAAAAAAATTGATATTCATAATTACCAAAAAGTAATGGTCGATTGTAAGTTGATTGTGCACGGGTAAATGCGGGTAGCGTATAACGACTGGCGTTTGGCGTTTTAACCTACTCTGTAAAAATCTGCGTTTCTTTTCTGTTTAATCTGCGGGAAACAATTTGCACCAAACCTTAATGTTTCTTAACTCCTTAATGGTAAAAAAGCAAAAATCTGTTTTTACAGATCTCTCCATTCCACTGCGTTTCAGTCGAGATGACGCCAAGATTGGAGAAGTTTTAAGAAAAATACTAATTCAGTGACATTGCACTGCTATTCAATTGATTTCTATGTTTTTCATGATATACAAACGCTGCTACAATCAACAATCCTGCAACACCTTCGAAAGCCACAACCACTTGCGTACCGAAAATATGCGCCAGGTATCCCATTAACAAACTACCAATTGGCAACACCCCCTGGTAAGCCATAATATAATAACTTAAAGTCCTGCCCCGCATTACATCATCGGCATGGGTTTGCAAGTAGGTATTAATAGATGAAGTTTGCGCCATTAAACCCAAAGCAGCCATACTGGTACAAATTAAAGCCAGCATAAGTGATGGAGATATCGCGAGCGCTACAACAGAAATAGCCAAAAGTACACCCGACATCATTACAATTTTCTGTAGATTCTGACCTGCCTTTAAAGTAGCCATGTAAATTGCCCCGAAGAAGGCACCAAGTCCGGCAGCACTTTCAAACCAACCAAATGTTGTGGCATTTCCATTAAAAATATCTTTTGCAAAAACAGGCAATAAAGTAGTAAAAGGGATTACCAACAAACTCGATGCAGCCATCATTAATATCATAGAGGCCAAATCCGGAGATGATTTAAGATAATCGTAACCTTTTTTCAGGTCAATCCAGATATTTTCTGTCGATTTTTGGTGCTCGGTGAGTTTCAATTTCATCATAACCAAACAGCCTAATACTGCAATAAAGCTTACAAAGTTAACCAGGAAACAGATATCTTCTCCCCAGGCACTTAAAATTACGCCTGCCAATGCCGGCCCGACTAGCCTGGCCGCATTAAACATTGAAGAGTTGAGTGCTATGGCATTAGGCAAATCATTTTTATCATCAATTAAATTTACCATTAACGATTGACGGGCAGTCACATCAAAAGCATTCACCAGGCCCTGAACCAGCGCGAGTGCGGCAATCCAGAACATATCGTACACTTTAAACCAGATCATCAGCGCCAGGGCACCGGCTTGCAGCATCAGAATGATTTGGGTAATTACTAATATCTTGTATTTGTTGTGCCTGTCTACATAGCTACCTGCATAGGGTGCCAGTACCAGCGAAGGGATTAAACTCAAAAAAGTAATCAATCCCAATAAAAATGCCGAACCTGTTAAACGATAAACCAACCAACTAATAGCAACACGCTGCATCCATGTGCCTATCAGCGAAATAGCCTGACCTGTAAAAAATAACCTGTAATTGTAATGCCTTAACGAACGAAAAATACTCATAATTAAAATAGTAAAGTAACTTTACAAATTTAAAAAATATTGATTAAACTGTAAAACAGAAAAGACATCTTTTTATCACGGTATCATCATAATTTACGCACCAAACAAAAGTTACTTAGTTTATCTATAAAAATTAAACCTTATATTTGTAAAGTTTATTTACCAATAATATGCCTACTCAAACACAAGAGATTGCCGCAAAGTTAAGGAGCACTGTTACCCGCTTAACCAGAGAGTTACGCAAGCAGAATGTAAGTTCAGACTTTAGTAACGCTGAATTATTGACCATGTCGCTACTCGAACAGCATGGCAAAATGCTTTCTACAGAACTGGCAGACATGGAAAGAGTATCCAAACAAGCCATTTCGCAAATCATTAACCGCCTGTTTGATGCCAAATGTGTAGAGCGATTTCCAAGTGAAGAGGATAAAAGAAAGGTTTTTATTGGCTTAACCAAACTTGGCGAAAAACACATTATTGCAACTAGAAAAATAAAAGAAGAATGGCTGGTACAAACCATGGAAAAAATCTTTTCTTCTGAAGAAATCAACCTCATCCAGGCTTTCTTACCCCTGCTTTCGCGTTTGGTAGAACACAACGGCACAAGAGTATAATTTTCTTTTTTGCTTCGCCAAATAAGCCTTATCTTGCAACCTGAAAATGGCATTATATTTTACATCAATCAATTCGGGCAGTAATGGCAATTGTTACTATATAGGTAATGATAATGAAGCCGTTTTGGTTGATATCGGCCTAACCTGTAAAGAGGTAGAAATCCGGATGAACCGTTTGGGTTTACCTATAAACAAAGTAAAAGCTGTTTTTATCTCGCACGAACATAGCGACCACATTAAAGGAGTAGCTGTTTTTGCTAAAAAATATAAACTCCCGGTCTACATTAGTACAGCTACCTTAAAAAGCAGCCGACTTCTTCTGGATGCAAACAATACCTTCTCATTAAGTCATCAACAGCACATTCATATTGGCGATTTAAAGATCGCCGCCTTTTCAAAATTTCACGATGCAGCTGATCCTTATAGTTTTACTGTTGAATGTAATGAAGTAAGGGTTGGTGTTTTTACAGATATAGGCTCAGTATGCGATCGTTTAATTACCCATTTCAAAAACTGTCATGCCGCTTTCCTGGAAGCCAATTATGATGCAGAGATGCTGGAGAGTGGTAAATATCCTTATTTTTTGAAAAGAAGGATTACGGGCGGACATGGCCACCTGAGCAATGCACAGGCACTGGAACTATTCATCAATCACAAAGCGCCATACATGAGCCATCTCTTACTGAGCCACTTATCAAAAGATAATAACAGCGCAGAGCTGGTTGAAAATCTTTTCAAAAAAGTGGCCGGTGATACTTTTGTGAAAGTAGCTTCGAGATTTGAGGAAACGGAGCTTTATTACGTTAGCAACACGCAAAATATGCCTGAGGTTTACAGCTTCGACCCTAGCCTATATCAGCCAGCCCAACTTAATCTGTTTTAACATTTTAGTGTCAAAAATATTCTGGCTTTTTCCATCAATTCGGTTACAGTATCCACTATTTTACGTTATTAATAGCCATTGAGCTATTAACACTATATCTATCAACTATAAATTTACTTTTTTAGAAAACTTTTTATCTCAGCAGGCGTTTTATATAAACTTCATAAATAGTTTGTTTGGTTTATTTGGGGCTTATGGATTTAAGCCCCTTTCTTTTTCACAAAATTTCCCAATCCTATAATATATAATATATAATATATAAAAAAAGGCAAAATGGCTTAAACCACTTTACCTTTAAATTATTTAGAAGCGAAAGATTAATACATCTTCCCTCTTACATGATCCATTTTACATCCTTTTACAGGTTTTTAATAATCGCTTCGTCAGTAGGTTTTGTTTTAGAACGGAAACGGTGTACCAATTCTCCTTTTTCGTTGATTAAAAATTTCTCAAAATTCCATTTAATATCTCCTTGCTCTTCAGTATTCGTCTGAGAAGTTAAATACTTAAACAAAGGACTGATATCATCGCCTTTAACACTGCTTTTTTCTGCAAGCAAAAACGAAACATTATACTTTCCGGTACAAAACTCTTTAATTTCTGCATTGGTAGAAAATTCCTGTCCGCCAAAGTTACCTGCCGGAAAACCGATTAATACTACCTTTTTACCATATTGTTTCTGAAGTTTTTCTAAATCTTCGTACTGTGGCGTAAAACCGCATTTAGATGCCGTGTTAACAATTAGGATTTTTTTGCCTTTAAATTTAGAAAGCTTAATTTCCTTACCATCAATGGTTTTAAAGCTGAAATCGTAAACATTTTTTGGTGGAGATACCAATAAGTTTAATAGGATTAGAATTGTGCTGATCATCGTTTTTCTTTTATATTTATATACGAATATAAGTACAAATCGGTTGTCTTGATGTAATGTGGCTGTAAATTATGCGATATCCATAATTAAAACAACTAAGGTATTGCCATCGAGGCAGCTATTTATCATAAATTATTATTTCTTTGATCAGGAAATGAGCGCACAGTAGTTCTTCGCAGTTGTAGCCCTGCTATCGCTTATAGTCCTCGCTGCGCTGTGGGCTATTGCTCTATCCGGTTTATTAACAAAGTCTGTTCTTATCGCTTCATACTGGCAAAACGCTATTAAAACCTGAATAGCAGCACCAGCCAAGCCTACTAAACCCGACCGAAGTGAGATGCCGGTTTTTCATCGGCAGAAACGGGGGCGGGACCAACCTTAGCCTAACAGCATTGGTATTGCTTTTCAAAAACAAAAAAATTAAAACCAGATTAAAAACACCTTATAAATCGGCATATTTTAACATTATCTAATAAAAAAAATGTATTAAATTCTCCTCAGGTTTGGATTTATGCTTTAATTATAGCTTTATTTGCACAAAAACGTATTTCATGGCCAAAAACTTATTAATCGTCGAGTCACCCGCAAAAGCTAAAACTATAGAAGGCTATTTAGGCAAAGATTTCCTTGTGAAATCCAGCTATGGCCACATCCGTGATTTAGTTAAGGGCGATATGGCGATTGATATCAAGAATGATTTTGCCCAAACCTACGAGGTACCTGCCGACAAGAAAAATGTTGTCGCTGAACTAAAAAAACTAGCTAAAGAGGCCGAAATGGTATGGCTAGCATCCGATGAGGACCGCGAGGGAGAAGCCATCTCGTGGCACTTATTCGAAACTTTAGGCCTGAAAGTAGAGAAAACAAAACGCATCGTTTTTCATGAAATTACCAAACCAGCTATTCTAAAAGCAATAGATAGTCCCCGCGGTATTGATTATAATTTAGTAAATGCGCAACAGGCACGCCGTGTATTGGATCGATTGGTGGGTTTTGAACTTTCTCCTGTTTTATGGAAAAAAGTAAAGCCATCACTTTCTGCTGGACGTGTACAATCTGTTGCCGTACGTTTAATTGTTGACAGAGAAAGAGAGGTTTTGAACTTTAATGCAGCTGCTGCATATAAAATCACGGCTCAGTTTTCTACTGGCAAAGGAAAAGAAATGGTGAAAGCAGAGTTGCCACAACGTTTTGAAAGCGAAGCGGACGCCGAAAAATTTCTTCAGGACTGTGTAAATGCTAAATTCGATATCACGAGTTTAGAAACCCGTCCGGCAAAGCGCAATCCGGCTGCACCTTTTACCACCTCCACCCTGCAACAGGAAGCTTCCAGAAAATTAGGTTTTTCAGTTGCGAGAACCATGCAGGTGGCGCAAAGACTGTACGAAGCGGGTAAGATTACTTACATGAGAACAGACTCTGTAAATTTATCAGAAACTGCATTAAATGCAGCTGCTGCCGAGATTAAATCTGCCTACGGTGCTCAATATCATCAACATCGCGTTTATAAAACAAAATCGGCTGGTGCGCAGGAAGCTCACGAAGCCATCCGCCCGACATATTTCGACAGACATACTGTAGATGGAGATATTTCAGAAAAGCGTTTATACGATTTAATCTGGAAACGTTCCATTGCTTCACAAATGAGTGAGGCTTTGTTTGAAAAAACAACCGCGCAGATTACCGCTTCAACCCGAAAAGAACATTTAGTGGCCGAAGGTGAAGTATTAAAGTTCGATGGTTTCTTAAAAGTTTACCTGGAATCTACGGACGATGAAGAAAATGAAGAAAAAGAAGGTGGTTCAATTTTACCTCCTTTAAGTAAAGGGCAGGAATTATTTTTAAAAGAAATGCAGGCAACAGAGCGGTATTCGCGTCCGCCTGCAAGATATACAGAGGCCAGTTTGGTTAAAAAGCTAGAAGAACTGGGCATTGGCCGCCCGTCTACTTATGCACCAACCATTTCTACAGTACAAAACCGTGGTTATGTGGTAAAAGAAGACAGAGATGGTAAACAACGTAAATTTACGTCTATCGTTTTAGCAGACGGACAGGTAAAAAAAGAAATCAAATCGGAAATTACCGGTGCTGAGAAATCCAAACTCTTCCCAACTGATATTGGTGAAGTAGTAAACGATTTCTTAGTGGAACATTTTAAAGGCATTGTAGATTTTAACTTTACAGCCAAAGTAGAAAAGGAATTTGACGAAATTGCACAAGGTTTACAGGAGTGGACCAAAATGCTGCACTCTTTCTATAATCCTTTCCATAGTGAAGTAGAAACCACTTTAGAAACTGCCGAACGTGCTACAGGTGAACGTTTATTGGGCTTAGATCCTGCCACAGGCAAAAATGTATATACTAAGGTTGGTAAATTTGGACCATTGGTGCAGATCGGCGAGCTTGATGAGGAAGAAAAACCACGTTATGCCAGTTTAATGCGTAATCAATCGGTAGCCACCATTACTTTGGATGATGCATTGGAACTGTTTAAACTTCCATTCCAATTACCTGATTTTGAAGGTAAAGAGGTAATGATTGGTGTAGGCCGTTTTGGTCCGTATGTAAAGTGGGGCGAAAGTTTTATTTCACTTCCTAAAAATGAGGAGCCTTTATCGGTAACTTATGATAGAGCAGTTGAAATTATCAAACAGAAAATGGATGATGATGCACCTATTGCCCACTATGAAGGTTTAGGCGTTACAAAAGGTAAAGGGCGCTTCGGTCCGTTTATTAAATGGAACGATCTTTTCATCAATATTCCGGCAAAAGGATACGATTTCGATAATTTAACACAAGAAGATATCAATACTTTAATCGGCAAAAAAGTAGAAAAAGAAGCCAACAGGTACATTAAAACCTGGGATGCTGAAAAAATCTCTATTGAAAATGGCCGTTGGGGACCGTTCATCCGTTTTGGCAAATTGATGCTTAAATTAAGGAATAACGAGGCAACCAAGCAGAAATATACACCAGAAGAACTGGCTGATATTGACTTAGAAGTGGTGAAGAAAATGATTGTGGAGCAGGTGCCTAATGCTTTTGAAACGAAGAAAAAAGCGCCGGCAAAGAAAAAAGCTGCGCCGGCAAAAAAAGCAGTAGCGAAGAAAAAATAGGCCAGAATTAAATGATTTTAGGATGGTAGGATTCTATCATCCTAAAATAAATTATACAATTAACCGATTAAGCAGTTTAAACAGTTAACCCAGTTGAAAGCAGATTTACCAGAAAATACAGTTGAAGATATCGCGATGGCCGTTGTATTAATGGGCGAAACACCTGAAGTAAAAAGCTGGACGGTTTATCTCGTCAATTTAAAAAACGAACCCATAACAAATGTGTTAATCAGCTCTAAAGGTTATGGTGAAAAAGACGGGAAGCAGGTAAAAACTTCTGTATTAAGGCACTTTGTTGGTGATATGGAAGCAAATTCTTTTGCTGGCGTAGAAGCTATTGATCCCGAAGTATTTGGCTTAACGAACGAATATTGGCTAAGCTACTACATTGATAGTACCATTTACGACAAAAAGTTTATTTTCCTGCCCGAAAGCATTATTGATTCTAATCTGATTAAAATCCCATTGGTGAACAGACCTGGGGTGATGATAAAATAGTCGTGAGTCATAAGTCCAGAGTCCAGAGTCTTTGACTACCGATTTAGGACTATAAAGTAGGACTATAAAGAAAACTAAATAATAAGTCATTTCTTGTGCATTTAGCGCTCACAACTCCAAACTCTCAACTCCAAACTTAACTAAGGCACCTTAACCGCCTGTCTGCCAAGCAACTTCCAGCCTGTTTTTTCTTTACTCCAGATTAAAAGAATATACAATTTTACACTTCCTGGAACATTTTTATCGTTTGTTTTAGCATTTAGGGTATGCCTAACTAAAGCTGTTTTATTCTGAATAATAACCGATTGATCTGTTAAGCTGATATCTACGAAATCAGATTCGCCAGAAAGTAAAGAATGTAAAAACTCCTGTTTAGTCTGTATTTTCCCACCCGAATGCCCATAGCTTAAATTATTAAGCACCATTTTATCCAAAGCCATGCTATCCGGGCTAACCATCAGTTTGGTCAATTGCGTCACTGCATTTTCTACTTCAGCTTTCTGCGCAAAACAAAAATGTGTAGGAATTAATAAACACGAAAGAATTAAGAGTTTCTTGATCATATCTGGTTGTATTGACGTTGATGCTGTAAACATATCCAAAACCCTTCAAATGGACAAACCATTCGCTTTAATTTTCAACATTATTTCTTTTAACGTCTATTTTAGTTAATTTTCAGACGGAATAGCGGAATTTAGGCGTATTAGAATGAATTACGGCATAACAATTGTTGCAACCGCAGCATTATATTCTCATTTATCTTAACGAATTTCATTTATGGAACAACCATCTACCTACCAATCGTCCTCAAAAAAGAAATTTATTTTTATTGGCCTGCTTGCTGTTTCAATAGTGGCAATTGTATTTATCTATTTCAATAGAAAAAAGAAAAACCATGAAGAAAACCAGGCTTATGCGAAATATATCGAAGCCTATACTTCCGGTACCATTTCGAAAAAGAGTTTTATCCGCGTCCACCTGGCTAATGCCGCAACAGGCATGCAGGATTTAGGCAAAGCAGATAGCCGCGAACTTTTCGACTTCTCTCCTTCTATCTCTGGAAAAACCTACTGGATAGATCCTCAAACGGTTGAATTCAGACCTGATGAGAACCTTAAACCTGGCAAAAATTACGAGGCTACCTTCAAACTTTCTGAAGTTTCTGCTACAGAAAAAGGTCTTGAAGATTTCGATTTTGATTTTAAAGTAATTACCCCGGGGATCATGTTGTCGCAAAACGGCTTGGTTTCACAGAACAACACATCGCTGGATTACATGAAGCTTACAGGCGAAGTAGCTACTGCAGACGTAGAAGAAACCAGTAAAATAGAAAAAACCGTTTCATTGGATTTTGACCAAAAGTTAAAAATCAAATGGCAGCACGATCCGGCAAAAAATACCTCTAAATTTACGATCGATAGTATTAAAAAGACTGGTAATGACCAAAATCTAAAATTAGAATGGGATGGTGACGCCATTGATGCCGATCAGAAAGGAGAAGTGGAAGTTCGCGTTCCGTCCATAAATAAATTCGAAATCCTTGATATGAAAGCCATTCAGGGTGAAGAAGATTATGCATTGGTGCAGTTTTCTGAGCCGATTGGTGTAGGACAGGATTTAACCGGTATGATTACGCTGGGCAACCTAAGCGATGTTAGGTATACCATTGAAGCCAGTCAGGTTAAAGTGTACGCTCCTGAAGAATTAAAGGGCAATTATGCCTTAAGTGTAAATGCGGGAGTCGAAAATATCAATGGCAAAACGCTAACCACCGGTAAAGTAGCTAATCTTGTTTTTGAAGATAAACTTCCATCGGTTACCATTGCAGGTTCAGGTACCATTTTACCCAATTCAGGAAAATTGGTTTTACCCTTCGAAGCGATTAATTTAAAAGCGGTTGATGTAACAGTAATCAAAATTTACGAAAATAATATTCCACAGTTCTTCCAGACTAATAGCTATAAGGATGGCAATGAACTGCGCAGAGTAGCGAAACCTATTTTACAGAAAACCGTTCGCTTAGATGAAGACAAAGCGCTTAACCTTCATAAAAAGAACCGTTTTACACTCGATCTGGATAAAATGATCCGTACGGAGCCTGGTGCGATGTATCGTGTTACCATTGCTTTCAGACAGGAATATAACGCCTATAATTGTAAAGCTGGAGAAGAAAAAGGCGATGGTGACGATGAGCAAAGCGAATATGAGAATTATGATGATTATGGTGAAAAGATTGATGAGGACGATGATTTTTGGAAGCGTTATAATAATTATTATCCGCCAAATTACAAATGGAACGATAAAGACAATCCGTGTACACCATCATTTTATACCACCCAGCGCTGGGCCAGCAGGAATTTAATTGCTTCGAATATAGGCTTAGTGGCCAAACGCGGTAACGACAATAGCATGCTGATTGTCGCGACCGATTTATTGACGGCAAAACCATTGAGTGGTATAAACCTGGAATTAATGGATTACCAAAAGCAAATCATTTTTACGACTAAAACTGATGGTGATGGTTTTGCAAGTTTTGACTTAAAACGCCAGCCATTTTTATTGATCGCTAAAAATGGTTCGGAACGTGGATACCTGAAATTAGACGATGGCAGCTCGCTTCCTTTAAGCAGGTTCGATGTGGGTGGCGATGTAGTTCAAAGTGGCTTAAAAGGTTTTATTTATGGCGAACGTGGCGTTTGGCGACCTGGTGACAGTTTATTTGTTTCTTTCGTTCTGGAAGATAAACTAAAAAAACTTCCGGCGAATTATCCGGTAACCATGGAATTCTATAATCCCAAAGGCCAGCTTTACAAAAGATTGATTAATGGCAAGCCTTTAAATGAATTCTATACCTTTAAAACAGCGACAGAAGGTACTGCACCTACCGGTAACTGGATGGCCAAAGTGAAAGCAGGCGGTGCTACTTTTACCAAAACCTTAAAAATTGAAACCGTAATGCCAAACCGTTTGAAAATTGATTTCAACGTTGGCAACAAAACATATTTAAGTGCAGGAACTTCAGCCGCTACTCTATCTGCAAAATGGCTATTCGGTGCCGTTGCACAAAACTTAAAAGCGAAGGTTGATGTAAACTTAAACACTACCGAAACCAAGTTTAAGGGCTTTGAGGGTTTTAGTTTTGATAATCCTACGGTTAACTTTGAATCGCAGGTTAAAACCATTTTCGAAGGCACGTTAAACCAAAACGGTACCGCGCAGATCAACACTAATCTAAATGAGAACAATACGGCTCCTGGTGTGTTGAGAGCAAACTTCACAACCAAAGTTTTCGAACCGGGAGGTAATTTCAGCATCGATAATTTCAGTATTCCTTACCATGTATACAACAGCTATTTAGGCATCCGCACTGAAAAGGGCGATCGTTTAAGTGGTATGTTGGTTACCGGAAAAGAGCATAAAATTGAAATCGTTAATGTAAATACGGATGGAAAATTATTGAGCGGCACCAAAACCGTTACCGTAGAGTTATATAAAACACAATGGCGCTGGTGGTGGGAACAGGATGATCAATACACTTACGCCAACTTCACCCAAAACCAGTACAATAAACTGGTAGAAAGTCATCAGGTTAACCTATTCAATGGAAAAGGAAGCTGGAATTTACGTGTTGATGAACCAGAATGGGGACGTTATTTAATTTTAGTTCGCGATGTAAATGGCGGACATGTTACCGGAAAATCTGTTTACATAGATTGGCCGGGCTGGGCACAACGCGAACAAGGCAGCAACCCAACAGAGGCCTCTATGTTATCTTTCACAGCTAATAAAGAAAAATTTACCGTTGGAGAAGATATTACTTTAACTATTCCAACAGGCAAAAATGGAAGAGCACTTATCTCAATTGAAAATGGAAGCCGGGTATTAAAAACCTTCTGGGTAGATACCAAAGCCGGACAAACGCAATTTAAGTTCAAGGCTGAAAAAGAGATGGCGCCTAATGTTTTTGCCAACATTACGTTATTACAACCACATGCACAAACGGTTAACGACTTACCAATTAGGATGTATGGTGCTATTCCACTTTCTATAGAAGATCCGCAAACCATTTTAAAACCGACCATTAAAATGGCCGATAAAATTAAACCGGAAACCGAAAATACCATTACTGTAGGCGAGCAAAACGGTAAAGCAATGACCTATACTATTGCCCTGGTTGATGAAGGTTTACTAGACTTAACCCGATTTAAAACTCCGGATCCACATGGTGCATTTTATGCCCGCGAAGGTTTGGGCGTTAAAACCTGGGATTTATTCGACTATGTTCTTGGTGCATGGGGTGGAAATTTAGAACGTATTTTAAGCATTGGTGGTGACGGTAGCATCAATAAAAACCTTAATCCGGCTAAAGCGAACCGCTTTAAAGCAGTGGTTAAATTTATGGGGCCATTTACCATTGGTAAAGGTGAAAGCAAAACACATAAATTTAAATTGCCACAATATATCGGTGCGGTAAGGGCAATGGTAGTTGCCGGGCAAGACGCAGCCTACGGCTTTGCAGAAAAATCTGTTCAGGTTAAAAAGCCGCTAATGGTTTTGGCTACCCTACCGAGGGTAATCGGTCCTGGAGAAAGTTTCACCCTGCCTGTTACGGTATTTGCGACAGAGAACAACCTTAAAAATGTATCGGTACAACTCCAGGCAAATAATTTAATTGTTCAAGGCAGTAACAAACAACAACTTTATTATAAACAAACAGGCGAGCAAATGGCCTATTTCGAAGTTAAAGCACCAAACACAGTGGGCATTGCCAAAGTTAAAGTGATTTCACAAAGTGGAGCTGAAAAAACGGTTTATGATGTGGAAATGGACATCCGAAATCCAAACCCGTATGTAACGAATGTGGTGTCTGCAACAGTTCAGCCGCATACCAAATGGGCTGTAAACTATTTACCGATCGGAATGACAGGCACCAATTCTGGCTCACTGGAAGTATCTTCTATCCCAGCAATTAACCTTGGCAAAAGATTGAGTTACCTCATTCAATATCCCCATGGCTGTGTTGAGCAAACGACTTCGGGTATATTCCCACAACTATTTTTAGATCGGCTGAGCCCATTGAACGAACAACAGAAAGCCAGAACAGAGAAAAATATTAAAGCTGGCATAACCAGACTGAAAGGTTTCCAAACTACTGATGGTGGTTTATCTTACTGGCCTGGAGAAGGCACATCTGATGAATGGGGAAGTAATTATGCCGGCCATTTCTTAGTTGAGGCACAAAATGCTGGTTATACCCTACCTGTTGGCCTTCTTGATGAGTTGTTGCGCTTTCAAAAATCAAAAGCCACAAACTGGGCGCCAAACAGCAATAATTTCTATGGTGGCGATTTATCACAAGCCTACCGTTTATACATGCTGGCACTGGCTAAAAAACCTGAAATGGCTGCCATGAACCGTTTAAAAGCTTTCCAATTTTTATCTGTCGCAGCGAAATGGCGTTTAGCTGCAGCTTATAAACTGGCCGGGCAAAATGAGGTGGCTCAAAACATGATCAGAGGTTTGGATACATCCATCCAGGCTTACAAACAATTAGGTGGAACTTATGGTTCTGATGTACGTGATGAAGCGATGATTTTAGAAACGTTAACCCTACTCGGTCAGAAAGCAAAAGCAGCCAGTTTATTACAACCTTTAGCTGCTAAATTGGGCGAAAATACCTGGTACAGTACACAAACAACTGCATATAGTTTGTTGGCTATTGCTAAATTCTGTGGATCTAATCAATCGGCAAATAAACTGCAATTTCAATATGTATTGGATGGAAAGTCTGCACCTGTAAGCTCGAACCAGTACATTAATAGTACTCCAATTACTTTTAAAGGTAATACTGCATCAGTTACCAATAATGGAAATAATGTATTGTTTGTTCGTTTGGTTTTAGAAGGGCAACCAGTTGCGGGTCAGAACAACTTCTTACCTAACCGTCCTGAGGTTTTGGATATGAGTGTGATTTACAAACGTTTAAACGGAAAGGTTTTAGATCCTACCACTTTAAAACAAGGAACAGATTTCTATGCAGAGGTAACTGTAAAAAATCCTGGGCGAATGGGTTACTACGAACAAATGGCATTAACTCAAATTTTCCCTTCTGGATGGGAAATTATCAATACACGCGTTAATGATAATCAAAGTATTTTAGCTTCATCTCCTTTCACCTATCAGGACATCAGGGACGATCGTGTTTTCACTTACTTTAACGTAAGAGAAGGTGAAAGCCTGGTTTATAAGGTATTGCTGAACGCATCTTATCTGGGCAAATATTACTTATCAGCTGTTCAATGTGAAGCGATGTATAATAATGATATTTCGGCCACAGAAGCAGGCAAGTGGGTGCAGGTGGTGAAGTAGAGTTGACATTTAATATTATTATAGCAACCAGATCATTAGGGGCGAAAAAAAACGAGGGTAAAATTAAATGCATTTTACCCTCATTCAAATTACGAGGGTAAATTTTACTCTCGTTTAAAATACAAGGGTAAAATTTATCTATATTTACACTCGTCATATAGATATAGATATAGGTAAAATTACTTCTGTTATGGAAAAATTTAAAAAAGAAATACCTTATAATAAATTACCTTTATTACCTCCTGATAAGGATATCGAAACCAAAGAAATATTGCTTAAAACAATTTCTGCAAGCAGAGCGCTAGCTCAATTAAATGGTGCACTTGTTAATTTACCAAACCCAACACTTTTTTTAGATACCATTCATTTACAAGAAGCAAAAGCTAGTTCAGAAATTGAAAACATCATTACAACAAATGATGAATTATACAAAAACCTAGTAGCCGACAATAATTTTGAGAATAGCTTAACAAAGGAGATCTTAAATTACAAAGAAGCTTTATGGCTAGGTTTAGAAAAACTAGAGAAGAAACCCTTTATCACTACAAATTTATGTATAGAGATAGTACAGTGTATAAAACAGAACCAGGCAGCAATTAGAAATACGCCAGGAACAACTTTAAAAAACAATAAAGGCGAAGTGATTTATACGCCACCCGCAGGTGAAAATATTATTAGGGAAAAATTAGCTGATTTAGAAAAATTCATAAATACCAGTAATAAAATTGATCCTTTAATAAAAATGGCAGTAATGCACTATCAGTTTGAAGCAATACACCCCTTTGCAGATGGAAATGGTAGAACCGGACGTATTTTGCTTTTACTATATTTAAAAATAAGTAAGCTTTTGCACATCCCTGCTATTTACTTAAGTGGATACATCATCAAGAATAAAAATGATTACTATAAAAATATAAAAGCTGTAACCGAAAATAACAATTGGGAATCTTATATCATTTACATGCTGGATATGATAGAGGTTACAGCGAAGATAGGCATTACCCAGTTGGAAAATATTACCAGATTAATGGACTTGACTGCCAATGAAATTAAATTGAAATTACCAAAAGTGTATTCAAAAGACTTAATTGAAATTTTATTCAAATTACCCTATACAAAACGACAAACACTAACAAATGCAAATTTAGGAACACCTAAAACCGTTGGGAATTACCTTACGTTATTAGAGTCTAATGGTTTCTTAAAATCGACTAAAGTGGGAAAAGAGAAGCTTTATATCAATTATAAATTACTTGATATTTTAGAGAAAAATTAAATGTACCTGAATATAAATTTACAAATGGAACCTCTTAAATTTTAAGCTTAAGTTCCTTATCCTCAAAATCTACATGAACAAAATCCCAAAAGCATTCCTCATTTCCGACATCATCTGCTTTGTATTGCTTTTGGCTTTCCTTTTTTCATTACCATCCAAACTTTTCAAAACGCCTACCTCCTATGTTATCGAGGCTAGCAATGGCAATTTATTGAGTGCAGCAATTGCCAGCGATGGACAGTGGCGCTTCCCGGTAGCCGATAGCGTCCCTGTAAAATTTAAGGATTGCATTATCGCTTTTGAAGATAAACGATTTTATAGCCACTTTGGCGTAGATATATTGGCCATGAGCAGGGCCATGCGACAAAACTGGCGGGCAAAAAGTGTGGTAAGTGGCGGCAGTACATTAACCATGCAGGTAATCCGTTTATCACGAAAACAAGACCGAACGGTTTGGCAAAAATTATTGGAAGTAATTTTAGCATTACGCTTAGAAATAAAATACTCAAAAGAAGAAATTATCGGCTTATATGCTGCTAATGCACCTTTTGGAAGTAACGTTGTGGGTTTAGAAGCAGCGAGTTGGCGATATTATGGTCGTGATGCCAAAACGCTCTCCTGGGGTGAGATGGCTACTTTAGCTGTTCTTCCCAACAGCCCGTCGTTGGTTCATCCCGGTAAAAACTCGAGCAGGCTGATCAAAAAAAGAAACGATTTATTAGATAAGTTAGCCAAGTTAAAATACATGGATCAGGCAACGGCTAATTTAGCTAAGTTAGAGCCTGTTCCGGGCAAGCCCATGCCCCTACCGCAAAATGCGCCTCATTTATTAAACCGTTTTAAAGCCGAAAGAGCAAGTCTAAAAATCAATTCTACGAGGATTACGTCCACATTGGATGAAAACATCCAGTTGAAAGTAAACTCGATATTAAAACGCTATAACAACCGCTACAGAGCCAACGACATTAATAATATATCGGCTTTAGTGCTTGACACCAGAACTGGTCATGTGGTGAGTTATGCAGGCAATATTTATCAGCCTGAAAATGCTGATCTACAAAGTCACGTAGATATGATTAAAGCACCACGAAGTCCTGGCAGTACCTTAAAACCTTTGCTTTATGCCAGCATGATGAATGATGGATTCATATTGCCGCACACCCTAATTCCAGATATACCGACTCAAATAGCAGGTTATTCGCCTCAAAATTATGACCTGGGTTATGACGGCGCTATTGCTGCAGATAAAGCGCTGAGCCGCTCCCTAAACATCCCGGCAGTGAAAATGTTGCAGCAATATAAATACGAACGTTTTTACGATAAATTAAAAAAACTGGGAATAGGCACACTGAACCAGCCAGCAGATCATTATGGTTTGTCGTTAATTTTGGGTGGCAGTGAAGTTACGATGTGGGATTTGGCCAACACTTACATGGGTATGGTACGTACGCTTAATCATTTCAATACCTACAAAGGCCTTTACAATCCAGAAGATTATAAACAGGCAACTTACTTTAATAATAAAACTAAAGAAGAAAAAGACTATCAGCGCAACTCATTTTTAGATCATGGTGCAATATGGGCAACCTTTAATGCCATGGAAGAAGTGATGCGCCCGGGTGATGAAGGTTTATGGGAACAATTTTCCTCGTCGCAAAGAATAGCATGGAAAACTGGTACCAGTTTTGGTTTCCGCGATGCCTGGGCCGTAGGCTTAACTCCAAATTATGTAGTGTGTGTTTGGGTAGGTAATGCAGATGGAGAAGGCAGACCGGGTTTGGTAGGAATAGAAGCGGCCGCACCTGTACTCTTTGATATTTTTAGGTTATTACCCAATGGAAAATGGTTTGAAACGCCCACAACCAAGCTTAAAAAGCTTAAAATTTGCAAAAAAAGCGGTTACAAGGCAGCAGAATATTGCACAGATGTTGTAGAAGAGCTTGTTCCCGTTTCCGGAGAAAAAACTGCCATTTGTCCTTTTCACAAATTGGTCCATTTAGACAGAACAGGTACTTTTAGGGTCACCGACCAATGTGAAAGCATACCCTATATGCAGCACAAAAGCTGGTTTATTTTACCACCGGCCATGGAATATTATTATAAAATAAAAAACAGCGATTATAAATCCCTCCCTCCTTTTAAAGCTGGCTGTGAACTCTCGGGCGGAAATAGCGTAATGGAAATCATTTATCCAAAAAATAACGCGATAGTTTACATTCCCTTAGAACAGGATGGATCAAGAGGTAAAATTGTGCTTAATGCAGCTCACCGAAATCCAGATGCTAAAATATATTGGCACATTGATAATGAATACGTAGCAACAACAACTAATTTTCATCAATTGGCCATTAGTCCACCACCAGGTAAACATACCTTAACCTTAGTTGATGAAAATGGAGAACGCCTGGTACAGGCTTTTACTGTTTTGGATAAGGAAAAGAAAGGTGGTAGGTAAAGGGTGAAGATTTAGGCAGTGATTTATATTTTTCTTTCCTCTACTGCCTTGAGTTTTATAAACCTGATATAGTGAAAATCCTTTTTAATTTGCAACGACCTTAAATACACTGTCATGCTGAGGCACGAAGCATCTGTAACCGATACACTCCTCCTTATTCAATGCACTGACAGCACCTGTTAAAAAGATTGGAACGATAGCAGGACTACAGTAACCGATTAACACAGAACCCTGCTTTTCAAAAAACAAAAATCAGATTTTACAGACCACAACTCCCTATACTTCCGTCCGCGTTACTACCAATTTGCGCTCAATAGTACCATAAACAACTAAATACTGTGCAATCATATAAGTAGCCATAATCAGCGCAACGCCTTGTGGAATGGGTTGCGCAAATTTATTAACAGCTAAGACACTGTCAGACAGCAAGAAAAACAACGCACCATAAAGTATAAGTTTAAAACTAAAAATATTCACTTTTCCATAGCGGTTAACAGCCATTAATGCCATCACACAGATGATAATGGCATACATTAAAACAGGGAACTGCATTGCTCCTAGTTTTGGCTGGAGGTAGAAAAACAGACCTGAGCAAAAAATGGCAAATGCCCCCACAGCCCATAAAAAATAGGGTGTTTTATGACTTGGGTTCGATTTATGATCGAGCGTAAATGCCCTGATGTAAAAAATATGGCAAACTAAAAAAGCAGCCAATCCGAAGATAAAAAAACTTGTCCTTCCATCCTGCAGCAGCAATAACAGATCCCCTACCCATGCAAAAATTAATCCTGTAAAAATCCTTTTATGGAAACGGCCTTTCAAATTTGTAGCAACATATAGCCATACTAAAAGTACCAGCACAATCAGCGGTTTAGAAAAAGTCCGCAAGCTTGTATTATTGCTATATTCGGCATATAGCTGAATTACAAATACAAGGGAGAATATAAATGAAAATAGTTTAGTCTTCATCAGTATTAAGATTTGCATTCTGCAAATTAAAAAACCAAATTACGGATATTAAATGGATAGCCACAAAAATTACTCAATAACGGATCAAGCGTAAAAGTTGGGGATTAATTCTAGGCATAAATTTTAGCTAATCTGAATAAGAAGAATTTTACATTTCTCACTCCTCTAAATTGTGCTCTGAATGCTT
>Ga0308165_1000786_pt1 | contig 50622 bp, 55 predicted proteins | sample PhyWR2_FD_201032 | JGI IMG/M metagenome (GOLD analysis project Ga0308165, IMG submission 201032) | Phyllosphere microbial communities from UC Gill Tract Community Farm, Albany, California, United States - DLSLW.R2 | ecosystem: Host-associated > Plants > Phyllosphere > Unclassified | place: USA... | reverse complement strand
TTAGAAATCACAGATGCAAACTTCGAGGAGCTTGTATTAAAATCAGATAAACCCGTATTAGTAGATTTTTGGGCAGAATGGTGTGGCCCTTGTCGCATGGTTGGTCCAGTAGTAGAAGAGATCGCTAAAGAATATGATGGTAAAGCGGTAGTTGGAAAAGTAAACGTTGATAACAACCCTCAAATTTCAATGCAGTTTGGTATCCGCAATATCCCTGCTTTATTATACTTTAAAGGTGGCGAAGTGGTAGACAAACAAGTTGGTGCTGTTCCAAAATCAGTATTAGCCGAAAAATTAAACAAGCAATTGGCTTAGTTTAAGCTAAAACAGAAATACTAAAGCCGCAAGGCTTGTAACATATTTAAAACCCAGATCTATTTAATGGATTTGGGTTTTTTTATGCAGACTTATTTTTGTTTCTTTAATAAAAAACTAACAATCATGTCTATTAGCTTAATAAATAATAAAACTTTAGGTGTTTTATTAACCGGTTTAGCACTAAATTGTGTAAACATGGATTGTGTTTCGGCACAAAGCCCGGTTGAAACCAATACACCTTCAGCCGATTATAAACCAGCCTTTGCCGGGCAAACCCGAATTGCAGGTGTTAAAACCAAAGCAGCACTGGATATATCGGTTATTAACGAAAAATTAGAAAACCCATGGGCCATATCTGTGCTTCCTGATGGCCGGTTCTTAATTACCCAAAAACAAGGTACCATGGTTATTTTAAATGCTGATGGGAAACTAAGTAAAAAGATAACCGGTTTACCAAAGGTAGATCCATCAGGTCAGGGTGGTTTATTGGATGTAACCTTAGATCCCAATTTTGCCAAAAACAGAATGGTTTACTGGGCTTATTCGGAGCCACAAGATAAAGGTGTTTTATTGGCTATAGCCAAAGGAAAATTGGCTGCAAGTGAAACCACGATAGAGAATCAAACCATTATTTACCGGGCTACACCAGCTTATAACGGTAAACTGCAGTACGGATCTCGCATTGTTTTTGATAAAAACGGCAATTTATTTGTGAGCACAGGTGAGCGTTCAGGTAGCGATATCCGCATGCAGGCGCAGTATTTAAATTCTTCGCTGGGTAAAATTCTACACCTAACTACCGATGGTAAAGCTGTGGCCAATGGCCCTTTTGCAGGCAAAGCCGATGCCCGCCCCGAAATTTATGCATTGGGCTTACGTAATCCGGATGGGTTGGCCATTAACCCACAAACAGGCGACTTATGGGAAGCAGAATTTGGCCCCAAAGGTGGAGATGAAGTAAACATTATTAAACCAGGCAAAAACTATGGCTGGCCTGTAATTACTTACGGAACGGAATATAGCGGTAAACAAGTAGGCGATGGCATACAACAAAAAGAGGGTATGGAACAACCGGTTTACTACTGGAACCCAAGTATCTCGCCGGGCTGTATTGCATTTTACAACAGCAACAGCATAGCCGAGTGGAAAGGCAATTTATTTGTGGGTGGCCTTGGCGGCTCGCACATTATCCGTTTAGTAATTAAAAACGATAAAATTGTGGGCGAGGAAAGGTTATTAGAAGGTAAAGGGGAGCGTTTCAGGGATATGGTAGAAAAAGATGGCGCACTTTATTCGGTGACCGATAACGGGCATTTGTATAAAATAGCTAAGAAATAATATTTGATACGGTTGTTTGGTGAGCGACCAAACAAGGAATACGTTTTACCCCGCAGGATGAAAGCTTGCGGGGTGTTTTTTTATCACTCCGGACAAACCTCGCAGGTTTTTAAAACCTGCGAGGTTTTGAGTAACGGAAAGGTTTTTTATAAATCTTTTATTAGCTTTACGCTATGCAGGCAGTAAACTACGAAAATGAAACAAGCTACGGTAATTTAGAATTGCTTGCCCAACAGGTAGTAGAAGGTTTTATTACCGGTTTGCATAAAAGCCCGTTTCATGGTTTTTCGGTTGAATTTGCCGAGCACCGCCAGTATAACATTGGCGACAATGTGAAAAACATTGATTGGAAACTCTACGCAAAAACCGATAAACTTTACAGCAAACGTTTCGAAGAAGAAACCAATTTGCGTTGTCAGTTTGTAATTGATGCTTCTTCGTCGATGTACTTTCCCGAGCCTAAAAACAACAAGCTGATTTTTGCTATACAAGCTACTGCATCGTTAATGTACCTGCTTAAAAAACAACGCGATGCTTTTGGATTGAGCCTTTTTACTGACGAGATCTTGTTAAATTCTCCGGCAAAATCGACTACCGTACACCAGAAATTTTTATTTACCCAGTTAGAAGAGCTGCTGCAAAAACCTAAAGTAAACGCCAAAACCAATTTAAGCGAGTCGTTGCACCAGGTTGCCGAGTTGATCCATAAACGTTCGCTGGTGGTTATTTTCAGCGATTTGTTTAACACAGAAACCAGTGCAGAAAAAACAGAACAGTTTTTCGATGCCTTGCAACACCTTAAGTTTAATAAGCATGAGGTGGTGGTTTTTAATGTAGTTGATAAAACCAAAGAAGTAAATTTCGAATTCGAAAACCGCCCTTACCAGTTTATTGATATGGAAACCGGCGAAACCATTAAAGTACATACCAACCAGGTTAAAGAAAATTACACTGCTGCAGTGGCCGATTATCGGCAGCAAATTGCTTTAAAATGTGCCCAGTATAAAATTGATTTGATTGATGCCGATATGAACGAAGGTTTTTATCCCGTATTGCAGGCTTATCTCATTAAAAGGCAAAAACTGGGCTAATCTTATTTAAGGCAAACAACAGATGGGCCGCGCTGTTAATATCATACACGATTTAAATTTAAATTCCATAATATGTTAGAAAAAGGCACTATAGCTCCCGATTTTGAATTGAATGTTACGCCCGATCAGAAAATAAAACTTAGCGATTTTAAAGGCAAAAAAAATGTAATCCTGGCTTTTTATCCTGCCGACTGGAGTCCGGTGTGCAGCGACCAAATGGCGCTTTACAACGAAATGCTTAAATACTTTACTAAACACGATGCGCAGATTTTTGGTATATCTGTAGATAGCACCTGGTGCCACCTGGCGTTTGAAGAAAACCGCAAACTACACTTTTCCCTACTGGCCGATTTTGAACCTAAAGGCGCTGTTTCTAAAGCCTACGGGGTTTACAACGAAAAAACCGGAACCAGCGAAAGGGCACTTTTTGTAATTGATAAAGAAGGTAAAATTGCCTGGAGTTATTTATCGCCCATAGCAGTTAATCCTGGCGCCGATGGCATATTAGAAGCTTTAGAAGAACTTGACCAGCAATAATTATGAGCACATTAAAACCCGAAGTTAACAGCAACGATCATATTCAGGGCGATGATACCGCCAGTGTTACTATAGTAGAATTTGGCGATTACCAATGCCCTTATTGTGGAAATGCTTATCCCATTCTGAAAGAAATTGAAGAGACCTTTGGTCACCAGATCAAATTTGTGTTTCGCCATTTTCCGTTGGCTAATGCCCATCAGTATGCTGTTCCAGCTGCCCTGGCAGCTGAAGCGGCAGGTTTGCAAGGTAAATTTTGGGAAATGCACGATGCGCTTTTCGATAACCAGTACCGGTTAGATGGCGATTTATTTGATGAACTGGCCGAAACCATTGGTTTAGATCTGGAAAAGTTTCAGCAAGATAGTGCTTCTGACGTGCTGAGAGAGAAAGTGGAGCATGATTTCGACAGCGGTGTACGTAGCGGTGTAAACGGAACCCCTTCATTTTATGTAAACGGAGCCAAGTTTGATGGAGCTGCCACGGACCTGTATCAGATGCTTAAAGAAAGTACCGAATAGAAGGAAAAGACAGGAGAAAAATCAGTTTTTTGTGTTCGTTGAGTAGTGGATAGGCAACGCCTCTATTAGTCGAGCGTAAAGTTAATGCTCATTGTATATCTTATATGGGTGATTTTAACGATATGAAATTCACAGTCGCCTGGCACTAAACGCTGGGAAATGGTGATTAACTGATTTGGTTTAAGTTCGATCTTCCGATTAATCTGATAGTTTCTGGTGCAACCTTTGCTTGTATCGCCCTCGAGCAGAACAAAAGGAATCTGGAGCTGCTGTTTAGTTTTGTTTTTTATTGTAATGTTCGCAAAAGTGGCGAGGTTACGATCGTGTGTATATTTTAGGGATACAGAGAAAAAAGAGTTTTGCCAGTTGGTCTGATCAGCCAATGTTGGTTTAGTCATTTGACGTGCTTTATTGCTGTTAATTTGGACAGGTTTATCCTGGTTTTTTTGAGCTTTAATTTCTGCCTGCGGCATTATCAAAAAAACATGCGAGAGGATGGTTAGTATTCCTATTACTTTAGCGAGCATAATTTGAAATGTAGTTATTTTAGTAACCGTAAGTTATTGCTTTTTTTAAAATAAACCTACGGTAGAATTTCAAATAAAAAACCTCATGTATTTTGCAATACATGAGGTATCAGATAAGGGTAACCGGAAAACTAAAAAACTAATTATGAGTTTTTAGAATTTAACAAAATAGAAATCGCTTCGTGTTTTGTTATTTCAAAGGTGCACTTCAATTATGAAGTTTTAGTGAAGAAACCTTAGGCTGTTCTTATTGCAGTGCTTATGTTACAAGTTAAAATAAAGAACAATTATTAAGGGATTGATCATCTGTTTTTAGGTTGTTTTTTTCTGGTATAAAGGTTTTGCAGCTGGGCCAATGCGGTTATCAGTTTATCTTCATCGCCGGCAAGGCAGTAATATTTAATTCCGTTTTTATCATTATCGGGCTCGTCTTCGCGCTTATCAAAAACCGGGTAAATTGATTTAAGTTTGGTACTGGTTTGTTCGTGGTTAACCTTGAAGCCTTTCCAGTTGGGGATTTGTGATTTGTTAGTGGTTTCTAATTTGGCATTATCCCGACTGAAAAATGCTTTTCCTTCGGTAAAGATGCCGTAATTCATTTCTTCATCAATTGTAAATGAATTTGTAGTAATTTTAAATTCAGTCATTACACCATTATGCATCGTCATGTCGGTTCCGCCGATAGCTTTTGCGAGCAGTTGATTAATGGTTTTAACGATTTCGGCCTTGTTTTGAGCGAAGCTGCTAATTGTGGTTGCCAGCAAGAAGGCCAGGATAAGTTTTGTTTTCATAATTCTTTAAGGTTAAATATTTGTGTGTATCTAAATTTAAATAATTATTAGTCAATAAACATTATTATAAAAATTTTACCTGGTACTAAATCATATGATATATTTACACCTTAAATATATAAACAATGAATTACCGCAAACTCATCGCATTAAGCACATTATTCTTATTGCTGTTTACAACCTTACCAACTTTTGCCCAAAATGCGGCAGACACTACAACTAAAAAGCTGGCCCTTCAGTTAAAAGATTTTTATAAATACATGGGTGCAAATATAAAGTATCCAGGTAAAGCGCAAATGGAGAATGTACAGGGAACCACCATTTTTCTAATCAAGGTAGATCATGGCCAGATACAAAACGTAGAAACCGCTTTGAATTTAGAAGGGCTGAGTGAAAATGTTAAAACTCTGATTTCAACATATACCGAGCTACCTAAAACAATGAATGGAAAGTATAGCCTTGGTGTTAGATTTATAATAGGAAATGGTTCAAATACAGCAGTTGATGAGAAGGCAATTATACCTGCTGATTATGTTAAACTATCTAATGTGACAATAATGGTATCAAGTCCTCCCCGGGCTCAAACTGCACCCGACACTAATACTTATGGGATTGAAGAAGTAGATACGCCACCTAATTTTCCCGGCGGATACCATGCGCTTCAGGAGTATTTCTATAAAACCATTAAGTATCCGGCCGAAGCCCTAAAAAATAAAGTAGAAGGAAGAATCTATTTTAGTTTTAAAATAGATTATGATGGCAATGTTAAGAATGTGAAAGTATTAAGGGGGTTGGGAGCTGGATTGGATGAACTTGCAAAAGATGCGATGAAAGACTGCCCGAAGTGGAATGCCGCCATCAAAAATGGCCAAACCGTAAGTACCAGGTTTAGCTACTTTGCAGAATGCAGGTTGCCTAATCCGTAATTTTAAAAAGAACCGTCATTGCGGGAAGGCTTTTTCAGCCGCCGAAGCAATGACGATCTCCTAAGAAAGCCTGTCGAAACGCTTAAGGGAATTTCGGCAGATCCTTCGACAGGCAACCATTGACAGGCCCAATAGAAGAATCGTCATTTCGACTGAAGCCAGCCGGTTTTTCACCGGTGGTGGAACGGAGAAATCTATCTCAATAGATTTCTCGACTACGTTGCACTCCGCTCGAAATGACGACCCCGGAAGTGCCTGTCACTCATATTGATTTTATACAATAAATTACCCCTCAGGATGGCATTTTATGGGGTATTATAAATTCCCTCTCAATTCTTGTTCGCGCTCTAAAGATTCGAAAAGGGCTTTAAAATTACCTGCACCAAAACTTTGGGCGCCTTTACGCTGAATAATCTCGAAGAAAAGCGTTGGTCTGTCTTCTACAGGTTTGGTGAAAATCTGCAACAAATAACCTTCTTCATCACAATCAACCAAAATACCCAGGCTTTCTAAAAGCGCAATTTCTTCATCAATTTTACCTACGCGTTGTGGCATCATATCGTAGTAAGCCTCTGGCGGTGCACTTAAAAACTCAACACCACGCGCTTTAAGTTCTTTAACTGTTTTAACAATATCTTTTGTGGCAACGGCAATGTGCTGAACGCCTTCGCCTTCATAATATTCAAGGTACTCTTCAATCTGCGATTTCTTTTTACCTTCTGCAGGTTCGTTAATCGGAAATTTAGAAAAACCGTTACCGTTACTCATTACCTTGCTCATCAGGGCCGAGTATTCGGTGTTGATTTGTTTATCATCGAAAGATAAGATGTTTACAAAGCCCATTACATCTTCATACCATTGTACAGCTTCGTTCATGCGGTTCCAACCCACATTGCCCACACAATGATCGATGTATAAAAGACCGGCATCGGCAGGCTGGTAATCGCTTTCCCATACGCGGTAACCCGGCATAAAGGTTCCGGTATAATTTTTACGCTCGATAAACATGTGTACCGTTTCGCCATAAGTATAAATACCACTCATTTTCACTTCACCGTATTCATCGGTTAGGGTTTTAGGCTCAAGATAAGGTTTTGCACCTCGTTTGGTTGTTTCTTTAAAAGCACTGTAAGCATCATCAACCCAAAGTGCCAATACTTTTACGCCATCGCCATGTTTTTTTACATGCTCTGATATCGGGTGGTCTGATTTTAAAGCTGTGGTTAAAATTAGCCTGATTTTACCTTGTTGTAGTACATACGAGGCTCTGTCGCGCACACCAGTTTCTGGTCCGGCATAGGCCAGACTCTGAAAACCAAATGCTGTTTTATAATAATGAGCAGCCTGTTTGGCATTACCTACATAAAATTCGATGTAATCAGTTCCATTTATTGGCAGGAAATCTTGTGCCTTGGCTATCTTTTCTGCAAATGTTTGTGTTTCCATTATTTTGTTATTGTTGTAAATGTTGTAAGGTTTGAATGTTGTAGCACCCTTCAACCGTTTTATATTTTTATTTTTAGCTTTCTCTTAATTTTAGACTCTGGACTCATGACTTCGGACTAAAGACTCCAAACTCAGTTACCCTTCCTGCCAGCTCTTATGATAATTTTCATCTTCAATGGCCAGTGCATCTTCGGTAATCATTAAAGGCAGAAATGGATCGATCATCACGGCTAGTTCATCTGTTTTTTCTTTCCCTATCGATTTTTCTACTGTACCCGGGTGCGGTCCGTGTGGTATTCCGCCCGGATGTAGGGTAATTTGTCCTTTTACCACACTTTTACGGCTCATAAAATCGCCATCAACATAGTACAAAACTTCGTCGCTATCTACATTGCTGTGGTTGTAAGGCGCTGGGATTGCGTCGGGGTGATAGTCGTATTTACGGGGTACAAAAGAGCAAACCACGAAATTATGCCCTTCAAAAGTTTGGTGGACGGGAGGCGGTTGGTGTAAACGGCCGGTAATGGGCTCAAAATCATGTATTGAGAACGCATAAGGGTAATGGTAGCCATCCCAGCCTACATAATCGAAGGGATGCGTGCCATAAGTGTAGGGGTAAATCAATCCCTGTTTTTTAATCAATACCTTGAAATCTCCATACTCATCGTGTGTTTGCAGGTTTTCAGGCAAGCGCAAATCGCGTTCGCAATAAGGTGCATGTTCCATCAACTGGCCATACTGATTTAAGTATCTTTTTGGCGATCTCAGCGGACTAAAACTTTCTACAATGAAGTGGCGGTTTTGTTCGGTATCAAATTCAAGCTGATAAATGGTACCACGGGGAATAATGAGGTAATCGCCGTAACCAAACTTAATCTCTCCAAAACCTGTTTTCAGCTTTCCGGTACCCTCATGGATAAAAATCATTTCATCAGCCTGACTGTTTTTATAGAAATAATCCGTCATCGATTTTTTAGGTGCGGCCAAAACGATATGCAAATCGTTGTTCACCAGTACCGGCTTTCTGCTTTTTAAAAAGTCATCTTCGGGTTTAATGTTAAAACCTATTAAGCTGGTGTGTTTCAGGTGTTTTGCGCGGGCAATTTTTGGCTCAACACTGTAAGGGTCGCCCAGGTGTTTTACAATGGTTGGCGGGTGACAGTGATAAACCAGCGAATATACGCTCGAAAAACCTTCGGTTGATACCAATTCTTCGGCGTAAAGATTTCCATCAGGTTTGCGAAAAACCGTGTGTCGTTTAGCTGGAATCTGCCCCAATTTATGATAAACAGGCATAATATATGATGTTATGGTTAGAAAAAAATCCTAAGAAATAAACAATTCAAACGGCAATGCGTTTCAATTAAAAAAAGAAAAGGGGGATAAATTACAGAGAATATTGAGCCATGATCAGCTTGGATAGCATCTTATAGCGACGGGCCGCAATTGCGTCGTTAACTAAAGTAATATGTAATGCTTTTAAGATCATGGTTTTAATGCAGCCAAGGTAAGTATTTTATTTAAAATTTGAAATTTTAATTACCTTTAATTGCTCAACAAATTATCCCGCACATGAAATTTATTTTTACGATCCTGTTCTGTCTGGCCCTCGGCTATGGCGGTTTTGCACAACAACAGCCATCAACACCAAAGGCAAAATATAAAATCAAAATTGTAGACCGTAAAGGGAAAGTAACCCGTGGATTATTTTATGCGGCCTATGATGATGGCTTAACCGTGATAAAACACAGGAGAGATACTGTAAAATTAAGTGCCGATAGCATTAGTGCACTTTACATTCACCGCAGGGGTATTGTAGCGCCTTTGGCCATTGCCGGTGGTTTAACTTTCTTTGTGATCGGGGCAACTAGCGATAAACTTGTTGAGTCGGTTGTGCTCATTATTGCAGGTGTACCAACCGGAGTAGCTGGAGGCTTACTCATTGGCGAACTCTTTGCCAATAAAAAATATTATAAACAGTTGGAAGCAAAAGATTTTTCGCTAATCAAATCCAACCTTCAAAAATATACTGCAATAAAATAATAACGCTTAAATTTTATTTTGAGCAGCCTAATTGCTTAGCTTTGTCGGGTATTTAACCAAATGATATATGAAATTAGTATCCTATAAAACCGAAGACAGAGAGCATCTTGGCATATTTATAAGCGGACATATTTATAATCTGAACAGCTGCGATAAACTGCTTCCGGATAATATGAACGAGTTTTTGCAAGGTGGCGAAGTGTTGATGGAAAGGGCCAAAAGGGTAGACGACCAGATAAAAGAAGGTAGTTTACAGGCTAAGGAAGAAATTTTTTATGAGCTTTTAGCTCCGGTTCCACACCCTGCAAGTTGCCGTGATGGATACGCTTTCAGACAGCACGTTGCTGCCGCACGCCGCAACAGAAAGGTTGATATGATTCCGCAGTTTGATGAATATCCGATTTTCTATTTTACCAACCATAATGCCATACAGGGTACAGGCGAAATTGAGTGTATGCCCGATCATTTTGATAAACTCGATTTCGAACTTGAAATTGCCGTGGTTATTGGTAAAAAGGGCAGGAATATAACTGCTGCTGAGGCAGATAGTTACATTGCCGGTTATATGGTAATGAACGATATGAGTGCCCGCACTTTACAGATGGAAGAAATGCTTTTGAACTTAGGCCCGGCCAAAGGGAAAGATTTTTCGACCGTTATTGGCCCATGGTTGGTAACACCCGATGAATTGTTACCTTATAAAGTGCCTGCAAAAGAAGGTCACGTTGGTAATACCTACGATTTAAAAATGACCTGCAGGGTAAATGGTATCGAAGTTTCGAAAGGAAATACCGCTGATATGGACTGGACCTTTGCCGAAATTATAGAGCGTTGCGCTTACGGTGTAGATATCCTTCCGGGTGATGTAATTGGTTCAGGTACGGTAGGTACTGGCTGTTTCTTAGAGTTAAATGGCACAGGTTTGCTTAACGATCCGAATTATAAAGTACAGTGGTTACAACCAGGTGATGTAGTAGAAATGGAGATTACCGGATTAGGTGCTTTAACCAATAGGATTACGAAGGCTGATACGGATTTTTCGATATTGGCGCTCAAGAAGTAGTACAACTTTTTAATATTGTACCCACTTAATAATGTATGTTTAATTGAGAGGGTTTTTATCTTAATTAAGGAACTTATTGAAGAGTCCGTCATCTCGACTGAAGCGCAGCGTAATGGAGAGATCTATACAGATTTCTCGGCTCCGTTGCACTCCGCTCGAAATGACGGCCTTTTTGTAAGTTGTATCTCGCTCAAGCTTTTCTTTCCAATGTTAAATTTACTACACTGTGCTAACTTTAAATACCTCCGATTTAACCCCTGTACAACTGCAAAACTACCTGCAGTACGCCATTGCACCGCGACCAATCTGTTTTGCCTCTACGATCGATGCCGAAGGGAATATTAATTTAAGTCCTTTCAGTTTCTTTAATATGTTTAGCACCAACCCGCCAATTTGTGTTTTTTCTCCGGCGAGGCGTGTGCGCGATAATACCACTAAGCATACTTTAGAAAATGTGCTCGAGGTTAAAGAATGCGTAATCAATATTGTTAACTACGATATGGTGCAGCAAATGAGTTTGGCCAGTACCGAGTATGCAAAAGGAGTAAACGAGTTTGAAAAAGCAGGTTTTACCATGTTAAAATCTGATTTGGTGCAGCCTCCGCGCGTGGCCGAGGCGCCGGTTCAGTTCGAGTGTGTGGTAAACGAAGTAATTGCATTGGGTGAGAGTCATGGAGCCGGAAACCTTATTTTGGCCGAGATTAAACGCATACACATTAACGAAGCCATTTTAGATGCTGAAGGTAAGATCGATCAGCAGAAAATAGATTTGGTAGCGCGTTTGGGTGGCGACTGGTATTGCAGGGTAACCGCCGATAATTTGTTTAAGGTTGCAAAACCTTTGGCCAAATTGGGGATTGGTGTAGACCGGTTACCACATGCCGTGCGCTATTCGAAAGTATTAACCGGTAACGATTTGGGGATGTTGGGCAATGTAGAGGTGTTACCGGACGATGAAGCGGTAGATTTGATTAGTAATCATGCTGAAGTTAAGGAGGTGCTGGATGCAACCATTGGCGATGCCACAAACCGCGAACGTGAATTGCATGAGCTGGCCAAAAAGTTTTTAAATAATGGCGAAGTAGAACTTGCTTTAAAGATTGTTTTGCTTTAAATTTAAGTAAGACTTAAAGCTATGCATACAATTGTTCAGGTAGACCAGTACATTATTAAATCGGCCGAGTTTGCGATTCCGATTTTGGATCATTTACGCAATTTGGTCCACAAGGCCGATGCCCGCATTGAAGAAAAAATAAAATGGGGTATGCCCAGTTTCGATTATAAAGGCATTGTATGCCAAATGGCAGCGTTTAAGCATCATTGTGTTTTCGGTTTTTGGAAAGCATCGATAATGGAAGATGAGTATGGTATTTTTAAAGATAAGGCAGAGGCAATGGGTGGCTTGGGCAAAATTACCTCTTTTGATGATTTGCCAGCAGATGAAATCCTGATTGCCTACATTCAGCAAGCTATTCAATTGAACGAGGATAATGTTAAATTACCAGCGAAGCCAAAATCGGCTGAAAAAAAGGAATTGCTTGTGCCTGAATATTTTATCGATGCTTTAAGAGAAGACCCAAAAGCCCTGGCTGTTTTTCAGAACTTTAGTCCATCAAACAAAAAAGATTACGTATTGTGGCTCCAAGAAGCTAAGACTGAAGCAACCCGCTTAAAAAGGTTAGAAACTGCTGTTGAATGGATAGGAGAGGGTAAAAGCAGGATGTGGAAGTATCAAAAGTAACGCTTGAAAGCAGGATTAAATGTTATAAGGTTGGAATGATTGAATGTTTTAAGGAATTCAATCATTCAAAATTCACTCATTCAATGACTTAAAGTATACTCACCACTTTCATGAAACGGTTTTTATAGTGTCCGTTAAAATCGGTAATGGTTACGCCATGAGCTTTGCCCGATGAGGCATGGATGAATTTAATACCGTTCTCATCAATCGAATAAATAATACCTACGTGGCCAATTCTTCTAATCCGCGAGTTGCTGCCGGTAAATATCAATACATCGCCAACTTTGGCATTTTCGAGTGTAGTTTCTGTCCCGGTATAGCTAAACTCTCTCGATGAACGTGGCACCTTAAAGCCAAAATTGCTGAATACATAGCTGACAAAACCCGAGCAGTCGAAACCAACTTTTGGATTGCTGGTAGCATAGCGGTAAGGAATACCGAGCATACTCTTGGCAAAATCAATTAAACTTTCGGTTTGTTTTTCGGGTGCATTATTGGTTGTTTTCCCTTCTTTTGGAAGGTTGGCAACCAGTTTTTTAACCAATTCCTGGTATTGGGCCGGAATGATTGTTTGGGCTTTTCCTGCGGTAGCAGACAAAATGAAAAATAAAATCGGAACTATTATTTTCTTCATAGGCTGGTGCCAAAGATATAAAAAATATCCAAAGGGCATTAAATTGTTGAAAATGAGTGCAAACAAAAAAGTCTGGATAATTTATCCAGACTCCGATTAATATATTTGGTTTGATTAAATACCAGGGAACATGGTTTGAGCCTTATCGCCAATTAATGGAATAGCCTTTTTCTCGCCTTGTGCAGCGCCGATTAAGCCAATAATCCACAATACCAAAAGCCCGATTTGTACGATACGAAGAATGTAGTACCCAGTTTCGAAACCTGTAGTAAACAGTAAGGGAATGAGGAATAAACTTAAACCCCAGTTCAATACGGTTGATACCAAATGGAATAACAACGTTTGTTTTAAATGATACCTGCTTAACTCGGTCTGGTTATCTTTATACATGGCAAAATAGGCTATTAACCAGCCAATAAACCAGAAATAGCTTACAATTGCCGCATTTTTTCCACTATCGGCTGTCTTAAAAGGAGAGTTTGTTTCCATAGTTTTTTAGTTTTTAATGTAAATTACTAAAAAATACCAACTTATGGTGTGGTTACTGCTACCGGTAAAATTTTTCCGTTAAAGAATTTATGTCCTGTTTTGGCAAAATCACATACATACTTGCCCATTTCGAAAGCCATAACCGGACTTTGGTACCCTGGAAAAGCCGCTTCGAGCATTTCGGTTTGCGCAGAACCGAGGGCCAGGCAATTAATTTTGATGCCAGTTTCAGCCAGTTCGAAAGCTAAACACTCGGTTAAGGTATGTAATGCTGCTTTACTGGCTGAGTAGGCTGAAAGGCCGGGGAATTTAACACTGCCCTGAAAACCGCCCATACTGCCAATGTTTACAATGTGGCTTCCGATTTGCATTAATGGTAGCACATTTTGAATCATCCTGAAATGTGAGATTACGTTGCTTTGCAGCATTTCGCCTAAATCAACCTCGGTGGTTTCTAAAAACGGTTTGTTAACCAAAGCCCCAGCATTGTTAACCAGAATATCTACGTTACCTAATCGCTCTTTTAAAAAAGGAACCAATGCGGCGTAATCATCGTTAACAATATCAAACTCAACAGGCAAAAGGGTACAATCGGGGTTAATGCCCTTTGCAATTTCTAAAAGCTTGCGCAATTTATCTGCCGAACGGGCAATGGCAACAATTTTATTTTCTTTCTGTAAGCTAAATTCTAAAGCAGCTTCGAAACCGATACCGCTACTTGCACCTGTAATTATAATGTTCATGGGGAATATTAATTGTTGAATGAAAATCCAAAGGTATTAAAAAACCTAATGAGGCTATCCCCATTAGATGGGTGATATTCTATTTGGTATTTGAGAATGCCTTATTGCAGAGGGTTATCGATTATAACTTCGCCTTTAATCTTTATAAAATCGGAAATATTATTTGTTAAAAGCTTTCCCTGCATTACCTCTGCTGTTGCATAAACAATTGCGTCAGGAGTTTTAATCTTGTTGTGTCGTCTCAATCGAATAGTAGCTTCTACAATTTTATCATTAAGTGGAATAACGTTTAATGCATTTATAATTTCGTTAATATACTTTTCCTCTAAACTGTTTTAAAAAGGGTAGCCAAGTAATTCGATTTTTGAAATAATAGATATGGAACAGATTACGTTATCTGAAAATATTTTTTCAGGTGTTAAAATCTTTTTTGACAAATAAATAATGATATTGGTGTCAAGAATTACGTTCCCATTCATCTCTTAAGTCCCTCTGCCACTTTGATGGGTCGTTTATATCACGAAAAACTTCTTCATCAGTGTTATCAAGTGTCTTTTTAACTTTTTTATATGTGCCCCTTGGTTCCTCTGCTAAATAGGAATGTTGTGTGTTAACATCCACATCTTCAACAAAAGACAGAGCTTTCAGCATTTTTTTTAAAAGTGCTGCATTTTCTTCGTTATCTACTTGTACAGTTAGGGTTGTCATACTATAAAGTTAATAAATAAAATTAAAACCGGCCTAATCTTCAATAATCAACTGGCTAACCGGGTTCTTAATTACATGTAAACCATCGTTAATGAGTTTGGTATGATCGGGCTCTTTACTGGCTTTAATTTCTAAATAAACCTGTATTTCTTTTTCTAACTGGTGATAGATTTTTTTGTGGTAAACAATTTCGAGTACCTCTAAAGCGCAAAGCCAATCGTGCCTGTGGTTGAGTTTTAAATCCTCAAAAATCTGAGCTAATTGATCTAAATTTTCCCCACTCTCGCGTATCTGACGTACGGTTTGGTAAAGGCCGTGCAGTTTCAGTGTTTTGGCATCGTAGGTAATTTGATGGGTTTTCTCTTCACTCATCAAGGTAATAGCTTCATAAGCATCTTTATCGGCAGCGCCGTTAAAAACTGAGGTAATTGTAGCGCCAACAGCCATGTCATAAGTGCCCCACTCCGGCCTGAACAAAATGTTGCCATTACTTTCGCTAACCGTACAGTCGCTAAAAGCAATTAAAATAACCTTATCGTTTTCTTTTAAAATTTCTTTAACGCGACCAACAACTTTAATTCCGCTATCAAATAATAGTTCGGTTTGGTTGCCAGGGGTAATTCCTGCATTTTCAAGATCGGCAGGAGTAAAATCTTCTAAAAGCTGACTGGTATTTTTAAGCTTACCAACCGGTGATGAAAAACCATCTGCATGGTAATCTTTTCCGTGCCCTTGAAGCTGTTTATTGTTAAAAGCCAAAGCAGAAGGGCCTGTTGTTTTAATGAAAGTAACTTCATCGGTAGCACTAATGCCTATATCAGTAAAAATACCACTTACCTGCAGGCCAGAACTGTAAACAGCAGTAGCTACATTTTTGCAGGCAATGGCTTTCATTACACTTTCTGTTCCGCCACGCCTGAAGGCCATGGTGTTGGCAAATTGTTCTAAAACATCAATCAGGTTTTGAAAGGTTTCGGTAACAAAAAGCTGCGGTTGTGGTTTGGTAATATCATACTGGTAATTTATCGTATCGATATTATACCAGAGTTTTTCTACATCATTGTGCATGCAGGTGGCACTTTCGCCAATTGATGAAAGCAAACCAGCCCCATAAATTTTAGGGTTTTCTAAGGTGCCAATCAAGCCGTATTCTACTGTCCACCAGTGCAGGCGACCTAAAAGTGCCATTTCTGAAGGTTCACCCATGTTCTCGCTGATGTTGCGCATGTTTTTTTCCGCCCGGGCAATTTCAGCAGGATCTACATCTACAGCTTCTTTTAAAATTGAAAGCTTTCTGATGGCTTCGTAAAGCTCGAAATCTTTAGCAGAAAACATGGCTTTTGCACCGATTGAGCCAAAGTAACTGAGGTAATTGTTATAATCGGTATCAGCAATAATGGGCGCATGACCGGCACTTTCGTGGATAATATCGGGTGCTGGGGTATATTCGATGTGGTTAATCTGGCGGATATCGGCCGCAATAACGAGCACACGGTAAGCCTGATACTCCATAAAAGCGGCAGGAGGGATAAAGCCATCTACCGTAACTGCGCCCCAGCCAATTTTGCCCAGGTTATCGTTCATGGTTTGCAAATCGGGAATATGCTCGATACTTAAACCAGCCCTTTGCAGACCTTTGATATATGGATAGTAAGCCACATTTTTAAGGTAACTGTAGTTCTGACGCATTACATAACGCCAAACAGCCTGATCAATGGGGGTGTATTTTTGGTAGTTCTGGGCTACAATAAATTGCTTTAAATGGTTGGGCAATTTAGCAACCTGCGCATTATTAAAATCGTTAAAATGGCTCATTGGGTTAAGAAAAATAAGTTGGTCGACAGCAAAGTTAGGATGTTGTTTTTACCTAAGCAAGAAAGCTGCCGCATAAATTAACAGGTTAGGGTTATAAAGGTAAAACCAATTTTTGGGCGGTTTGCTATAAAACGAAAATAGCAGCAGGTTATTGGCCAATTAAACCCGACTTAGTGAAAAGCCCGTAAACCGAAATATGAGGTGCGGACTTGTAACGGGGGCGGGAGTGTACTAACCGAAAAGCTGCCAATTTGCTTTTCGGATAAAAAATCAGTGTTTTTTCTTTTCTCTTTTACCTCCGATTTTTTTTACGCTAAAGGTAAAATAATGTTGATACAGGTAGCTGAAAAGGGCCATTAAAACCGAAACCAATATACGTGAAAGTACAGCAAGGGTGGGATAATCTCTTAGCAACTCGAGTAAGAATTTTAAGAGTACGTAGTTAGCCAGTATATTGATAAACTGCAGGTTTAAAAAACGGAACAGTTGTACCCTTCCTTTTAGCTCACTATGCGTAAATATGATGTATTTGTTGAGTAAAAAGCTGGTTGGGATGGCAATACTGTAATCAACGAATAGCGAGGCGGTTTCACGTTGTACAACCAAAAGACCAAAATTTACTTCCTCGGTTTTAAAAATGAAAAAGTAGGCAAAATAATAGCTTAGTATGCCCAGTAACAATGTGCCACCACCTGTAGCCAAATACCTGAAATTATGCAGCGAAATATATTTTTTAAAGGGTGGGTGAAAAAAATCGATGAGGGCTAATATGGCTACGCGCATTGTTGTTTTTAATGGTTACGGCTGCAAAGGTAAATTAATTTTTAGATTGTAGGTTTTTGCTAAAACTAAAAGCTCCGCATTTTGTAAAAACCGGGGCCAGATAAATTTACTGGTTGTTACTGTAAAAAGTAGGCTGGGCAACAAAATCAATTACAGTGCAATAATTAAACGAGGGATGTGCTTGTATGCTTACGCCAACGGTATTGAGTTTATATTTTTGATCTAATATATTGAAACGGTGACCCAACGAAGGTACACCACAATCTAACAGCAGGTGGCAAACAATATCGAGACTTTTGCTGTAGCCAAAATCGATATTCTCGCTCATGGCCTTATTCGGGAAATATCTAGACAGGCGTTTCGAAAATTTATCGCCATTACTGCTTTCGTGCGTATCGAGGTTATTGCGGTTTAAATCTACAGCGTGGCCACGGCTTAAGGCAGTTAACCTTTCGTCGGGGTAAAACATAGGCAGGTTTTTTATGCCTTGCAGATGTTTGTATAACGAGGTATAATAAGAATTGCTCCGTGTTATTTTAAGCTGGTTGTAGTTGCGGTATTGCCGTACATTAGCGTTGTATTTATTGATGTAATCTTCTAAAAAGGTATTGTAAAACCTTGGGCCATCCAGGCGGATGAGGTTCATTAACAGGATTACGTTTTTCTCTTCGGTAGTAAGGTAGCTGGCGTTTACAGCGGTATTGGCTTTTCTAATTTCGGCATCCGACCACTCCTGTGCCGAAATTTTGTTGTAGCATAAAACTGATAATAACAGGGCGAAAAAAAGGCGATGCATCCGGGTATGTTTGTCTGTGTATGTGGATAACGCCGATTGAAACCTTTTATTTTTCGGGAATAGAAATTTAAAACAAATTTAACCGCAAAGTAAATCTCTACCCAATTGTTTTGCTTCGGGTACATTTCACTTTGCAGTTAAAAATAGCAGGACTTATAAAAACATGCCACCCGATGCTTCAATGCGTTGGGCATTGATCCAGCGTGCATCTTCGGTACACAAAAAGGCAATAATACCGCCAATATCATCGGGTAGGCCTACACGGCCTAATGCTGTATTGGCTGCAATGCCGGCGTTTAATTGTTCGTTATCGCGTACTACACCACCACCAAAATCGGTTTCGATAGCTCCTGGAGCTACAATGTTAGACCTGATGCCTCTGGCACCCAATTCTTTAGCCTGGTATTTGGTTAAAGTTTCCATTGCACCTTTCATCGAAGCATAAGCAGCATAACCCGGCGTAGAGAAACGTGCCAATCCGCTTGAAATATTGATGATAGCCCCTCCATTATTTAAAACCGGAAGTGTTTTTTGAGTTAAAAAGAATGGTCCTTTAAACTGGATATCTACTAAGGTATCAAACTGATCTTCGGTGGTTTCGGCAAATGAGGCATGGATGCCAATACCGGCGTTATTAATTAAAAAATCGAATTTATCGGTATTGAAGGTGTTTTTTAGGGTAGCTTTTACCTCAGTAATAAAGTTATCGAAGCTTTTGGCATCGGCTACATTGAGTTGTAGTGCTGCGGCCTGTACGCCAAGCTGCTTAATTTCTGCAACGGTATTTTCGGCTTCTTCTTTTTTTGATTGATAGGTAAGGATGACATCGATTCCTCTCTCCGCGATTTTTAAAGCCGCATTTTTTCCCAGTCCGCGGCTACCACCGGTTACGAGGGCAATTTTATTTTGTTTTTCCATTTTCTTTTAATTTGTTAAACAAAATTAGATCGAAAATGGCTGAAAAAATGGTGACTGCTTAAGGTAAAATGGTGAGAGTTTAAGTTTTATATGGTGACAATTTCCTTATTGGCCAGCGAAGCGAAGTAAGCTTCGCGGTATTGCTTGGGTGTTTGGCCAGAAAAGTGCTTGAAAAACTTAGTGAAATTAGAAGGATCGTAGGTTAAAATCCGCGCAATTTCGGCAATGGGCATACTGATGTTTTGTAACATCGATTTAGAGATATCCATTAAACGTTCTTCGAAGAAATAGCAGGGCGAGTGGCCGGTAGCCGATTTAATGGTGTTACTCAAATGCGTAGGGTGCACATGAATCAATTCGGCGAAATCCCTAACCTCGAACATTTCTGTAGCACGGCCAGATACCACATCATCGAGATGTTTGTCCAGTTCCTTTAAGAAATCGGCAGCAATCTCATGTTGGCGGGCAAAAAACTTCTGTGGAATTTTCATCTCCTTACAATTGGTATAAACAAATATAATACTGAGGTCCTCAAATCGGAAATTTGCTTTTATACTTAAAGCTTTTTTGACCTCCTGATTATTTATATTTTTTGCCGATACCCAACCACATCAGGCTATTTATAATGAGTTGATTTTGGTTTTCGTTTGCGAAAGTAAACGATAGTGTTTTGTTGGTGTTATCGTATTTATGTTCGTAATCCATATCGTTGTGCCCCATGTTAACGTAAACCATTTTATAGTTTTTATTGCTCCAAACTACCGGATAATAACCGTTGTGCCAAATTTCGTGTGCTTTTGGACCTGTGCCCAACGGAAAGCTTGTAGAATCTATAGCCAGCAGAATTTGAATATCGGGATTTTTACGCAGGTCATTCTGCCAACGGTACCATTCGTTGGGTTGCGACTTAAAAGTTTTCGGCAGGTTTTTGGTAACCGGGTGCCTGCTGTTTTCTACACGCAGTACTGCCGAAGTTGGTCGCCAGGTATTACTACCATAGCCGCCCGAGCCTAAAAAAGTATTGTGGTACCAATCCCAGTTCTGATCGAAAGCCGATTTGGCCAATGCAAAAGCCGAAAAATGAAAGCCCATCCAGCCGCCGCCATTTTCCATGTATTTTTGAAAGGCTTCGCGTTGTTCGGCTTTTTCGGGGCGGGTATCGAGAAATAACACCACCTGATAATTAGCGAGGAAAGCCGCATTGAGGTTATCCCAATTGGTGGTAGAATCGTAACTGAAATGGTATTTATTGGCCATTTCAGGGAACCATTTATTGGCCTCGTGCACAAAGCTGATATGCGCCAGATCGCTCTTAGCAGTATAAAAAGCAATTACCCTGAATTTAGGCTTGCGCTGTGCATTTACGCTCAACGTACAAAGCACGACTAAAAGAAAAGAAAGTATTAGGTTTTTAAGGCGATACATTTGGTCAGATTAGTAATCTAAATTAAATAATGTAACCTTAATTAAATGGACAGAAATTGCTCATAAAACCAAAAAGTGGCTTGATTAGGCGTTCAAACGATTGATAATTTTTGATTGATTAGAGGAAAAAAGCCTCTTATTGACAATTTACAGATTCACAAAGAGAGGATCGTCATTTCGACTGGAGCCAACCGGTTTCACGGTGGCGAAATGGAGAAATCTATTTATACAGATTTCTCGACTGTGTTGCACTCCGCTCGAAAGGAAGATCCCGCTAGGTAAACTGACATCTGTGCACGAAGTTTTGTTCAGTACTATTTTATGCTTAAGAACAATAGTTTATTTTTTATTTAAATACATAACATTTAACCTTGATCCATCGAAAACACATGCAGTTTTTGCACAAACCTTTCGCGTTGGTACCAGTCGTTGTAAACCAGTTCGATTTGCTTTACCTCAAAGGTTCCAAAATCGAAATCACGGTACTTTTCCATTAAGCTAACTAATGCCGCAGGATTTTGCAGCTGGTTGTTAAACCGTACAATGGTAGCGTGTGCCGTTTGGATGGCATATCGCATATCGATACTCTGCTGTAAATCTGATTTTTTGAACACATTTCTCAAATCATCGCGAATCTCGTTCAGCGTTTCGGTTAAAAAGCCTTGCACTAAAATACACGATGGCGATGCGGTGAGGCCTTTGAACTGAATTTTGAATGCTTTATGCTTAGTTAATACTTCCCCAATCAGCCGAACATAATCCTGCACCTGAATATCCTTTAAATGGAAGCCATTGTAGCACGAAATGATCGACATTAAAGTGATGTGGATATCACTATTCTGGTAAAAATACTGATCAGGTTCAATGGCTTTAACCTCGGTTAAAAACTGCTGGATTCGGATATTGGTAGCCAAATCAGATCTGATTACCAGGGTGATGCCAAAACGTTTGTCGGTTTCATCATTAATTAAAGGATCTGTTTCGTAATTCCCAGCCAGTATCCTGGTTACCGATCCGGTATAAAGCTTATTGTAATGAGCGGCTAAATTCATTTTCTTTGATACAAAAAAGTCGCAGGCTAAAGCCTGCGACTGAATATTATCGAATAACTAAGCTGTGCTTAGCTATCTGAGATGGTAAAACTATGCCAGCAAATTTTTCCAGCTGGTGGCTTTTCCAATAATATCACTTAAATCGGCAATGGCAATACGCTCTTGCTCCATGCTATCGCGGTGACGGATGGTTACCGTATTATCTTCCAAACTCTGGTGATCTACTGTGATACAGAAAGGTGTACCTACAGCATCCTGACGGCGGTAGCGTTTACCAATAGCATCTTTTTCTTCATAAATACAGTTGAAATCGAATTTCAATGCATCCATAATTTCGCGCGCTTTTTCAGGCAGACCATCTTTTTTCGTCAGCGGGAAAATAGCCACTTTATAAGGTGCCAAAGCAGGGTGTAAGCGCAATAATGTACGGCTATCCTGTTTATCTTCGGTGCTTAAATCTTGTTCCTCAAAAGCATTAATCATGGTTAACAGGAACATGCGGTCTAAACCGATTGATGTTTCGATTACATAAGGAACGTAATTACCGTAAGGTTTACCTTCTTCGTTTAAATCGTTATCGAAATACTGCATTTTCTTGCCCGAAAATTCCTGATGTTGCGTTAAATCGAAATCGGTACGGCTATGGATACCTTCAACCTCTTTAAACCCGAACGGGAATTCGAATTCGATGTCGGTTGCAGCGTTGGCATAGTGTGCTAGTTTTACGTGGTCGTGGTAACGGTATTTCTCTGGCGAAGTGCCTAAAGCCCTGTGCCATTTTAAACGCGCTTCTTTCCAGTACTCAAACCATTTTTTATCTTCACCCGGGCGAACGAAAAATTGCATTTCCATTTGCTCGAACTCGCGCATACGCATAATAAACTGGCGGGCAATTACCTCGTTTCTGAAAGCCTTACCAATTTGGGCAATACCGAAAGGGATTTTCATCCTGCCCGATTTTTGTACGTTCAAAAAGTTTACAAAAATACCCTGTGCTGTTTCTGGACGTAAATAAACTTCATCACTACCCTCAGCCATGGCACCAAACTGCGTGCTAAACATCAGGTTAAACTGGCGTACATCGGTCCAGTTTGAAGTTTTAGAAATCGGGCAGATTACTTTATAGTTTACAATTAAATCTTTAAGCTGAGCCAGGTTTTCCGATTTAAGCGCCAGGTTCATTTCTACCTCCAGTGCTAAACCTTTTTTAACAAATTTCCAGCTTGCCTCTTCAACAAAAGGATATTGGGCATGATCTAAAATCGTTTCCTCATCTTTAAAACCCGGAACCCATGCAGCCTGACCTTCATCGCTTAAACCCAGTATTTCTTGTTGAAATGCTTCAAATTTAGCTTTGTTTGCTTCACTGAAATTGGCCAGTTCCGAATACAATTCATCAATTTTGTTTTCCAGTAACTGATCGGCGCGGTAACGTTTTTTCGAATCCTTGTTGTCAATCATCGGATCGTTAAAACCATCTACGTGCCCGCTGGCTTTCCATACTTTAGGGTGCATAAAAATTGCAGAATCGATCCCTACAATATTTTCGTGCATTTGCACCATGGCTTTCCACCAGTAAGTTTTAATGTTGTTTTTTAACTCGGCACCCAATTGGCCATAGTCATAAACGGCACTTAAACCGTCGTATATTTCGCTGCTCTGAAATACGAAACCGTATTCTTTAGCGTGTGAGATTACATTTTTAAATTGTTCGTCGTTATTCTTTTGAGCCATAATGGAGCAAAGATAATAAATAAGGTAAAAGGTAAGAGGTAAAAGGTAAAAGGTTTTTGATCAATGGCAAAGGAAGTGCAAATTTTCTAGTTTTTGCTTCCAACTCAGGTGAACTTAGGTGCCTAAGGTGGTAAAAAAAGGCTGAGGGTTTAAAGGTATAAGGCTTTTGATTAACGGCAAAGGAAATACAGATTTTCTAATTTCCGTTTCTAACTCAGCTGAACTTGGATTTCTAAGGTGGTGAAAAATAAAACGATTTGCATTTTAACAAAAAACCGGTACCACTAAATAATTTTAGCGGCACCGGTTTAATTGAGAGACTTAATTTTTTCGGGTTTAAATGCTGATATCCCTTTCCTCCTCAACACTTAGCACACCATCAATTTTCTTAATATCTGCAATTTTATGATTACCCGGAACAATGAGGACTACACCAATTGAATCAAGGATTTCGACCTCTTGTATGCCTGTTTTCTTTAATTTGCTAACAACGGCATCCATGGCACCATCCTGCACAGATATTAACCATTTTGTTTTCATCTTATTATTCTTTCTATTGGGCCAATTGGATCGATAGGGAATTTTGGATTAACCAAAATCGGAAGTTTATCGATTGGGAATTTAATCAATCTGTTTTTGGTTGGGGCCTGTACCAATCCGGCACCTACATCCCTGCCAGGTAAAGGTAAAGCTTTTGCTGTTGAAGTTAATTTTCGCCATAAATTAATTCCCCTAAGGCCCGATGCCTGCGCCCAAAGTGCTGCAATACCTGCAACGTGTGGGGTAGCCATACTGGTACCATTCCAGCTGGCGTATTTGGTAGGCAGTTTGGTTGATGAGTAAACGTTAACCCCTGGAGCAGCAATATCTACCGCGCCGTATGTTGGGTAAAGACCTCCGTTAGAGAAATTGGCGATGTTCATGTTTACATCTACCGCACCAACAGCCATAATAGAAGGACAGTTTGCAGGGTGCATTACCTGTTTTACAACGCCCGGACGGGCTGAATCATTTCCGGCTGCGGCAATAATTAAAGTACCCTGGGCCAATGCACGAGCAGCAGCAGTTTCGAACACGGCCGAATATCCTGCGCCGGTTACAAAACCCCTTAACGACATGCTTACCACATCACAACGGTTGGCAATAGCCCAGTTTATGCCGGCAAGGATGCCCCCATCACCGCCTGAACCGCCGTTGCTTAACACTTTGCCAATATAAATGCTGGCTGCATAAGCAATACCATATCTTTCGGCTGCTGCAGGAGAACTTAACGGACCGCAGGCTGTACCAGTACAGTGCGTACCATGGCCATGGCCATCTTGTGTGCTTTCTCCGCTGATAAAGCTCTGGTGAACGATGGGACGGCCAGCAAAATCAGGATGCGTAAAATCGAAACCAGTATCCAGTATGGCTACCTTAATGCCGGCACCGTTGTAAGGGTTGTATCTTAAAAAGGTGGTAGGTACCACGTTGGTGGCTTTTAAGCCCCAGGTAGCGCCAACCGATTCTACTTCCGATTGTTGTTCCTGGTACTGGTAATCTTCGGTTTCGGTTCCAACCAGCGCATTTGTTAATTGGTTTACAGCATCCCTGTAGCCTTCTACGTAATTTTGGGTGCTTTCTTCCAACATACCAATGGCATACACAACCCTTTCCTTTTCAACAATCATTTCGTTGTCGCCGAAACTGCTGATCGAATTTTCGGCTTTGGGTTTTTCGTTTACAATGGCAATGCCCAGTTTGTCTAAAACAATACCATCTGTTTTAGCCAGATCTTTATCCGTAAAAAATTCGTTTTCAAACTCTAAAGAGCTTTTTAAACTCAGACCACTAATACTGTTGATCTGGTTAATCGAATCTGAGGTGTTAGATCCTTCAGGTAGCAATACAAGGTATCTTCCGGTGTACTCTACTTTTTCTTCTTTTTTCAAGGTTTTTGACATGGTTTAAGGTTTTTAAAATTTTGCCTACTCTGTTCAGGATTTTCGGCTTCTTTCCGTTTGTGTTTTGGTTTGAAACACTAAGCCAAAGTTGGAACAGTTGTCGCAGAAAAACCTTAGCTAAACCACTACAAATCAATAGTGAAAGCAACAAAATGAAACGCCGTAAAAACAACGGTAAAATATGGGGAAAACCCCATCTGCTTTAAGCGAAAGTTTTATCACATTTGGGAATAAAGCTTAACTTTAATAAAAACTTAAAAATTATGGAAATGCAACATTTACCTGTTTATGCCATGGTGTTTATATGTGGGGCGCTGGCATACTATCTTTTACAAAAGTTAATTAGTCTCTTAAAGCGGACTGAAAACCGCGGAAAGCCCACTACTATGGATCCGGCCATTATTCAGCAAATGGTAGATAACTATCGGAATAACCACCTTGATGCCATTAACAGGGCAATGGAAATAAGAGATGCACATTCGGTTTCATTTGGTTTAAAAACCCTGAAAAAATTTATTGGCGATATTGAATTTTATGCCAAAAAGGTTGATTCGCGCATTGCTGATGGCGCATTGGGCGTTCGTTTTTATTATGCGGCTTACCCGAAGGAGAGTGAGTGGGGGGCTTTTGAAAACGAAATTGGAAAAGATTATGCCCAAAAGCATACGCTGATTATGATTCCTACTTTAAAAAAGAAAGCCAGCAATGGGAGTTATCTCGATTATGATTTTAACCCATTGGATAGAAGTACTTTCCCGCTCAAAGAACGCAGTAAAGAACAACCGGTTACTTTAATGGCCATGAGTGCTGATACCAGCGATGGACAAACACGTGAGGTAATGGCCCAAAATCATGGTCAGCTTATTCCTCCGGCAGAGGCAGTGCAAGAAATATTCTAAATTAATATCGAGAAATGTCCGGCTTTCAGATTTTTTTAAGTGAGGCTCTCTTATGGGTAGAAGGATTGGCTGCAATAGTTGCCCTTCTCTTTTACTATAAAAACCTGGTCGAAAATTTTTGGAAATATTTTGCCTTCTTTTTGGTATTCATTTTCTTGTGCGAACTTTTGGGGAAATACGGATGGGACCGGATTAATTTTTCGAAGGCACATTTTTATAATTATTTAGTAATCCCCTTGCAGTTTTTGTTTTTTTATTGGCTGTATGCCTTAAAATCGTTAAAAAGGAAAGCTTTATTTGTCGTCTGTTCATCTTTGTATTTAATTTCTTTTGTGCCAAGCGAATTTTACTTTAAAGGAAGTAAAATAATCTTTTCATTCAATTACACTTTTGGATCGCTTATTTTGATGGTTCTGGTGGTGATAGAGTATTATAAACAAATTACATCTGCTGATATCATAAATTTCAATAGAAACCGGATGTTCTACATTAATTTAGGCGTAACCTTGTTTTACATAGGCACTTTGCCATTTTGGACATTCTATTACTTTTTGGTCAGCTATAAGCAAATCTGGAGCGTTTATTTCGATTATTTCCTGATTTCGGGCATTGTAATGTATATTTTATTCTCAATTTCATTTATATGGGGAAAACAGAGCTCTTAATTACGATTATCCTTTTTAATCTGTTTTTTGTACTGTTTGTGGTGGCCATTATGGTTTACATTAAAAAATACAAGCAGCGCAAACGAGAGTATTTGAATGAGATTGAAATCGCCAACGAAATACACCAAAAGGAGTTATTAAACACGCAGCTTGAAATTCAACAGGCCACCATGCAGCAGATTGGTAGAGAGCTGCACGATAATATTGGCCAGAAATTAACCTTGGTTAGCCTTTATGCCCAGCAGCTTGTACATGATAATAAAGTACCTCAGGCCAGTAACCGGATCGAGCAGATTTATCAGATTATTAACTCATCGCTGCAAGATTTAAGAAGTTTGTCGAAAAACCTGACAAATGATAACATAAGTGAAAATGAAATTGTAACTTTAATACAGGAAGAAGTAGACCATATTAATGCTTTAAAAAGATGTAGGATAACTTTTGAGCATAATTATGAGCACATAGATCTGGAGTTTGTAAAAAAGAATGTACTGCTGCGCATTACGCAGGAGTTTCTTCAAAATAGTTTAAAACACGCACAATGCAGCAACATTAGCATTCAGTTAAAGTCATCTGCAGCTGTTTTTTTAACCTTACAAATACAGGATGATGGTGTAGGATTTGATTTTGCTCATATTACTTCTGATGGTATCGGATTAAAGAACATGAAAAAAAGAGCCGAAATTATTGGCGGAAAATTCAATTTAGCAAGCAAACCCAACTCAGGCACCACACTCACTATTATTTTAAATGGCCCGGCATGAAACCACCATGATTTTACCAAAACCCGCAGGGGAATGAATATTTAAAATCATGATAGCTTCATCACCTTTGAAAACAAACTCTATACCGATGAAAAAAACAATCGTTATTGTTGATGATCATATCCTGATTGCCAAGGCACTTCAGGGCATTATCGATAATTTCAAAGATTTTGAGGTGATTTATGTTTGTGAAAACGGAATGGAGCTGATTAAAAACTTCGAAAACAGCAATAAAATACCCGATATTTTACTTTTGGATATCAGTATGCCTGTTATGGATGGATTTGAAACCGTAACCTGGGTAACAGCAAACCATCCCGAAGTAAAAGTGATGGCGCTGAGCATGCAAGGAGAAGAAAAAAGTGTTATAAAAATGGTAAGCAACGGTGCAAAAGGCTATTTACTCAAAAATGCCCACCCCGTTGAACTCGAAAATGCATTAACCAAATTAAATATCAATGGATTTTTTTATCCCGATTGGGCCTCAAAAATCATTTTCTCCAGTTTAAATAAAGCTAAAGATAACGAAATCAAAATTTCTGATCGGGAAAAAGAGTTTCTAAAATATACCGTTACTGAGCTAAATTATAAAGAAATAGCCGATAAAATGTTTTGCAGCCCCCGCACGGTTGAAAGCTATCGCGACCAGCTCTGCGAAAAACTGGAACTCAAAACCCGTGTTGGTTTGGCAGTTTTCGCCATTAAGAATGGATTTGCATGAACAAGTTTAGCGTTTAGAGGTTAAGCCTAATACAGTTTGCAATTAGCAGTAACTAATAACAAGTTTAGCGTTTAGAGTTGAGAGGTTAAGCCTAATACAGTTGCAGTAACTAATGAACAAGTTTAGTGTTTAGAGGTTAAGCCTAATACAGTATGCTTTACTAATTAACAAATGACCAATGAACCATTGAGCAAGTTTGGAGGCAATTAACCCATTTAAACAGTTAACCAATTAACCTCCTAAAACGCTTCTCATTTTTTCCTACTTTTGAAGCATGAAATTCCATCATTTGCTATTTGTGGTAATTGCTGCACTTTTTGTTTCTTGCAAACCCGAAGAAAAAAAGCACCAGTATATAAAATTTAACACAACACAGGAGTTATATCAATTCTTAAACTGGTCGCCAGAGCAGCGTTTCCCTTTAATTAGTGCCCATCGCGGCGGACCAATGCCGGGTTTTCCCGAAAATTGCATCGAAACTTTTGCAAATGCTACTACCTATAACCCTATGGTAATCGAGTTTGATATTGCTTACAGCAAAGATTCGGTGATGGTAATTATGCACGATGATAATCTGGACAGAACCTCGACAGGGAAGGGACCGATTGGGAATTACACCTACGAAGAGTTAAAAGCTTTTAACCTTAAAGATGATGCCGGCAATGAAACTAAATTTAAAATCCCAACTTTAGATAGCGTATTGAGCTGGAGCAAAGGAAAAGTGCTGTTAACTATCGACTTAAAAAAAGGTGTTTCTTACGCAAAGGTAATCGAAAAGGTAAGGCAGTATAAGGTAGAAAGCAATTCTATTATCATTACCTACACCGCCAATCAGGCGCAAGAAGTGCACCGTTTGGCACCCGAATTAATGATTTCGGCTTCGGTACAAAAGAAAGCCGAATTAAAACGCTTAAATAGCATGGGTATCCCCAATAACCGGATTGTAGCTTTTGTTGGGGTTACAGCGCCTGAAAAAGAGCTGTACCAATACCTGCACAATAAAGGCATCACCACTATTTTAGGTACCATGGGCAATATTGATAAGAGCTCGCTTGCTAACCCGGCTAAAATGGTTTATTATCACCTTACCAACAATGGCGCCGATATTTTATCATCAGATAATATTGCTCAGGCCGCCGAACAACTGGATAAGTTGAGGTACAATAAAAAGTTAAGTTCAACTTTCATCTTTTAGTTTAAATTTATGCTTTTAGCTTTGGTCTTTAAGCTTTAGTCTTTCCGCTTTATTACGCATAACATATAATGAGTATATCCGTTAAAAACCTTTCCAGACATTACGATAAACAAAAAGCCGTTGATTCGATTAGTTTTGAGGCCAGGCCCGGGCGTATTTTAGGTTTTCTGGGGCCAAATGGCGCAGGCAAATCTACCACCATGCGTATGCTTACGGGGTACCTTGAGCCAACTTCAGGCACGGCAGAAGTAACGGGCAAGAATATTACAACTGAAGCAATAGCCGCAAAAAAACAGGTGGGCTATTTGCCAGAGAATACCCCGCTTTATGCCGACATGTATGTGAAAGAATATTTAAGTTTTGTTGGCCAAACCTATGGCTTAACCAACTTGGCTGCCCGCGTAGATGAAGTGATTAAAATGGTTGGCTTAACACCCGAACAACATAAAAAAATCGGGATGTTATCAAAAGGGTATCGCCAAAGGGTGGGGCTCGCGCAGGCCATTATCCACAATCCCGAAGTTTTAATTCTCGATGAGCCTACTTCAGGGTTAGACCCGAACCAGCTGGTTGATATCAGATTGCTCATTAAATCGTTGGGGGCTGCTAAGACAGTCGTTATTTCTACACATATTATGCAGGAGGTAGAGGCCATTTGCGATGATATCATCATTATCAATAAAGGTAAAATTGTAGCCAACGATTCACTCGAAGGAATAAAGAAAACCTACGGTGGACTTTCTTTAGAAGATATTTTTAGAAAACTTACTGCTTAATTTCATGCTTGTAACCAAAATCAAATACACTTTAATTATGGCGCTGGGCTTGTTCCCAGCATTATTAATGGCTCAAAATACACCCAGTATAGGTATTGGTGGCGAAATAGGCCTGCCTTCAGGCAACTTCGCCGGCGTATCGGCAGTTGGCTTAGGTGCATCATTAAAAGCCGATTTACCTGTTACTAACAATTTGGTCTTGAGTTTAAGCGCAGGATACATGATTTTTTTCGGTCGCCATAACCAGTTGCTACAGGTGCAGGATTTAAGCTACGCACCTGCAAAGGCAGGGTTAAAGTACTGGCTAAGCGAAGGTTTTTATGCCGAAGGCCAGCTGGGCGCTGCATTGCCATTAAGCAGCGGACTAAAAACATTATTGGCGTGGTCGCCGGGTATTGGCACCCAGTTTAAACTATCAGGCGAAAATAAACTCGATTTAGGCATCAGGTACGAGGGCTGGTCGGGTAAACGCGATAGCAACCTGATTAGTACAAGTTCGGTTAATACCAAAGGATTTGCCGGGTTAAGATTTGCCTACGTATTTGGACTTTAACGCTATTGTTTCTAAGAAATTCTACATTTTTTCTTAAAAATATACGCAAGACTTTCATTATTTAACCTAATCACAACTTTTTAGAATAAAAATTTACATATTACAACTATCTTATAGTCAGTTGTTTGTCTTTGTGTTTCTGCTTTTTTGAAATTGTTTGTAACGTTTTTGGCGTAGTTATTGTCTATAAATGCAAAATAATTAACGAACAAATAATCTAAAAGACACATGAAAAAGTTATTACTTTCTTTAGTAATGGTTGCAGGCTTAGGCTTTGCAGCTTCAGCTCAAACAGAAGGAGCGGTTAACAAAATTAGCGTAGGACCGGAGTTCGCGTTACCAATTGGAAATTTTGGGGATGTTTACAATTTAGGCTTTGGCGGCTCAGTTCAAGGTGAGTTAAACGTTGCAAAATCTTTAAATTTAACAGGATCGGCCGGGTATTTGTCTTTCTCTTACAAAAAAGACTATAAAGATGCTTATAAAGCTTTATTTGGTACAGATCCTAAGAATGAAGGTGCTATTCCAGTAAAAGTTGGTGCTAAATATTATTTTGGTGGCAATTTTTACGGTGCTGGTGAATTAGGTGCTGCTTTTGGTACAGGAGAAGGATCAAGTACAGCTTTTGCATATGCGCCAACTTTAGGTGCTTCGTTTTCTGTAGCTGATAAATCAAGCATCGATTTAGGCATACGTTACGAAGGTTGGGCAAGAAATGGCTCTACTTCTTCTTTTATTGGTATTCGCGCTGCTTTTGCATTCGGTTTATAGTAAAAACCCATAAAGCATTTAAAAGCCTCCAAGCAATTGGGGGCTTTTTAGTTGACAAAAATTTATTCTTTCAAATATTTTAACTATCAAGTTAGTTTATTTATCATTGCGGTGCCTTTTTGTAAATCAGGCAGATACAGGGAAATTTAAAAACAATTCTAACAAACAATCTCAAAAAAAATCAGATGAAAAAATTAGTATTATCTTTATTAACAGTTGCTGCACTAAGTACTGCAGCTTTAGCTCAAAACAGTAAACCGGTTAAATTTGGCTTAAAAGCAGGTGTGGCTTTTCCAAACATGACTATCTCATCCGGTAGCACGTCGGTAAGTTTCGATACCAAAACCTCTTTTTATGTTGGTGGTACAGCAGAATTTGCGATATCGGACATCATTTCAATCCAGCCTGGTTTAACCTTTATAAGCAAAGGAACAAAATTTAACAGTAACAGTTTTGCTTTTGAAGATGGTGATTTCGGAAGCGGGGAGAAAGTTACCCTAAACTTTAATTACCTCGAATTACCTGTAAATTTATTGGCCAATTTTAAATTGAATGGCTCGGGTAAAATATTTGTTGGTGCGGGTCCGTATTTTGCTTATGCGTTAAATGCGAACGGTAAATACGGTTCGATCAAAGAAGATATTAAATTTGGTGAAAATGATTCTGAATTTAAGCGCACCGATTTTGGCTTAAACTTTTTGGCAGGTTATCAATTAAACAATGGCCTTAATATCCATGCAGGTTATGGTTTAGGCTTAAGCAGTATCGCAGATCCTGATATTTCTGACGAAGTAACCTTTAAAAATAAAGTTTTCACCGTCGGATTAGGCTTCTCTTTCTAACGTATCCTAAAATAACTTTAAGCCTCTGATGAAAATCGGGGGCTTTTTTTGTGAATTATTTTGAGCAATCAGACTATTAACTATTAATCATCAACTACTCACCATAACCATCACCTATTTACAACTCACACCAGGCAGCCAACGAAAAAATATTTCTTAACTTCGGCATTTAAATTTAACTATGTACGCAGTTTTTAAACGCGAGTTATTCAGTTTCCTTAGTTCGATGGTGGCCTACATCACCATTGGCATTTTTTTACTCGTTTCGGGGCTTTTACTTTGGGTATTTCCCGATACTTCTGTGCTCGAATACGGTTATGCCGAACTTAACGGCTTTTTTAGCCTTGTTCCTTACTTATTTATGTTCCTCATTCCGGCCATAACCATGCGCGCATTTGCCGAAGAAAGGAGAGAGGGCACCTACGAACTTTTGGTTACACGCCCCATCCAGCTTTGGCATATTATTGCTGCAAAATACCTTTCCAGTTTGGTGCTGGTACTCTTTGGATTAATCCCAACAATAATTTATTACTACAGCGTGGCCAAACTGGGTTTTCCCGAAGGTAATATCGATTCGGGTTCGGTAATCGGCTCGTACATTGGCTTATTTTTACTAGGCGCCGCATTTACGGCCATCGGCATTTTTTCATCGGCACTTACCAAAAACCAGGTTATTGCTTTTGTTATTTGTGCTGCTTTATGTGCGTTTGCTTTCCTGGGCTTCGATTACACCAGTCAGGTTAGTTTATTTAAATCTATCGAAACCCCGATTATTAATTTGGGGATCAACCAGCATTACACCGCCATTAGCCGTGGTGTTTTAGATACCAGAGATCTGATTTACTTTATCACTTTCTCGGCTTTGTTCTTGTTTTTAACCAAATTAATGATGGGAGGGAAGCGATAATGAACCTGAAAAATAAATGGATCAACGCAGTTCTGTTCATAGCCGCATTAGTTGCTTTAAATGTAATTGGGCAATATGCTTTTACGCGTTTTGATTTTACCGCCGATAAAAGGTTTACACTAAGCGAAAAAACAAAATCGCTGCTGGCCAAAACCGAAAAACCCGTTATCATTACCGTTTTTTTAAATGGCGAATTGCCACCTGCTTTTAAACGTTTGCAAGGTGCTGTAAGCGATATTTTGTCTGATTACCAGGCTTATTCCAAAGCGGAGGTAAAAGTAGTGTTTGTTGATCCTTTGGCTGGCTTAAGTCAGGCCGATCAGGATACGGTGGTAAACAATTTATACGAAAGCGGGATTGAAGCCACCAATTTAAGTGTTAAAACCGAAGCCGGGCTTACGCAAAAACTGGTATTTCCGATGGCGATGATAGAAAGTGACGGGAAGCAATTTCCGGTAAAGCTTTTCCAAAATCTCGATACCCGCGGAAGTTATGAGGATAACATTAACCGCGCCATCGAAAACCTGGAATATATTTTTACTTCGAGCTTAAAAAAGGTAATTACAGGTAACAATCCACGAATTGGTTTCTCCGAATCGAACGGCGAATTATCCGACCAGCAGCTCAACGATGCCATGCATAGCTTATCTAACAGCTATCTGGTAGGTAGGGTAGATTTAAATACGATTGATAAGGCAGGGCTCGATAAATTAAAAATGCTGGTAATTGCGAAGCCTGTCAAACCCTTTACCGAGACCGAAAAATACAAGATCAATTATTTTGTAATGAACGGTGGAAGGGTGCTTTGGAGCATTGACCAGGTGCGTGCAGAACTGGATAGCCTGAGAGGGCAAAACGGACAAATGGCTACCAATAGTAATTTAAACCTGGACGATATGCTTTTTATGTATGGCGCCCGGATTAATTACAACATCATTGCCGATCCGGCCAACAGTGCCGAAATTCCGGTTTCTACAGGTGTGGTTGGTGGTCAGAACCAGATGCAGCTCGTGCCCTGGATTTATTACCCCATTTTATTACCCGATACAACCGAAAGTGTAGTAAAAAAACTGGATGGTGTGAAGTCCGAATTCCCAAGTACGGTTGATACCATAGGTGCCAAAAACATTAAAAAATCGTATATTTTAACTACTTCGGCCTTTAATAAAGTATTTGATGCCCCTAAGTTGTTTAGCCTGCAAATGGTTGGCGAGCAGTTAGATCCGCGGTCTTTCCAAAGCCGTCCGCAACATGTAGGTTTAATGCTAGAGGGGAATTTCCCTTCGGTTTTTGCCGGTCGGCCTTTGCCTTCAGGTATTACACAACCCTACAGCGTAGAAAATGTGGGTAAACCTGCCAAAATGATTGTAATCGGTGATGGCGATATTTTTAAAAATCAGGTATCAGCGCAAAATGGTACACCATTCCCGCTAGGTTACGACCGTTACTCGCAACGTACTTTTGGCAATAAGGCCTTGTTGTTAAATATTGTTGATTATTTTACTGATGATGACAACTTAATTGCCTTACGTAATAAGGAAGTGAAGATCAGATTGCTGGATAAGGGCAAAATTAAACTCGAAAAAACGAAATGGCAGCTCATTAATGTTGCGGCGCCCCTACTATTGTTAATATTCTTTGCAATTTTTCAACATTATTACCGCAAATACAAGTACGCTAAATAATTTTTATATTTTTGAAGAAGACTAAAAGATATCATGAGATTTATTGTATCCACATCAACGCTGTTAAAACACTTACAAACTGTAAATGGTGCTTCGAGCAGCAGTACAGTTTTACCCATACTAGAAAATTTCCTTTTCGAGATTAAAGATGGAAACTTAACTATCTCTGCTACCGATTTACAAACGAGCATGACAACTGCTTTGGCTGTAGAATCAAAAGAAGAAGGTAAAGTAGCTGTTCCATCTAAAATTTTATTAGATACGCTTAAAACCTTACCTGATCAGCCAATTGCATTTAATATCGACGACAGTACTTTCGCGATCGAGATTAGCGCAGGTGATGGTAAATATAAACTGAGTGGTGAAAACGGCGACGATTTCCCGAAGATTCCTGTTGTAGAAAACGCTTCTTCTGTTAATTTGCCTGCATCGGTTTTAACCGAAGCCATTACCAAAACTATTTTTGCAGTAAGTAACGATGAACTTCGTCCGGCAATGACAGGTGTATTTTGCCAGTTATCGCCACAGCACATTACTTTTGTAGCTACCGATGCACACAAGCTGGTACGTTACCGCCGTATGGATAGCAAGGCTGATAAAGCAACTTCGTTTATCCTGCCTAAAAAAGCTTTAACACTTTTAAAAGGTGCTTTGCCTTCTAATGATATCAATGTATCGGTAGATTATAATGCAACCAGTGCTTTCTTCAAGTTCGAAAATATCAATTTAGTGTGTCGTTTAATAGACGAACGCTATCCAGATTACGAAGCAGTAATCCCTACAAACAACCCAAATAAATTAATTATCGACAGGGTTCTGTTTTTAAATACACTACGCAGGGTTGTTATTTTTGCAAATAAAACCACGCACCAGGTGAGGTTAAAAATCAGCGGCAGCGAGTTAAATATTTCATCAGAAGATTTAGACTTCGCCAATGAGGCACACGAGCGCTTAAGCTGTCAGTATGATGGTGAAGACCTTGAAATCGGCTTTAATGCCCGTTTCTTAATCGAAATGCTGAGCAATTTAAGTGGCGATGAGGTTACTTTAGAGCTATCTACACCGAACAGGGCAGGGCTTTTAATTCCGCAAACCAACGATGAAAATGAAGATGTTTTAATGCTGGTTATGCCGGTTATGCTAAATAATAGTTATTAGTCTACTAATTTTTTAGTTTTTATACAAAGAATGGCTTGGTTTTTGACCAAGCCATTCTTGTTTATAACCAACATAACAACTAACCATGAAAATCTATACCAAGCTCTCAAAGGTAATCTTCCTGCTTTTCACCATTCCCATACTGGCTTTATCGTCCTGTAAAAAAGATGATCCCGATGTGGTTGTTAAGGGCGAAGCTAAAATTAAAGTGGTTAATGCCGTGCTCACAGAGATTGAACAGGAGGTTTATTTAGATAATGTTAAACTCACAAATACCGCACTTGCCTTTGGCGAAACCAGCGATTATGTTAAAATACCTTCGGGCAGTCGCAATGTGGCTTATGTAGGGCTGAATAATGCCAACACCAATGCTTCTTTTAATTTTACGCCATCTATTACCTACACCACTTTTTTGGTTGCCAATAAAAACAATGTACGCGAAATTGTAAGTTTTGAAGATAACCTGAGCAATACCGAGATGGATAAAGCCAAAGTGAAGCTAATTAACCTGAGCCCTAATTTTGCTCCTGGTATAAACGTGAGTGTTCAGGCTGGCTTGCAGTTTGTTAACGGGCTGGCTTTTAAAGAAGCATCGGGCTATTTTACGGTAGATGCCGGTTTGAATTTAAAGTATTCGGTAGTAGGATCGGGCAACATTAAAACGATCGATAATTCTAGTTTCATGGCTGGTAAAATATACACCATTTGGTTTAGTGGTACGAGTGCTGCAACCTTAGAGGCGCATATCATTACCGATAATTAATTTCGGTAAATTCATATGGTTTCTGCTATCTTTACGTTTTATTAGCATCAGCGATTTTTATATGAAAAATACTAATTTTTTATGGCCTAAAATATTTCTTCTTGTGCCGGTATTAATGCTCTTTTCCTGCATCAAGAACGATAATTTTATTAAAGGAGATGCTAAAATCCGGTATTTTCATTCGGCGGTAACAGATACTGTTCAGAATTTTTTCCTGCGGGGTGTTCAGTCGGGTGCTTCTACTGCTTATGGCTCAAACAGTAATTATATTGTTGTGGCCGGCGATTCAAGTTATACCATTACTTCCAGAAATATAAATACAGCTACAGATGTGGCAAGTACAACTAGTAAATTTGATATTGGTGCCAATTATTCGATCTTTTATACACGAAAAACACCTACCAGCCCGCCTGTATTAACCGTTTTTCAGGATGATGTGAAGCAAAATTTAGATTCTGTAAAACTTACCTTCTTAAACCTGGGTTATACTTTAGGTTCTAACGTGATTGTGAAAGATGATGGAGGAGCTTTTCCTCAGTTTACCATGAAATATGGTGATCGATTGAGTCATACGATCAAATTAACAAAAGCCACCAGGATTTCTTTTGAATTGGAAACACCTATTGCAACACAGCCACCTGTAAATGCCCTAGATTCGCTTCCAACCACCACGTCAAAATCAATTGCCATTACCAGAGGATTGGTTTATACCGTTTTACTTGATGGGACAAAAAAGAATGAGCTTCAAATGCGTCTTGTTTCTACCAACTAATTATTATTGCATTTTACTAGCATTTAATCCCTTTGATATTCATACTTTTGCCCAAAATTAGATAAATGGAATTATTACAGCAGCTTATAGACTTTATCCTTCACATAGATGTCCATTTAGCCGAAATTGTTAACGAATACCGTACCTGGACTTACCTTATTTTATTTCTGATCATTTTTGCTGAAACCGGTTTTGTGGTAACACCATTCCTTCCGGGCGATTCGTTATTATTTGCAATGGGTGCTTTAATAGCCGGCGAGCACGAAACAGGTTTAAATATCTGGGTAATGATGGTGATTTTAATTGCAGCCGCCATTTTGGGTAATACTGTTAACTATAAATTGGGAAGTGTTTTAGGGGCTGGCGTGTTTAAAGAAAAGAATAAGATCTTAAAACTCAAATATTACCACCAATCGCATGAATTTTTTGAAAAACATGGTGGAAAAGCCATTATGTTGAGCAGGTTTTTGCCAATTTTCAGAACCATTGCACCTTTCGTAGCCGGTATTGCTAAAATGCCATTCGGCAGGTTTACGTATTATAATATTATTGGTGGTATTGCCTGGATTTTTGCCTTGTTAATTGGCGGATATTTGTTGGGACAGATTCCGGTAATTAAAAACAACTTCGAACTGGTAATTATTTTCATTGCTGTGGTAACCTTCGTTCCAGCAGTATGGGCAGCCATTAGGAGCCGTTTACAATCAAAAAAGACTGAAGAAGTACTGTAGGTAGTTCTCAATAAGAGATAAATGAAAGAGACTTTAGCAATAAGGTCTCTTTTTTGTTTATGACGGGTTTATATATAAATAATTGAAATCCATTACTGTGTTTTTTGCTGTTTTTTCACTACCTGTGCCGATTTATCGGGAGGCTAACATTGACAAACATAATAATATGATCGTCATTTCGACTGAAGCCAGCCGGTTTTTACCGGTGGTGGAACGCCCGCCTGCTTCGGGCAGGCCTGCCCGTACAGGCGGGGAGAAATCTATTTAGACAGATTTCTCGGCTACGTTGCACTCCGCTCGAAATGACGATCCCGGAAGGGGCTGTCAATCATATTGATTTTTATCCAAATAAATTAACACTCAGAATTACAGCTTCATATTAATATTTACTATGAGTCCCTAAATCTCCCTCCCAAGCGCTACACCTTTCGCAAATTTTCGTTCTGTATCAGCTTCGGCTTTCTTTTCGTCTGAAGTTGGTTCTAGCTTAATCAGGTTTTTAAGCACTGGCTGTCCGGCATCAACCCATGCAGAGTACCAGAAAGAACCAATTTCGAGTATGGCGCTACGCATTTGCTTTTCTACCATATTATTCATCCTGTCGTGGTAGTTTTTTGAATATTCGAGTGAGTATTGCTTTAAAATGGTGTTGTTCCTTTCGGAAAAACTGTATTTCTTATCGGATGGAAAAGATGCGTTTAAGGCAGCTTCGAATGTTAAAACCGTATCAACCAGGCTATGGGTGTGTTTCACAATCTGCCAGGCTGCTTTTAACGGATTTTCGATATAATTTGCTTTACCTACCACAAAATTGTAACGGGTAGAAAAAAGTTCGGGCAAACGGCTTTCCCAAAAGGCATGGATACCCACCTGGTTGGTGAGTTGCCCGTTGTGGTTGGCTGTGGTATGCAAAGGCACATGCGCATCGCCAATATAGTGACCCAAATCGGCCGAATATTTTAAAATCTTAACCGAATCGCGGGTTTTAAAAGCTTTAACTAAACTGTAATAGGTGCGTTGGATTTGCCAGGGCAAGACTCCATCAGTGTTGAGCTTTTTTAGACCATATTTTGTCAGCGCATCATTCCATTTCTCCGGAATGCTATCGATGTTTTTTTCGTAGTTTTCTACATCAAGGTAATGCCGGGGAGCTTCTAAAGTATCCGCATACCTGCGCTTATCGGGATCTACGGCATGTTCGGTAATGTACTTTACATTCTTTTTGTAAAACCCGATCATATCAGCGGGAAGTGTAAAAATAGCAAGGTTATTGATTCTTTGATGTGCAAAGAATCCCCAGGAGGTACAAAGAAGAGTAGGGATGATTAACGCAATTAAAATCGTTAATCTTTTCATTGTTAAAAATATTTTCTGGTTAGGAATTCCTCCTGATTACTCATGTAGTCAGGAAGAATTCTTAGTCAAGTTATGAAAAATTTAAGCATTTTCCATTTTTTCCTTATCTAATTTTTTCATCTGCATCACTACGGCCATTACCCTTTGCGCTCTTTCAGGATCGGCCATCAATTCGCCAATGTTTGATGGAATAATTTGCCACGATAGCCCAAATTTGTCTTTTAGCCAGCCGCACATGCTTTCCTGACCGCCATCTTTAGTTAATGTATCCCAGTAGTAATCTATTTCTTCCTGGCTATCGCAGTTAACCATAAACGAAACTGCTTCATCAAACTTAAATTGTGGTCCGCCGTTTAGGCCCATAAATTTGCTTCCGTTAATTTCGAAAGTAACTACCATGGGTGTAACCTGGGTAATTTTCGAGTCTTTAAAAACACTGCAATAATAATTTGCTGCTGCTTCGGCCTGTCCGTCAAACCAAAGGCATGTTACAAGTCCTTTTGTCATTTTTGTTTTGTTATTGGGTTTTTGTTAGCACTAAGTTAAGTAACCTGTAAATAGCGTATGGGGCGTAAAAGAGACTTTTTAAGGGGGCAATCGAACCAGCTCGAGACTAAGATTTAAAGCGGAAAGACCAAAGACTAAAGCTGAAAGACTCAGCTAAGCGCCAAATTGCGAAAGATGGTGATCTAAGTGTTTGTAAAACATGTTGTTCCATTCGGTTTTGTTGAGTACGCCAAAAGAATGCGATTCTTTTCCATCGAAATGATTTTCGCCCAATTGCTGTGTTTTATACAGATATTCAATCAGGCGCGCTTTCTCTTTTTCAAAATTCCTTTCATCTTTAATAATGAATTGGGGAGCCGTTGGGTTGTTTTTTGGATAGGGTTTTTCGCTTACCACTTTACTTTTTACCATGTTTTTTAAGATAAATTTCATAAACATACCTGGCTTAGGGTGGATATTATCGTAAACCATTTCGTAGGTTACATTACAGTGCGCCAGCATTTGCACTACGTTCATTTTGCCCCAAAGCTGCGGGGTAGCAGCGGTGAGGGTGTTAATTCTTTCAATAATTTCGCCAGTTACTGCGGGTTGGAAGATGTTCTTCATGGTTTGTTTATTTTTTTGATTAATATACTATTAAAAGCTATAACTAATTATCTGTAATGGCTCTGTCATTGTGAAGAGGAACGACAGGATACCTCGATTTCGAGGAAGTAATATTACAATATATCTGCATGAGATTACCCTGCAGGAAGACTTCAGTAAATGAAAAATTGACTGAAGGAATTACAGATTCCAAACAGAGGATCATCATCCCGACTGAAGCGAAGCGAAATGGAGAGATCTTAGTGAGATTTCTCGGCTGCGTTTCACTCCGCTCGAAAGGACGATTCTCTAAATCTAGTTCCGCAACATTTTAAACGAAAACCAGCCCAGTAATACAATAATTACGGCCATTAAAATCCATAACCAGGCTTTATTTTCGAATAAAGGCTTAACCACTTTAACAGCATAGGCTGGGTTTTGCTGTTCTTCACCAATGGTAAGTGAGCTTAAGTTTGCAGGTATTTTATTTTCAAACTTTTCGATCTCATAACTCGGGGCTGTAGCTTTTTCGTTGCCGTAAAATAAAGCGTAACGCAGCTTTGGATCATCAAAACGGGCAATTAACTCAAATACATTGCCTTTTAGTGCCAAACCGCTTAAACGTAATGGCTTATTATCATTGTTTTGAATGGTGACCCTCAGTTTTGAAGTGATGGTATTAGGAAAACTAAATACCGGTTTTTCTAAAGAACTGATGGTACCGGTGTAAAGCTCCATATAATTGTACTGGATGCCTTGATCGGTTTTAAAACTATCGGTAACGTATTCGATTTTAAAAGGGCGGTAAAAATCAAAATCGCTTTGGGCATTTAAACTTAATTGAGACACAGGTACTGCATCGGTTAAATTCACATCGATAACAGTTTCTTTGTGTTCAGCATCATTTTTAATGTTGTACGATTGATATTTGATGTTCTGAAAAACACCCTTTATGGTATCTGCTTTTAAAATTCTGGTGGTTAAAAGTTCTGGCTGGGTATTACTATTTACCGCAACCCGAAAATAGGTGTACTTCGCATCCGGAAAATTGAGCCTGGTAAAACGGTAGTCAGTATATTGGTTTTTGATCGATAAAATCCGGTAATCTTTTGCAAGGTTAAACCAGTTTTTGTTATCGTTACTCCCTTCTAAAGTCACTTTCCAGTCGAAATTTTCCTGCTTAAAGTTCAGGTTAATCTGGTTAATTACACTGCCTGCCGAAGGTTGAAAGGTGTAGTAATAAGCATTATTGGCTGAACTTTGGTTGAGCTGTTTAAAAGCAATTTCGTTCGCAGTAACCTGATCGCCCCGCTGTTTCAACAGGTATGGTACTTCAACGATGTCTTTGCCGTTTACACCAAAAATGCGCAGGTCTTCAAAGTCCGGTTTAAGCTTTTGGTATACCGGGTTAGGTAGCACCAGGCTGTGCCAGTTAGTTTGCACACCGGTAATTTCCCTTTTTAAAGGGTAGGGAGCAGTTTGGGCATTTACAGCCATTGCATAGGCTAATAGCCCCAAAAACAGCTTAGTTTTTAGTTTCAACATCGTCAATAATTAAATGTTTGTACTTGTTGTAAAGGAAAGATATGATTAACAGCAGTATACCCAGCGACACAAACACTATGGTTTTTGAAATGGTGCTGAGATAGGCAATGTCGTAAACAAACAACTTAATCAGCGTAATGCCAAATAGCACCATTGCCCCAATGCGCAAGTGTTTTTTGTTTTTGGCCAGGCCCATGCCAATCAAAAAAAGCGAATAAGAACCCCAAAGGATACTCAAGCCTAATTTATAACCATCCAAACCTGCCAACACTAAAATATTAATCAGTTCGCTGCTAATTACCCATAAAACAGAAATGTAAAGCAGGTAATCGAACAAGGTTTTAAAACTGCGTTTAACCAGGGTTGAATTGATTAGCCTGTAGAACATTACAATTAACAAGGCAAAGAAAGCGATAGCAACATAGCGGATACCAATATTGAAAGTGCCGATTTTGAAATAGTTATTGCCCGGCGATAAATATTCATATCTAAGCTCGCTTAAATTATAAAGGCCATTGGTTAAAAATAGTGCTATAACCAAGAGGTTAATGGCCATACAGGCAACGGCCAGTTCGCTGCTTTTTAGTTTTTTAAGGTTAAAATAAGTGAGTGCAGCAGCAAAAAATAGAGTATAGATATAAATCCAGGCTATTTTTAACTTTTCGTAATTATAGTTGTAGGCATAACTGGCGTAATCGGCATTGGTTTTTGGGTGCGTATTAATTTTAGTGCTTTCGAAGAGGTTGTTAAAATGTTTCGAAATTTCCATGGCAAAAGTAATGTACACCACAAATAATAAAATGGAAGGAATGCTGTAACTCAATATCTGACGCATCCAAATCCACTCTGCAGGCGCTTCAGTTTCTTTTTTGCTGATGCTAAACATCCAGGCAAAGCAGGCAATAAAAATGATTGCGGTTAAGAAACCTACATTGAATATTGGTTTAACGATCAAATCGCTACCATAGTAACCTGAATAACTCATCCAGTCTTCTAAAAGACTAAAAAAGGCAAGGAATATAAGCGGAAAGGAGAGCTTCTCGTAAATCGCAATGCGTTTAATCCTGCCAAGGTAAAAGAGTATGGCAGCTTCAACAGCCCAGAATATGGTTACCCAACCGCCATCTAACTGCACCGGAACGGCCATCGTGATAAAGGTAATAACCATAGCCAGTATAAGGTAAAACAGGTTTTTATCGGCCAGTTTTCTTTTGTAAATAATTAAGCTCACCGCAAAATGGATGACCCCGTTAGCCAAGGTAAACAAACCTAAAAATTCTGCACTGTTTTTATTGTCGCTGATAATTAAATAGCCAATACCGTAAAAAATAAAGGCATTTAAAAGGATAATCACCACATCGCTTAAACCAAATATTTCTTTTTTAATTACTTTATAAGCCAGGTTGGTGATGTAAAAAGTAAGAAAAAATATAGAAGCAAATAGCAGCGCTAAGCCAAAGTATTGGTTGTTGCTGCTTAAATCTAAACGCCAGGCCGCAAAAATGAGCCAGCTTAAACCGAAAGAAACATAAAATAGAGGTTTCCAGTATTTTTTAAAGCTCAATACCAGTATACCTATGTTAATAATGGCCATGTAAGTAAATAAAACACCTACTTTGCCCGAACCATCGCTCAACAAAAACGGTACGGCATAAGCGCCCACCAGGCCAATGTGGGCAATAACCTGTTTATTGTATTGAATGGCGGCGACTACAGTAAAGGACGTGAAGATCACCATCAGTCCAAAGGCCATTGCTTGTGGAATAAGCGCGTAAAAATCGTAAGCGGCATAGGTAATAAAGTACATGATGGCTATTGCGCCACTAACCAAAACGGCCGAAAAATTTTCGTATTTGGCCTTTAACTTAATAGCAAAACCCATTAAACCTGCCCCCATCGCATAGCCCAAAACAATGCGTGTTAGCGGGCTAATCATATCGTGATCGATAGCATATTTTGCGCCAATAGCCACACCGATAATCAAAATCAGAATACCGATTTTACTGATCAGATTTTCGCCAATAAACTTCTCGAAATCCGATTTAACCATGTTCTCGCGCTTAAAGCGGTCGGCAAAATTAGGCTGTGAAGGATTTTGAGGCCTTGGAAATGGCGAAGGAACCGGCTGCGGAGTAGCGGCATGCGGTGTTACCGGATTCGGCGGTGTATTTCTGGCTGGCGGTACAAAGGCAGGTTCTGCAGCCGTAGCTGGAGGAACGCTTGAGATGCCTGGTGACTGTAAAGCTTTAACTTCTTGTCGTAAAGCCTGAATTTCGGCTTCGAAACCCTGTTGCCTCAGTAGTAAATTTTCGAGCTTAACTAAAAGCAGGTTTAATTTTTCCGAATTATCCATCCAATATCGATTTGCGTAACTTATTTTATTAAATATAGGAAATGAAATTTTATAAGGTTAGGAAATATTTTCTAAGCCGGTAACAGTTCTGTATAAAATGCCACAAATTCGCGGATAAGGGAATAACCATCGCGCCACTCGAAATATTTTGGACTGGCCCCAAACACCTTATCGAAGCCATTTTTCCTGAACAACATTTTGGTACGCGTAATGTGGTAATATTGCGAAATCACGATAATGCTTTCAATGTGGTAGTTGCTTTTGAGTTTGGCTGTGTTTTGCACCGTCTTTAAAGTATTATCACCTTGGTTATCAGTAATAATTGCAGCAGCCGGAATGCCTTTTTTAATCAGGAAATCGCGCATTTTATCGCCTTCGTTAAAACCTTCCCGGCCATGCCCGCCACTTACAAACAGCATTTTAACACGACCATTCTGGTATAAGGTTGAAGCACGCTCGAGCCGTTTTTGCAACCTGGTTGATAAGATGCCATCTTCGTTTACTTTATTGCCTAAAACCACACCTAAATCAGCATTTCGTGGGGTGTTGTTCATCCCATCAATAATGGTGACGCAAATGTGGATGCTAAACCAAAGCACTAAGCCGATAAGAAGGGCTTTAGTAATTGGACCAATCTTCAATTTACGGGCTTTAAAAACTGGCTGATGTCTTGTGTCCATTCGGTTTTATATTGGGTTAGGTAGTTGTCGTGACCTGCTAAAGGATAAGTGCTCAGGGTTTTCTTTCCTTTGAGGTTGTTAAAAATTTCGCCGATTTCATCGCGTGAAACCCGGCTGTCTTTCTCGCCATATAACAGCAATGTAGGGCATTTTATGTTTTTGGCATCATCAACCGGCCGCAGTTTAAAACCATTAAACTGATGTTGAAAGCCTCCCCAAAATACCAGGATATTGGCCAATGGGAAACTAGGAAGATGTAAAATTTTAAACCGGGCCTGGGTGGTTTTTAACAGGCTGCTGTAAGGGCATTCGATAATCAGCGCATCGGGATTGAGGTTAAAGTCGTTCAGTGCTTTCATTGCAGCTACAGCACCCATAGAAGTACCAAACATAATAATTGGTTTCTTTTCAGTTCGTTTAACATACTGATAAACGGTTTTAACTTCTGCTGCCTCGGAAAAACCAATGGTGGTTTCGTTTCCTTCCGAGCCGCCCGAGCCCATAAAATCGACCAGCATGGTGTTGTAGCCCAACTGGTAGAAAATATTAGCTTTGTTTATCAATCCGGATTTTGACGCGCTATAACCATGAAACAGAATTACAGTTCCCTTTGCTTCGGGGTGTTTAATAAACCAGCATTCTAATTTTTTATTGCTTTGGAGTGTAATGGTGGTGTAGGGTAAATCGGGTTTCTTTTTATTCTCCGGACGCGGATTTGATACCCCTGTAAAAAGCGTCTTTATTTTATCAGCCATTGAAAGTTGTTCTGGCTTGGCTGTTTTGGTTACTTTTTGTGTAGTATAATGCGTGAGTTGATGAGCCTGGTTATAAGCTATTATGTTTACCAATATAAATAAGGTTAACAGTACCCAAAACAAGGCTTTGATTATCCTGTGCAGGGGCTTCTTATTGCGACGGCCTTGTGATTTAATGTACATGCGCTAGAATTAAATTTTAACCAATGTTTTAAATACGCCGTCAATTACCTGGGCCATGCGGTTAATATCGAGGGTTTCCATGGTATCGGTAACCTGGTGATAGTTCTTATTGCGGTAAAAAGAGGTATCGGTAATCATTAAAGCGCTGTAGCCAAATTTCCAATAGTTCAGGTGATCGGAGAAATCGATACCCGGTAAGGAGGTTGGGCCACTAAAAGTTTTAGTGAGAATAGTATTCGATTTTTTAAAGCCCGAAGTAAAGCTGTTGGCAAAATGGCCTTCACCAAATTTTTTAACAAGGGTAATGTAATCGCCTTTGTTACCATAAAACCACGATAAAATGCCCAAAGGGTACGATTGCGATTGCTTTTCAGTTTTAAAGTAGCCGATCATTTCTAAAGAGAGCATGCCATATACCTCAATCTTATTGCTTTTGAGCCATTTGGCGTGGATATAGCTTCCCATGTGTTCAGTACGGAAATAAGGCGGCTCTTCTAGCGTATAGGCGACTAAATCTACCCGGTGCTTTAAATTTTGACCTTTTAACAGCCTGGCCAGTTCTAGCAGGCCTGTTACCCCACTTGCATTATCATCGGCACCTTCCTGTTCGCCGCAACTATCGTAATGCGCACCTACAATTATTCGCTTCGCCTGTGAGGTACCAAAAGAGCAAATTACATTTTTATAAATTTTTTGATCTACCTTATATTCCTGGATGTACACACTATCAGCATATTGTTTAAATACCGAACGGATATAATCGGCTGTTTGGTTGAGCTGATCGATATTTTGATGCGTGCGGTATTTTGGCGTTTTGGTTAAGGTTTTTAAATGCGCTTTTATAATGGCCGTATCGGGTTTACCTGCAGCTTTACACCAGCTTGCTAATAATAAACAGAAACTGAAAACTAGGATTTTTGAGTGCGTCATTTGTTGAGTTATAGGATACGAATATAACAAATTGGAAAATTACCCATAGGTATAATCCCTCATTTTATGGAATGATATGACTTTAGCGAAACCCAATCGATAAAGTTTTTTGATATTTTTACGGCAAAAAACAGTTACGATGGAACTATCCTGCCCAATATCGGCCGAAAGAATAAATGAAAATGTGGTGCGCATTATTGCCTTCATGGTGGCCGTAGTGGCTATAGGTTGCCTAATTTCTGGCAATTATTGGGCAATTGTGTTTTTAATTTTCGATTTTGGCAGCAGGGCTTTTACTACAGGGAAATTCAGCCTGCTGAAGTTCATCGCCATAAAGATTGACCAGAAACTGGCGCTGCCAAAACAAATGAAAGATTTGGCTCCAAAGAAATTCGCCGCAACCTTAGGCTTTGTATTTTGCCTGCTGATTACGGCGATGTTTTTATTCGATTTCCAATTAGCAGCAATGATTTTTACTGCGGTTATGGTACTGTTTGCTTTACTGGAAAGCCTTTTTGCTATTTGTGTGGGCTGTTATGTTTACAGTTTTTTGCAGTTGTTAAAAGGCAACAAAGCTTAAATTATGGCTGTAAAGCTTTTCTAACTGCCGGGGCAATTTTGGTCCCGTAAATTTCTATCGATTTCATCATGGCCGCATGCGATGGTCCACCAACATCCATATGGGCCGAGAAACGGGTTAAACCGAAAGTTTCTTCCATTGCTAATATTTTGTCAACCGATTGGTTTACATCTCCAATAATTAAAGCACCGTTTTTGTCCATTCCGGCATCGAACTGGTTGCGTTGGTAGGGAGCCCAACCGCGTGTACGGCCAATTCTATTCATTTGGGCAGAATAAAGCGGGTAATAGTAATCTGCTATTTCGCTGCTGTTTTCGCCAAATAATGAGTGCATGTGTACGCCAACTTCAAATTTATTCGTATCGTGACCGTAAGCCTGATATACTTTTTTGTAATAATCGAACAAAGGTTTAAACTGTATAGGCTGTCCACCAATAATGGCAAACATGACAGGTAAGCCCAGTCTGCCGGCGCGTTCTACCGATTCGGGCGTACCACCAACGGCCACCCATATTTTTAAGTTGTTATTTATGGCACGTGGTAAAATTTCCTGGTTATTGAGTTCCGGCCTGAATTTACCTTTCCAGCTAATTTTTTGGTCTGCATTGATTTTTAAAAGCAGATCGAGTTTTTCTTCGTAAAGCTCGTCGTAATCTTGCAGGTTGTAACCGAACAAGGGGAACGATTCGATAAAACTGCCGCGACCAGCCATTAATTCGGCCCTGCCGTTCGAAATTAAATCGATAGTGGCAAAACTTTGGTACAGTTTTACCGGATCGGATGAACTTAAAACAGAAACTGCACTGCTTAATTTGATGTTTTTGGTTACGGTTGCTGCTGCAGCCAGAATAATTTCGGGGCTCGATACAGCATAATCGGGGCGGTGGTGCTCACCAATGCCATAAAAATCCAAACCCACTTCATCCATGAGTTTAATTTCTGCTATAATTTCCTGAAGTCGTTGTTGGGCGGGTTGAATTTCTCCCTTTGCATTGATTTGCAAATCGCCGAACATGCCAATACCTAATTCCATACGTTAAAATAATTTTAACAAAGGTAATGGCTTTGTGTTTGCCGGTATTTGATGTATGGTAAGAAAATGGTTAACTGTTTAAATCGTTGAACTGGTTAATTGTTTGACTTAACACGCCGTGCATACCACGCGATGCTTTTTGGTATAGTTTAATTATTCAGGTTGATTAACTGCAGGTTAAGAAAGGATATGTTTTTAAAAAGTAGATTTTACAAACTTGAATCAAGCTTGCCTAACGATTTTAAGATGGAAGCCAGTTCTTCAAACTGATAGTCGAAATTGGTAACATCGATATTGAATTGCTTTCCGCTTTTTAAAGAAACTGATAGGTAATAATGGGGGTGCCGACGTATAAAAATACTGTTATCGTCAATCGTTTTGAGGCTATTTATTTCTTTCCATTTAAAAGTGCCCTTATCTATAAATGTTACTTCATTCTGATCAGCAACAATTGCATATTCATCTTGTGTTGAAATCAGGTTTTTGAGGAAGAAAATCATGAATATCACAAGTAATGCCAAAGCAATCAATACCGAAACCACCATGCTTAAGTTAGAATTGAAGATTAAAAAAACGGTAGCCAGAGGGAAAATACCAAAACCAATCAATAATGGAGCTAAATTACTATTGTCTTTTACTTTAATAGATGTAACCATTTTTTTAGCGATTGTGCGGTTAATTTAGTAATTCTTTTTAGAAATAAATAACTACTCATAGGCCAGATGGTAACTTCTGACCTCACCTAATATGCTACAAAATCAAATTCACTAATAATTTCCCATTTCCCGCCGTTAATTTGCCCGATGAGGCTGATCTTATTAAAACTCAACACTGTTGGAAGTGGATAAGTCTTTATCTGATCAAAAATTTCAGGGGTACAGGTTGAATTTCTGGGGTGCATGAGCGTGATGTGTGGCAGGTGGATTCGTGGGGATTCGTTTATGCCTTTCAAAATTAATTTCCTTAATCGATGAAAGGAATCATTGGTTGCTTTCGCTGGCATATATACACCTTTCCCGTTTTCAAATCGTTCAACGGCTTCAAACCCGATCTGAATGGGGCGGTTGAGTTTAATGTTTTTGATGTTGGTTAATACTTGCTCCAGTTGTTCAATTTCATCTTCCCTGCAAAGCGTAACATGGGCAGGAATTAAGCTGTGTTGAATGGGGTTAAACCGTGCTCTAACCTGCTCAATGGTTTGGTTTTGGTGGGTAATGAATAGAGTAAGTTGTTGCCGGGCTTGCTGCATAGACTAAAGATAAGCTTAGTTTTTATAGCTAGTCATCCTAAGGAGTAATTTAATATATAAATCAATATGAATGAGGTATGTAATCGATTTTGTTACACCATACGGCACAGTCTTGCCTCGGCTCGCCGCCGCCGAAGGGCTCCTTCTTTTTGGCGTCAAATATCATTTAAACGATGTTTCAGTTTGCGAGAATAATAACTTTGGGAAAAAACATCCTGCACAAGGTCGTTTTCTTTATTGACCCCCAGGTCATCGTCAAATCTGACCAAGCTAGCAGTTGAA
>Ga0308165_1000784_pt1 | contig 50698 bp, 41 predicted proteins | sample PhyWR2_FD_201032 | JGI IMG/M metagenome (GOLD analysis project Ga0308165, IMG submission 201032) | Phyllosphere microbial communities from UC Gill Tract Community Farm, Albany, California, United States - DLSLW.R2 | ecosystem: Host-associated > Plants > Phyllosphere > Unclassified | place: USA... | reverse complement strand
GAAGCAATTGATTCTGCCGCTGAGTGGAATGAAGCAGAAATGAGCTATGATTTAACTTCCTTAGAAGGGATTTCTGATTACATAAATGAGCATACGACCGATTTAAGAAAAGTTAAAATTCCTGCTATGTTTGTTCAAAAATACGCATTACCGGCAGGAACAGAATTTTTGGGGATTTTTGATACCGTCACAGGAACGTTTGAAGGAGAAATAGAACAATTTTTCCCCCATGAAAAGCAGATTTGCGAAAAATTATTTCCAAGGCTATCAGCTGCTGAAAGTCTTAGTTGGTCATTTCCAAAAACACTTTTGGAGAAAGACAAATTTTATTTAGAATTTTTACCTGAGTCTGATTATTATTTTGTTTATAGCCATTCAGATTGTACTCATGCGGAATTAAAATTATCGCTTAAACGAGAGGGATTTGGTTTATTATCAGAAGATCAATGGGAATTTGCTGTAGGTGCGGGAACCAGACGCTTATTCCGTTGGGGCAATGAATTGCTCATTCAAGAAAATGAATCCGGCCGCCATATTAAAAGTAAAATGGATGGTGCGAATATGTTCGGTTTAGTGATCGATACGCAAAGGGATCGTTATGAATTGACGTCTAATCCGACCGCTATAAAGTTGACTCAAAAAGGATCGAATCAGAGTAGCTTGATTGAAGAGATGCTGCCGTTATCGACTTATTTTACTTCAGATCATGTTATTTTACCTGAACAAAAATTAGGCCCAACCGACTATTTGTATCGAAAAGCGATTCTAATTGAAAATTAAAATAGAAAGTATTGACTTTTTTTTGTTCTTTCCTTATAATTTGTAGGGAATCTAAAGGATATGATTCGTTTTTTAGTGTTTACAGAAAGTTCTTCAGTGCTGAAAGAAGAATAGCACGGAAATGTAATTGCTCCCTTTACATAAGTTTTGATAGAAATATCAACGAGACTCTGCGTTATGGAGATTAAGAGGTAATGATAAACATCATTGCAATCAAGGTGGTACCGCGAGCATTCGTCCTTGACTGCAATGATGTTTTTGCGCGTTTTATACTAGTTTGGCAGAACAGTATAAAAAGAGACGGCTGGAGCATGAAATCATTATCTAGAGAAAGGAGTAGTTCTTTGAAAGTATTTTTCATTTTTGGTCCTCAGGCTGTTGGGAAAATGACTATTGGAGAAATTATTGCAGATAAATTAAGGCTTCCATTACTTCATAATCATATGACTTTGGAGTTGCTTCAACCCTTATTTGGCTGGACTCCTGCGACTTTCAGTCTTTCAAGAGAATTTCGTGAAGCCATCTTTAGTAAGATTGCAAAAGAGTCAATTGGAAATGGTTTAGTCTTTACTTTTGTTTTGGGGTTTGATTTAAAAGAGGACATTGAAGAATTTAATCAATATAAGGCAATTTTTTCTGATAAAGGAATCGACATTTATTTTATCGAACTAGAAGCTGAACTAGAAGAACGAGTGTACAGAAACAAAACAGAATATCGTTTGAGTAAAAAAGCTTCAAAGCAGAATGTCGCTCATTCGGAAAAAGAACTTTTATTAGCTAATGAACAGCATCGATTGAACTCGTTTCCAGGTGAAATTGATGAAAAATATTATTATCGACTAGATGTTACAAAGCTGACGGCCCAGCAAGCGGCTGATCAAATTTTAGAACAGTTTGAATTAAATTAAAGTAGAATAATGTTTTGTTTTATAAAATACCAATCACTTATTTTAGAAAGTAGGAATCGAACAATGAAACAATTATCAAGTAGTCAAGTTCGTCAAATGTATTTAGACTTTTTCAAATCAAAAGGACATTCTGTGGAGCCAAGTGCGTCTTTAGTGCCTGTCAATGATCCAACCTTATTATGGATCAATTCAGGTGTTGCAACGTTGAAGAAATATTTTGATGGCTCAGTCGTTCCAGAAAATCCAAGAATCACGAATGCGCAAAAATCGATTCGGACCAATGATATTGAAAACGTTGGGAAAACAGCGCGTCACCATACCATGTTTGAAATGTTAGGGAACTTCTCGATCGGTGATTATTTTAAAACAGAAGCGATCCATTGGGCATGGGAATTTTTAACGTCTCCTGAATGGATGGCCTTTGATCCTGAAAAATTATATGTCACAGTTTACCCAAAAGATACGGAAGCAAAACGGATTTGGCATGAAGAAGTTGGGTTATCAATGGATCATATCATTGATATTGAAGATAATTTTTGGGATATCGGTGCGGGGCCTTGTGGTCCAGATTCAGAAATTTTCTATGATCGTGGGGAGTCGTTTAACGATGTTGCAGAAGATGATCCAGAAAATTATCCTGGTGGTGAAAATGAACGTTATTTAGAAATTTGGAACTTAGTATTTTCTGAATTTAACCACCAAGCAGATGATACTTACGAGCCGTTACCGCATAAAAATATTGATACGGGCATGGGCTTAGAGCGCATGGTTTCCATTGCTCAAAATGCACCGACGAACTTTGAAACAGATTTATTTATGCCGATCATACATGCAGTAGAAAAATTAAGCGGACAAGTAATCTATGGCCAATCACCGCAAACGGATATTTCATTTAAAGTCATTGCTGACCATATCCGTGCCTTATCGTTTGCAATCGGTGATGGAGCGTTACCATCAAATGAAGGTCGTGGCTATGTCTTGCGTCGTTTATTACGTCGTGCGGTTATGCATGGTAAAAAATTAGGAGTTAACGAAGCTTTCTTGTACAAACTAGTTCCGGTAGTTGGCGAAGTAATGGTAAGTTATTATCCAGAAGTACTACAACAAAAAGAATTCATCGAAAAAGTAGTGCGCACAGAAGAAGAACGTTTCCATGAAACAATCAATGAAGGATTAGATATTTTAAATGAGTTAATTGAAAAAGTAAAAGCGACTAGTGAAGATACGTTAAATGGAAAAGATATCTTCAAATTGTACGATACGTATGGTTTCCCTGTGGAATTAACAGAAGAAGTTGCAGAAGATTCAGGCTTGAAAGTAGATCATGCTGGATTTGAAAAAGAAATGGAAGCTCAAAGAGCACGGGCTCGTTCTGCTAGAAGTAAAGCAACATCAATGGGTGTTCAATCGGCTGTTCTAACGGATATTAAAGTTGAGAGTAAATTTGTCGGGTATAGTCATTTAGAAGCGACAAGCAAACTTTTAATTATTTTAAAAGAGGAAGAAATTATTAGCGAGCTTTCAGAAGGGACAGCTCAACTGATCTTTGCTGAAACGCCTTTCTATGCGGAAATGGGAGGACAAGTTGCCGATCACGGAACAATCAAAGATCAAAACGGCACCATTGTAGCTCACGTAGAAAATGTCTTAAAAGCACCAAATGGCCAATTTTTACACACGGTTCAAGTAACAGGAAAATTAACTGAAGGTGCAACGTATGAACTACACGTTGATGAAAAAATGCGTAATCGTATTTTGAAAAATCATACAGCAACACACCTATTGCATCGTGCCTTGAAAGATATTTTAGGGGATCATGCCAATCAAGCTGGTTCATTAGTTGCTCCAGGACATTTACGTTTTGACTTCACTCATTTTGGTCAAGTGACAGCTGAAGAGTTAGTTCAAATGGAAGCAATCGTGAACGAAAAAATTTGGGAGGCAATTCCTGTTGAAACAGTCGAAACAGATATCGACACAGCGAAAAATATGGGTGCTATGGCTTTATTTGGTGAAAAATACGGGAAAGAAGTCCGTGTTGTCAATATAGGTGGCTATTCAATCGAGCTTTGTGGAGGGACACATGTCACAAACACAGAAGATATCGGTATTTTCAAAATCGTTTCTGAATCAGGAATCGGTGCAGGCGTTCGTCGTATCGAAGCTGTTACAAGTAAAGAAGCGTATGAGTTAATGAATGAAGAAGAAAAACAATTAAAAGCCATTGCAGGGATCGTTAAATCGCCTCAATTAAAAGAAGTTGTCTCAAAGACAGAACAATTACAACAACAATTACGTGATCTACAAAAAGAAAATGAACAACTTGCTGGAAAATTAGCGAACCAACAAGCAGGAGACATTTTCAAAGATATCAAAGAAATCAATGGCACGACATATATTGCTGCAAAAGTAAATGTTAAAGATATGAATCAATTACGTCAATTAGCGGATCAATGGAAGCAAAAAGAACTTTCTGACGTATTGGTTTTAGCAACAGCACAAGAGGATAAAGTAAGCTTGTTAGCAGCTATATCTAAAGGAGCCAATGAAAAAGGGCTAAAAGCTGGTGATTTAATCAAAACAATTGCACCAAAAATTGGCGGCGGTGGCGGCGGTCGTCCGGATATGGCTCAAGCAGGTGGGAAAAATCCAGATGGGATCAACGATGCCTTAACGGAAGTCGCAAATTGGTTATCTCAATCATAGAATAAATAGTGAGCATACAGCTAGTTTTGCCTAGTCTTATTAGCTACTAAAAAAAAGTTAGAACCCCAAGTAAAACTAAATTTAGTTTTACTTGGGGTTCTATTTATTTTGATGTTCCAGAGGTCTATTTCTTTCTTTTTTTTTATTTTGTTGTTAGATTTAAGATAGTGACACTCAGAATTATTTAATAAATCGTTTTTGGCTACAAGATAATGTTGAGCGAATGAACGTTAACTCGATTCACAGTTTGAAAAAGCGAGGGCTGCCGATGTCTGATAAAAAAAGTTCAATCGAATTATTTGAAACAGGTGAAAATTTTTATAGTCAAAATTTCTTTGGCTGTCATCAAACAGAGCAAGACAAGCAAAAAGGGTGTATTTTTAGAGTTTGGGCGCCCAATGCTCAGAATGTCTGGTTAGTTGGCGATTTTAACGGCTGGGATCGCTCATTATTATTGAAGAAAGTAGTACAGGTCGGTGTCTGGGAAATTTTTACTATAAAGCCAAACGAGGGTGATTTTTATAAATATTTAGTGAAGCAGGCAGATGGGCGAGAAATATATAAAATAGATCCATTTGCTATCGCTTTCGAAAAACGTCCGAATAATGCAGCAGTGATCCAGAGATTACCTGAGAAGCAATGGCATGATGAGGTTTGGCAAAGTCAAAACAGTCAAGGAACACATTTTGACCAACCCTTGGCTATCTATGAAGTACATGCAAGTTCTTGGCAACGTGAAACAGATGGAACACCGTATACGTTTGGACAATTAAAAGAAATCTTGATTCCTTATGTTAAAGAAATGGGCTTTACTCATATTGAGTTTATGCCGTTGATGGAGCATCCTTTAGGCGAATCTTGGGGCTATCAGTTGACCGGGTACTTCGCACTATGTGCACATTATGGAACGATAAGTGAGTTTCAAGAGTTCGTGGAGGCGTGTCATTTAAATAATCTTGGTGTTTTGGTTGATTGGGTGCCAGGGCATTTTTGTGTTAACGATGATAGCTTGGCTTATTTTGACGGAACTCCTCAATTTGAATACACCGATCCGACTCAGGCGGAAAACATTCGTTGGGGCGCACTTAATTTCGATTTAGGAAAGCCACAAGTCCAGAGCTTTCTGATTTCTAGTGCACTATATTGGATCGAGCTATTTCATATTGACGGGATTCGAGTAGATGCTGTTTCGAATATGTTTTATTTAGACTATGATGAGGGTTCTACTAACTTGAATGCTGACGGGAACAATCGTAACTGGGCTGGTTTCTATTTTTTACAAAAATTAAATGCTGTAGTCAAATCGATCCATCCCAATGTGATGATGATCGCCGAAGAAAGCTCAGCGGAAACGAAAATCACTGGAATGCTGGAAAGTGGTGCTTTAGGTTTTGATTACAAATGGAATTTAGGATGGATGAATGATACCTTGCGTTTTTATGAAATGGATGCTGCCTTCCGTAAATCTAATTTTCAACTCCTTACCTTTTCATTTATGTACATGATGAATGAACAGTATATTTTACCATTCTCTCATGATGAAGTGGTTCATGGGAAAAGAAGCTTGATGCATAAAATGTGGGGGGATCGGTATAAACAATTTGCTCAACTACGTAATTTATATGTCTACCTGATGACGTATCCCGGGAAAAAATTATTATTCATGGGTAGTGAATGGGGGCAGTTTTTGGAATGGAGATATGATCAACGTTTAGAATGGACAGATCTTGCGGATGAAATGAATGCTAGTATGCAGCAGTTCACCAAACAGCTGAATCTGTTTTATAAAAAAGAAAAAGCCTTATGGGAATTGGATCATCTGCCGCAATCTATTGAAATCATTGATGCTGATAATAGTGAAGAGACAATTCTAAGTTTTATTCGTCAAGGAAAAAAGGACACTGATTTTTTGATTATTGTGTTAAATTTTGCTCCAGTTGAAAGACAAAATTTCGCGATTGGTGTCCCGTTTTCTGGCACATATGAAGAAGTACTTAACACAGAGTTAAAAGAATATGGCGGTACATGGACTAAAGGAAATCAAACAAGTTACACAACGAAGCAATCGTTTAAACAATTTTCTTATCAAATCCAAACAATCGTCCCTTCATTGGGGGCAATCATCCTAAAACCTCAAAAGATCGACAGGAGAAGTTAAAAGCATAATGGATTTTTTCAAAGAAAAATCAAAACAAAGAGGCTGTTTGACCTGTACACAGAAAATCACTTTTGAAAGGGGGCAGGGTGCAACGTCACCCGAAACAAAATGAAAACAGAAATGCTTGGAATGATTTTAGCAGGAGGACAAGGAACTCGTCTAGGAAAGTTAACCAAGAATATAGCCAAACCAGCTGTGCCTTTTGGCGGTAGATATCGTATTATTGATTTTACCTTAAGTAACTGTGTCAATTCAGGCATCAAAAATGTCGGTATCGTGACTCAATATCAGCCCTTAGCGTTAAATAATCATATTGGGAATGGTTCTAGCTGGGGGTTGGACGGCATTGATTCTGGTGTGACGATTTTACAACCGTTTTCAAGTTCGGACGGTGAGAAATGGTTTGAAGGTACGGCCCATGCTATTTATCAAAATATTGCGTTTATTGACCAGATGGACCCTCAATATGTCTTGATTTTATCTGGGGATCATATTTACAAAATGAATTATGAAGCAATGCTGGAAGAACACATTGCCAATAACGCTTCATTAACGGTAGCAGTGATTGAGGTTCCTTTGAAAGAAGCGTCACGTTTTGGCATCATGAACACAGATGACAATCAGCGAATCATTGAATTTGATGAAAAACCTGCGGAACCGAAAAGTAATTTGGCTTCTATGGGGATTTATATCTTTAACTGGGGCCGGTTACGCAATGTATTGCTAGATAGCTATTCTAAAGATGGACAAATGCTGGATTTTGGAAAACATGTGATTCCTTCGTATTTAGAAGCTGACGAAAATGTGTACGCCTATCATTTTGACGGGTATTGGAAAGATGTTGGAACGATCGATTCTTTGTGGGAAGCGAATATGGAATTTATTGGTTTAGAGAATGCGTTGAATATGAGGGATAAAAACTGGCGTATCTACTCTAAAAATAATATCTCACCACCACATTTTATTACTAAAACAGCTTCAGTCAAAACTTCGTTGATTGTTGATGGCTGTTTTATTTCAGGAACGATCACAGATAGTATTCTTTCAACTGGCGTAAAAGTAAAGAGCGGATCAACTATTGAAAACAGCGTGATCATGCCAGGAGCAGTTATTGGTAAAAATGTCCAAATCAAGAATGCAATCATTGGTGAGAACGCAATTATTGGTGATAATTCAGTTGTTTACAATGAAAATGAAATTGAAGTGATCGGTTATTCTGAAGTGATTGGAGTGCAAAGTGATGAAGACTAAAAAAATGTGTGCTATTTTAGGGAATGTCTCAACGTTTGAAGGATTATCGCCATTAACTGAAAATCGTCCTTTAGACACACTGCCTTTTGATTGTAAATATCGACTGATCGACTTTCCTCTTTCTAGCATTGCAAATGCAAATATCAACTCGATTTTTATGATATTCAATGAAGGTGAGACACGGTCTGTATTTGATCATATCGGTGGTGGGAAAGAGTGGAATCTCGATTCACTGCAAAATAGTTATTTTGTTTATTTTTATCAGGATTTATTAAAACAAAAAGCGCAAGGCTTGCCTTATTATGCTTCAGTGATTGACTATCTAGCAAAATCAGAAGCAGAATATACTGTTTTTATGGGAAGTAATATGCTGAGTTCGATCGATCTTCGGGCGGTCTTGACCTATCATCGCGCACACAAAAATAAAATGACCGTTGTGTATAAAAAAATGGACCCTACAAAACTATTCGCAGAGGATCAAATTCTTGATGTCGATTCTGCGGGAAATGTTGCACAGGTAAAAACTTTTGCACAAACGTTTGAAAAAGAGGAGCGTTTAAATCTGTCGATGAATACCTACATTGTCCAAACTAAATGGCTGATGGACCAACTGAGAATCGAACAAAAACAGGATGGAACGACCACTCTTCATGGACTTTTGGCAGAAAAAGTAGTTCCTATTCAAGCGTCAGCGTATGAATATACAGGCTATTTAAGTAATATTCAGGATGTTCCTTCCTATTATCAGGCGAACCTAGATATGTTGACTGAAAAAAAATTCAACGACTTGATGTACAAAGGACAAAAAATATATACGAAACGTAAAAATGAAGTACCAACCTATTATTCAGAAGCTTCCAAAGTAACCAATAGTCAGTGTGCCACAGGGTGTATTATTGAAGGCAGCTTAGAAAGCAGTCTCATTTCAAGAAGAGCAATCATTAAAAAGGGCGCTAAAATCAAACAAGCGATCATTATGTCAAATGCTCAGATCGAAGAAGATGCAGAGATCAGCTATGCCATATTGGATAAATATGTGACAGTAAAACCAGGTGTTAGAATTATTGGAAGCGCACAAAATCCTGTGGTAATCCCCAAAAATCAAGTGGTTGAAAATGACGTTATTGGAGGACTGGAGTTATGAATATCCTATTTACATCGGCTGAGTGTGCGCCTTTTTTTAAAACAGGCGGATTAGGGGATGTAGCGTTTGCTTTACCGAAAGAACTGGCTAAAAAAGGGGCAAAACTTGCGGTTGTTTTGCCCTATTTTACTAAAATGCCTGAAACATTTAAAGCACGATGTGAAACATTTGCCGATTTTTATGTTGAGGTTGGTTGGCGCCATCAAGTATGTAGCGTGAAGCGTTTGATCATGAATGATATCACCTATTACTTTATCGAAAATGCTTATTATTTTGATCGTGAGACGTTATATGGTTATGAGGATGATGGAGAGCGCTTTGCCTTTTTTTCTTTGGCGATCATTGAAATGTTAAACAAACTGGAAAGCATCCCAGATATTATTCATGTAAATGATTTTCATACAGCGATGATCCCTTTTTTATTGAAGGAAAAATATCAATCCGTTAAAACTTATCAGCCAATCAAAAGCATTTTAACCATCCATAATATTGAATTTCAAGGAGCGTACAGTCGAGAGTTGTTATCTGATTATTTTGGAATGGATCCTGTTCTTTATAAAAATGAATTTAATGAGTCGCTCAATTATTTGAAAGCTGGGATACTTTATGCTGATCGCGTGAATACAGTCAGCCCCTCATACGCAGAAGAAATAAAAACGCCTGAGTACGGGTTTGGCTTAGATGAAGTTTTACGTTTAGAACAAGCAAAGCTAAGTGGCATTTTGAATGGAATTGATTATGAACTGAATGATCCAAAGTCCGATCAAACGATTCCAGCTAAATTTTCAATAGAAGATTTAGCTGGAAAAAAGGCCAACAAACAAGTTTTGCAAAAAAAACTGGGACTTTCTGCGCATGAAAATGTGCCGTTGATTGGAATCGTCAGTCGATTGACTAATCAAAAAGGGTTTCAATTAGTCGTAGATAGTTTAACGAAATTGCTAGACAAAGAGATCCAGTTCGTTATTCTAGGAACAGGTGACGCTGAAATTGAACATTCTCTTACAGCGTTTTCAAAACGTTATCCAGATAAGTTCAAAGCGGTCATCACTTTTGATGTAGCCTTGGCCCAATTGATTTACGCCGGCTCTGATTTATTTATGATGCCGTCTTTAACAGAACCTTGTGGCCTTTCACAAATGATTGCCATGCGCTACGGCACACTTCCTATTGTACATGAGGTTGGCGGTTTAAAAGATACGGTGATTCCTTTCAACCCAATCACGAAGGAAGGAACAGGTTTTGGTTTTTCTGCTGTTCGTTTTGAGGACTTGCTGTCTAGTACTAATCTTGCAATCGATTTATATCAGCACGATCAAGAAACCTGGCAGCAACTGATGAATGCTGCAATGAGAAAAGATTTCAGTTGGGAAAAGTCTGGTCAATTATACTTAGAGGTCTATCGAAAGTTACTTCAACTATCCTAACTTATGATTGCATAATGGAATTTTATGATTGACGAGTCTGTAAAACCAAGGTATACTTTTAGCGAGAAATGAATAGTCAAAGAAAATTATGAGGTGTTTTTGTGAGTGTAAGTATCTAACTTAAGGAAATGAATAACTGAAGAAACAACCATTTTTAGATGGCTTCTTTAGTATACCTAAGTTGATACCTATCTTAACTCATAAAAAATGCTTGATAGACTGTAATATAGCTATCTTTTATTGATTGATTATTGAGGGATGAAGGGCACACTTCGTCTCTTTTTTTATTTTTTTAAATTAATAAAAGCAATGCAGTGAACAAGTAAAATCTTTGTCTTATTCAAAAAGATGGGTATCTATCAATTAAAGAAGGAGAGATACACGTGAATCAAGAAACTTATACAAAAACACAATTTAATCAAATCAAAGAAAAGCTAATCACTTATGCCATCAGTTACTATGGCAAAAAACGAATCTGCGCGCTACAACCTAGCACTCGCATAGAGGTTGTAAAAAAGCGTCTGCAGGAAACAGCTGAAGCGAAAGCGTTGCTTATGGCGAATTTACATGTTCCATTTATGGGGTTAAATAATATTGAACACTTGACGAATCAAGTCGAAAAAGGATTTATATTAGAGCCAAACGAGTTAGTCAATTACGCTGACTTTCTTAGAAGCAGTCGATTAATTCAAGCGTTTATGCAAAAAAATCAATTTATTGCGCCGCTTTTAGCTAGATATAGCGGTTCGTTGCAGTTATTTTCGGATATAGAAAATCAAATTTATCAGGTTATCCGCAATAATCAAGTGGAAAATGATGCGAGTCGTACGCTGCGTAAAATTCGTAGAGCGATTCAGGAGTGTGAAAAGGAAATTGAGTCAAAGTTACATGCCTTTCTTCGAAATAGTCAAAATAAACCAAAAATTCAAGAAGCAATGATTGTAAGGAAAAATGAACGGTACACAGTACCAATCAAAGCAAGTTATAAAAACCAAATATCAGGGAATGTGGTAGATACTTCAGCAAAAGGTACAACAGTCTTTATTGAACCTTTATCAGTAGCCAAGCTAAACGACAAATTGTATCAGTTGAAAATGGAGGAAGCAACAGAAGTCTATCAAATTTTATTTGGACTCACAGGGTTGATTGCAGAAAAAATGTCGTCGATCCAGTCAAATCTAGAAGTCGTTGCGCAATATGATATGATTTTTGCAAGAGCCAAATACAGTCGAGAAATAAATGGTATCGAACCTACTGTCAATCAAGACGGAATTATCGAATTTGTCAATGTAAAACACACTTTATTAGGTGAAGCAGCAGTCCCTCTGAATGTTTCGCTAGGGAAAGAATACCGCGGTTTAACAATTACTGGACCTAACGCTGGCGGAAAAACAGTTGTATTGAAAACGATTGGTTTGATCTCATTGCAAACGATGATTGGTGTCCAAATTATTGCAGAACCAGGAACGAATATTGCGATTTTTGATCAAATTTTTGTCGATATTGGGGATCAGCAGAGTATTGAAAATGCACTTAGTACATTCTCAGGCCATATGCACAATATTTCTGTAATCTTGGCGAAAGCAAAGCAAAATAGCTTGATTTTATTAGACGAAATTGGGAGTGGAACAGAGCCAAATGAAGGAGCTGCCTTAGCAATCGCAATTATGGAAGCTTTCTATAAAAAAGGGAGTATCATTATTACAACCACTCATTATGGAGAAATCAAACGCTTTTCCGAGCAACATGAAGACTTTCTAACAGCTGCAATGGCATTCGATTCGGAAAATTTAACACCAAAATATCAACTGATTTTAGGCCAAATAGGAGAAAGTAATGCCTTTTGGATCGCGAATAAAATGAATTTAGACAAACAAGTGGTCAAACAAGCACAAAATTATTTACATGACCGCAATTATTCAACAAAAAAAGAGCCGTTCCATCACAAAATCAGAAGACCAAAAGAGCGAACGAAATTTCCCACATATGAAAAAGGTGATCGCGTATGTTGGACAGATAAAAAGAAAAGTGCTTTAGTCTACGAAACAATTGAGATGAGCGATGAGATAGTCATTTTTATAGAAGATGAAAAAATCAGAGTCCATAAACGTCAGCTAAAACTAGAGCAAAGTGCCAAAGATCTTTATCCGCCAAATTATGATTTGGAAACGTTGTTTGAAGACTTTCATGATCGCAAAAAAATCAGAGACTTAGAACGTGGATCAAAAAAAGCGCATAAACAATTAAGAAAAGAAATGCAGGAAAGACAAGGAAAAAAGGAAGAATAAGTTTTTCTTATTGATAAAGAGAGGCTAGCAGAGTAGGAGCTATTTTAGTACAGTAGCGTTCCATCTTTTGATAAAAGCGAAAATACCTGCTTTCAAAGTTTTCAACCTCATTTTACAATGGTATAATAGCGACGGAGGAAATTGACGAATGAATGAAAATCAATTATCAAAACGTTTGGCACGCGTGGGGGAATTAGTCCCTGAACAAAGCCGTTTAGCAGATATTGGATCGGATCATGCGTATTTACCTGTTGCATTAGTTTTACAAAAAAAAATTAATTTTGCGGTAGCTGGGGAAGTTGTTAAGGGTCCTTTTGAAGCAGCCAAAAAACAAGTGAAAAAAAATGGTCTGAATGATCAAATCACTGTTCGCTTAGCAGATGGTATAGATGCTGTTGAAGAGACAGATAAAATCACGGCTGTCACGATTTGCGGCATGGGTGGTGTGTTGATTCGTGACATTTTAGAAGCAGGTTGGAAGAATCAACGGCTGCAAGGCAATGAGCGCCTAGTTTTACAACCAAATATTGGGGAGAAGCCATTACGTGATTGGTTGACAGTCCATGGCTATACAATCATCGATGAAGATATTCTGGAAGAAAATAATAAAATCTATGAAATCATCGTAGCTTGTAGACAAGAAGTGAGAGTTGCTTATTCTGAAAAAGAGCGCCTTTTCGGGCCCATTTTACTAAAAAAACGGTCTTCTATTTTTCAAAGAAAATGGCAAGGTGAAGTAAAACAACGTGAAACTATTTTAGCGCAACTAGCCAAAGCTTCTGGTGATCAGCAAGCTAGAATCCAACAAATAGAAAAAGAAATCACTGAGATCAAGGAGGTTTTATCAAATGAGTCTTGATGGAAATGTATTTATTGAACGGTTTGAAGCGTATTGTCCCCAGTGGCTCGCTGAAGCAGGAGATCCTGTAGGGTTACACATCGGTACATTGAATAAAAAACTAAATCGAGTTTTAGTAACATTGGATGTTCGTCCAGAAGTCGTTGCAGAAGCTATCGAAAAGCAAGTTGACTTGATCATTGCAAAACACCCACCTATCTTTAGACCAGTGAGACGCTTAGATACAGATGATTTACAAACGAAAATGTATGCGGATTTACTAAAGCATGATATCGCTGTTTTTGCAGCACATACCAATATGGATATTATTGACAATGGATTAAATGATTGGTTTTGTGAACTTTTAGGGATTGAAGATACGACCTATTTAACTAAAACCCATACTGTTGGCTATAAAAAATTAGCTGTTTTTGTTCCTATAGACGATGCAGCGAAGATGCGCAAAGTGTTAGGGCAAGCAGGGGCAGGTCTTCAAGGGGATTATACAAATACAAGCTATTCATTGATCGGAACAGGCAGATTTACACCGGTTATGGGCGCTAATCCAACACTTGGTACGATCGGTCAAGAAGAGGCTGTACAAGAAGCAAAAATTGAAGTGATCTTTCCAGAAACAATCGAAACACAGGTCATCAAAGCCATGTTAGCCGCACATCCTTATGAAGAACCAGCTTATGATGTGTATCAAATAGAAAATATTACCAAAGAGTACGGTTTAGGACGAGTGGGACAATTAAAAAAGGCAGTTCCATTAAAGGAGTTTGTCTCTACGATCAAAGAAGTTTTTGACTTAGAGGGATTACGAATTGTAGCAAAAGACGAGACAAAAATGATTCAGCGTGTTGCAATTTGCGGGGGCAGTGGTGAAAAATTTTTCCGCGATGCCATCAAAAAACAAGCAGATGTTTATATCACAGGCGATGTCTATTATCATACGGGACATGATATGTTGACAGAAGGCTTATCTGTGATCGATCCTGGACATTATATCGAACAATTATGTAAACCAAAGTTGGTCGAACTATTCAATCAGTGGAAAAAAGATTATAATTGGGATGTAACCTTTATCGAATCAGAGGTCAATACGAATCCGTTTAAATTTAGATAATGTGGAAAGAAGGAATCTACTCATGTATGAGAATTTATTACCGCGTTTTTTACGCTATGTAAAAACAGAAACACGTTCTAATCCAAAAAGTCAAACAACCCCGTCAACGCAAACGCAAGTCGCTTTTGCACAAACGTTGAAAAAAGAATTGGAAGAGATCGGGATGAGCGATGTTTTATATAATGAAAAAAATGGTTTTGTGATCGCTACTTTACCCAGTAATGTAGACAAAGAAGTTCGTTCAATCGGATTTATCGCTCATATGGATACGGCTGATTTCAATGCTGTTAATGTCAATCCGCAAATTATTGAAAATTATGACGGTGAATCAACGATCAAACTAGATAGCGAAGGGAAATTTACATTAAATACTACCGACTTTCCTAATCTAAAAAATTATACGAATCAAACCTTGATTACAACAGATGGTACAACGCTCTTAGGAGCTGATGATAAATCAGGGATCGCTGAAATCATGACTGCAATGGAAATTTTGATCAACAATCCATCTATCAAACATGGGACGATACGTGTCGCATTTGGTCCTGACGAAGAAATTGGTGTTGGGGCGGATAAATTCGACGTAGAACAATTTAACGTTGATTTTGCTTATACGATGGATGGCGGTCCAGTGGGCGAATTACAATATGAAACCTTCAACGCAGCGCAAGCAGAAGTAACGATTCAAGGAAAAAATGTCCATCCTGGAACGGCAAAAGATACGATGATCAATGCCTTACAATTAGCGATTGATTTCCATAACCAATTACCGCAAAATGAAGTGCCAGAAAAAACAGATGGCTATGAAGGATTCTTTCATTTAGCGCAAATGAGCGGTACTCCGGAAGAAGCACAAATGACATACATTATTCGTGATCATGATCGTGAAAAATTTGAAGCACGCAAAGCCTTGATTCTTAAAATTCAAGAGATCATCAACCAACCATTCGGTCAAGAACGTGTTCAAATCGATCTTTTTGATCAATATTACAATATGGGCGAAGTAATTGAAAAAGATATGAGTATTATTGAATTAGCTAAAAATGCTATGATCGAACTCAATATTGAACCGTTGATCGAACCTGTTCGTGGTGGAACAGATGGCTCAAAGATTTCGTATTTAGGGATTCCAACACCGAATGTTTTTGCTGGTGGTGAAAATATGCATGGGCGTTTTGAGTTTGTTTCATTACAAGCGATGGAAAAAGCGACGGATGTCATCGTTAAAATTGCAGAATCTAATGCTAAGTAAAAAGTGTAACTAGTGATAATAATAGTAAAAATTGAAAAGAGGGAGTAAAGTTACAGGTAGTGACTTACTTCCTGTTTTTCTGTCGAGGTTGAACGAGTCCAGTTCACTTTTGCTTTGAAATACAGCATAGTGAATAAAATGATGTTGAGAAATACAAAGTGAAACATTGTTACCATTTATATAAGGAGGAACTTAGATGGAAAATGTAATGATTCTTTTTAATGAAACATCTGGTAAAGATAAAGGGAAAGAATTAGCGAATCAGTTTGTCGATTATGCGAAAAATCATGGACATGCGGAGACTCATTTTCTATTAGAACAAGTGGGGCCGGATTGTGACAGTCGCAAAACAGTTGAAAAAGCGAAGTCTGAAAATATTGATACATTGGTATTCATCGGCGGCGATGGGACAATCAATCACAATGTGGCAGATTTTAAAGACGAATTACCCCATCTAAAAGTTGGGTTACTACCTGGTGGCACAGTGAATAATATGGCTAGGGTTTTAGGAATACCAGTAAAATTTGAAGAGGCGGCTGCTGTTATTTTAGAGGGGGCAACTAGAAAAATCGACTATGGTATGATCAACCAAAAAGTCATTATTAGTACAATGACAATCGGACTTTTAGCTGATACTGCTGCCCGCATCAGTCAGAAAGAGAAACAAAAATATGGCAAACTTATTTTTGTAAAGAATTTTTTTAAATTATTGGCCAAAAAGAAGCGTTATCGTTTAGATATCAAAACGGAAAACGAACAGTGGCAGGGGAAAACGCAGTTGGTTACCGTCACGATGACCAATTCAGTTGGAGGGTACACAAATTTTGATGCTTCTGCATCGCCTGATGATGGTTTGTTTCATTTAACAATTTTACCCAAATTGAATTTTTTTAAGTTGGCTTTTTATTTACCAAAAATCATTTTAGGTAAAATCTATGAAATTCCTGGGTTAAAGTATATAACTGCATCAGAGATATCAATTAAAAGCATTTCTGAAAAGAAAGTCGGTACACGTGTAGATGGAGATCCTAGTGAGAATTTACCTATTCAGATGAAAATGATTAAACAGGGGTTGACTGTGTTTGTGCCAGCTTCTAAAAACAATTGATTTTTTGTTGAATTAACTTTACATTGCATACTCTTTCAAGGTATCCTATAAGGAGTTTAATTCAGGAGGAAAAAGGATGAGTGGGTTGTTGAAGCATTTACCATGGATCTATTTAGTCATCGTAAATGGATTTGAATTTTTTGCAATGTATTTTGATAAACAAAGAGCGAAACAAAAAAAATGGCGTATACCTGAATTCGATCTTCTTTTTATAGGACTGATTGGAGGAGGAATTGGTGGCTTGCTGGCGCAACAGCTCTTTCATCATAAAACGAGAAAATTTCGCTTTTATTTTATCTTTATTTTTGGTACACTTGTGACTATTGCAATTATTTATTTTAGTTATAAAAGAGAACCGCGAATACATTTTTAGTGGGGAGAAACCATGAAAAGTAATTCTAAAGCAAAAATTTTCTTGAATATTGGCTTGTTGGCGATTATGATCGGCGTGATCATTTATGTGATGGATAATTCCCTCAGTGATATATTTGCTCAATTAATGAAAACAAGCTGGATCGTTGTCGGTTTAGTCATTTTATTAGGCGTCATCTACCAAATTGTCGAAGGCCGCTCGATCAAAGAAATCGCGTCTTATTTTCAGAAGGATTTTACAACAAAAGATGGCTTTTTTACATCTTGTTATGTTGCATTTTATCGTGTGATCTCCTTTGGAACAGGAACGCTTCTTTCAGAAATTTATTTCTATAAGAAAAAAGGCTTGGCTGTTTCTCAAGGCGTTGGTGTGACCGCTTTGCATATGATTATGTATAAGGTTGCTGTGATTTTCTTATCAGTCCTTGGCTTGATTTTCCAGTTTTCCTTATTTTATGAGCGTGCACCTAAAATGATCCCTTTTATTTTAATAGGTGTCGTCTTGACCTTTGTCATCATTTTTTCATTGCTTGTTCTTTCAAGCAGCATTAATCTCCAAGTTTTTCTAATCAAATGGACAAACAAATACTTTAAACGAAAAAAACTACGCGATTGGGTAGACAAATGCAATCTGCAAATCTACTCTTTGAGAGAAACAGTTCAGACAATTACGAAAGATCGTTCTGCTATGCTTCGGATTTTTAGCTGGAATGTTGCAAAGCTTATTTTTTGGTATGTGATTCCTTATGTCGTATTAGTTGAGAATCATCCAACGATCGATTTTCTATTAGTCGTCTCTTTTACCAGTTTTGCAGTTATTTTATCGGGCGTATTTCCAACGCCTGCTGGTATTGGACCATTTGAATTTGTCTATCTCTTGTTATTCAAACCTTTAGTTGGAACGGTTGATGCAGTCTCATCTTTACTTTTGTATCGTTTTGGGAGTTTTGTCTTACCTTTTCTGATTGGTTTTGTTTTCGTCGTGATTCAAAAAAGAAAAGATATAAAATCAGACCTTCATGCAGTTAGGGAGGAAAAACAAAAAACATTAGAAGAATAGCAAATTTGACAAAATTTAGACTGTTCTATGAATTTGAGTTTACTCTAAGAGAAAAAGGTATTGGACAAGAGCTTTAAAGCAATGTCTAGTGCCTTTTTTTGTGGATCAGAAAAGTTATAGCGTTCTTTAGATAAATATTAGAGCAGTTGGTTTTACTCAATCTTTTTCTACGTATCAAAAAAAGATTGTTTTTTTTTAAGTATTGGTGTACTATCTAACTAGAACACTAGTGGAGAGTGAAGGGAATTGGAGGTAAAGTCATGGATTTTCTTACAGACCGACCGATTTATTTACAGATAATGGACTTTATCACGCAGCAAATTATTTCAGGAAAATTAGAGCCTGGAGCAAAAGTGAAAGCTGTCAGAGAACTAGCTGTTGCATTAGCAACAAATCCAAATACTGTCCAGCGAGCTTTACAAGAATTAGAGCGTGAGGGTATTTTATTTTCTAAACGCGGATTGGGGCGTTTTGTAACAAAAGATACTGAAAAAATCAGCCATTTACAAGATCAGGCAGTAGGACAAGTGATTGAAACTTTTTTTGCTGAGATGAAAAAATTTGGTTGGACACAAGAACAAGCGAAAGATCTACTACAGGAGTATGTCGAAAGGGAGAACGATTTATGAATGATTTAGTGAAAGTAGAGCAATTAAGTTATCGTAAAGGAATGAAGCAAATTTTTAATGCATTGGATTTTTCTATTCAATCAGGGAAAATTATCGCCTTGATTGGTGAAAATGGTTCTGGAAAAACCACAATCATGCGATTACTAGCAGGTTTAGCATTGAATTGGAAAGGTCAGATTTTGATTGATGGCTGTGTTGTTGGAACAAAAACAAAATCTTTTGTGGCTTATTTAGAAGATAAAAATAATTATCAACCTAATCAGCGGTTAGAAGAAATTATTTCATTTTATGATCGTTTTTATACAGACTTTGATAAGCGAAGAGCCTATGAATTATTGCGCTTTATGAACCTAAGTGAATCAGAAAAAATCGGCAATTTGTCAAAAGGGAATGCGGAAAAGTTTGCTTTAAGTATGACCTTAGCAAGAAGAGCAAAGTTATATTTACTGGATGAACCGTTAAGTGGTGTTGATCTGTTATCAAGAGAAAAAATTATTCAATCTTTATTGCAGTGGTTTGAAGAAGACAGTTCGATCATTATTACCACGCATCAGTTAAGAGAAATCGAAAATATTATTGATGAAGTCCTGTTTTTGCGCGATGGCAAAATCATTCTTCATGAATCCTTAGAAACGATGAAAGAAGTCAAACATAAGGATTTAGAAGCATTATATCGTGAGGTGTACGAAATATGACCCATTTATTTCGATTATTTTATTCAAAGACACTGTTCTTAGCTTACGGAGTGTCTTTATTCATTAGTTTTTTAATGGGTTTGGCCAATGTTTATAGTGGTAGACAGCAGTCCGTTGATTTAAGTTTCGCACTCTTTCTATTTTCAATTATCCTTTATTTTATTCTATTTTTTGTGTTGGAATCAAACCGTATCTATCAGTTTTTTCGAACATCGGATTTTCGGTTACTACCTATTAGTACCAGGAAGTTGTATCGTTGCAATTTATTATTTAGTGGGATCGTCGGAATTGTTTTTTTTATAGGAACGTTTTTGGTAAGTGTGATTATGAACTATACAATTATAAACATCCCGTTTCAAATTGGGATCACGTGGAGTGGTATAATCGTTGCTGCTATTGATATTTTCGTGTTGTTTTTAATTGTTCAATTTCTCGTTTATCTATCATCAACAGCTAAGTATTTTGTTCAAAAAAGATATCGGTGGATTTTGGAAATTGTCCTATTTATTGTGTTTTGGATTTTATTCGAGTGGCTTTTAAGTTTTGGGTTTGATCTATTAGAAGGAAACATGTTGCATTACTTCGGATTAAAAGATAATGTCTATTCTAAAGTGATTGTTCAGCTGATTTCAGCGTGTATTTACTTTAACCTTAGTATTTGGGTGATCGATCGATATATGGAAGCAGGTGATCGCTAAATGTATCAGTTGTGGAAGGAATATAGTAAAGAAAGTCGTCAATTTTGGTTTTTTAGTATGGCTGGTTTCTTATTTTTAAGTGGGTATATGATTTACAAACTAGGAATCAAGCAAATCCATATACAAGGCATCTCTCAAGTTGTTTTAGTGGCCGTTTTTTTCTTCTTTTTTGCACAGTTTATTTGGGAAATGTATAGGCAAATCAAGAGTTGGAAAAATAGTCAGTATCGTTTACTGCCCATTAGTGAAACCAAATTTTATTTCAGTAATATCCTATTTAGCTGGCTTACAAGTACGATTTTTCTGTTTAGCTATTATTGCTGCTTAGTTGGCTTGGTGTTTCTTTTAGATCACCAAGTACAAATGTCGCATTTTCAAGAGTATTGGAAACACCTTTTAATTGTTAGTTATTTTTTCTTATCTGCATCGGTTTATATTCAGCTGGTTTATTTATTAAGTAGTGGGATCAGTATGAATGCGCCAAACAAATTACAAAAAGGATCGAAGTATGTTCTCTTTGTCCTGTTGATAGGGGGAGAGATGACGGTTAGTGAGCAACTATTGAGCGGCTATAGGAAGTTAGCCTTTATCAAGAGCCATCAGTTTAAAATCACGTTAGGATATATTCCGTTGTATCTTGATGATTTAGTGTTTGATTTTGTGTTCGTCGGTATATGTATTGTGCTTAGTATTTTTATCTTAAAAAAATATATTGAAGCGGAAAGAAGGTAAATGATGGAAAAACAACAAGTATTAGAAGTGAAAAATATTTCAAAACGCGTAGGGAAAAAAATGATTATCAATGATGCTTCATTTACAGTTGAACGTGGAAAAGTCACTGGCTTGTTAGGACCTAACGGCGCTGGTAAAACCACTATTATTCGTATGTTGGTCGGATTGATGAGTCATGATGAAGGGTCAATTAGGATTGATAGTCAAGTTTTATCAACGAACTTTAAAGAAGCGATGACACATGTTGGGGCAATTGTTGAAAATCCAGAGTTTTATAATTACATGACAGGGATGGAGAATTTAAAACAATATGCGAGGATGGCGCCAAAAACAATCACAGATGACAAGTTAAATCAGGTGATTCGGAGTGTTCATTTGGAAAACAATATAGATCAAAAAGTGAAAACCTATTCTTTAGGAATGCGTCAAAGATTAGGTGTAGCACAAGCTATATTACATCAGCCGGATTTGCTGCTTTTGGATGAGCCGATGAATGGATTGGACCCAAAGGGAATGCGTGAGTTTCGTGAGATGATTCAAAATCTGAAAAACCATGGTGTAGGCGTTCTGATTTCAAGTCATCAATTAAGTGATATGGAGTTATTATGCGATAATTTAGTAATTGTACAAAAAGGTGAAATCACATACGTGGGGCCAATGGACAATCCAGAAGAAGAAAGTAAGCTCATTGTCTTATTGGAGACAGATAAACAAGAGCAAGCACAGACGATCTTACTAGCAGACCATTATAATGTAACTGTAGCAGGTAGCTATCTTAAAATCGAATTGAACGAAGATACTAGAACAACGCTTGTCAAACAATTAGTTGACGCTGGTATTGGCATCAAAGAGTTAAAAGTCCATGTAGATTCTCTAGAAGAGAACTTTTTACGCTGGACAGAAGATGGAGGATTATGACATGAGCATCTTGATAAAAAATGAATGGACAAAATTGATCAAAAAAAAATCAGCCTGGATCATGTGGCTGCTATTAGTTGCTATGACGTTTGCGCTCACATTCTTAGTGAGAACAACGGCGAAATCTGAAAGTGGCGAAGTGATGATGAAAGCCAACGATTTATTTGCAAGTTTGACTGAAATGACGTCATTTCTGAATTTATTTATTGTTGTTGTTGCCGCATCAATCGTTGCGGAAGAATTTAGTCGGGGAACGATTAAATTTTTACTAATCCGTCCTTTCACGAGAAGTCAAATTCTTTTTTCAAAATTTGTTGTCTGTTTGATTTATGCGCTGATCGGAACTGTGATTTTGTATATGACCAGTTTAGTATCCGCTAACCTGTTGTTAAATAGTCAGTCTCCTTTTACTGTTGTTAAGGGATATCATGGTTGGAATGCGTTGACTGTTGCAGGTGCTTATGCAGGGGCAAATCTCTTGCTTATTCTTTTGTATGTTACAATTACTTTATTTATATCAGCGGCGATTCGTTCTCAAAGTTTAGCAGTAGGTGTGGGGTTAGGTGTTCTATTTGGCAGTAGCATCATCAATTCTTTTTTAAATGTTGTGATGGCAAAATACCAGTGGCTGAGATGGAATCCCTTCAATATGCTCAGTATCAAGAACACAATTATGGAAAAAATGGGATCGGAAATCAATTCTCCGGCATACTTGAATTTTTGGCAGATGGCTGGCGGAATTTGCGTGTATAGTGTACTTATTTATTTAGCAATGCAGCAGCTGTTCAAGAAAAGAGATGTTTCGTTAAATTAATTGTTTATCCCGTTGAATAACCATATTCTCATGTTAAATGAGAATATGGTTATTCATTAGATCGTGAAAAAATGGCTGAAACTTTGTGTAATCAAGGTTTTAGTTCTTTTTTTTTGAAGAGTGTAAATTTTTTTATTAGAGAAAATAGAAAGTTTCTTTTTTTATCTAATAAATTACTGATAAAATCGATATTTATACATGTGAATGCTTGTTTAAACCCTTAAAAATGATTATGATTAGAAAGAAATTTTATACTTAATTATGATAAGGAGTGGTTTAATGGAACAAAAGCAATTAAGATGGTTCACTGTTGGTCTGATCGCTTTCAACATGGTTTGGGGCTTAGGGAATGTCGTGAATAACTATGCACAACAAGGGATTTCTGTTGTGACATCTTGGGTCTTGATTTTGGTCTTATATTTTATTCCCTATGCATTGATCGTAGGTCAACTGGGCTCAACGTTTAAAGATAGCAGCGGCGGAGTTAGTTCTTGGGTTCAAAATACAAGTACAAAACGATTAGCCTATTATGCTGCGTGGACGTATTGGGTGGTGCATATCCCCTATTTGGCACAGAAACCTCAATTAGTTCTGATTGCATTTGGTTGGGCGATCCAAGGAAATGGTAATATTGTCAATAATTTTTCTGTTGTGGGGATTACCTTGATTTCATTAGCTATTTTTCTAGTGTTCTTACTCCTATCGACAAAAGGGTTGATGACACTAAAAGTAATTGGCGGGATGGCGGGAACCGCGATTTTCGTCATGTCTATGCTGTTTATTTTGCTAGCAGTCGGAGCACCAATGATGAATTCTACTGTTGAATTTGCAACACCTCATATGAACAAGATCAGCACGTATATTCCAAAATTCGATTTTAGTTATTTTACCACGGTTTCCATGCTGGTATTTGCGGTTGGCGGAGCTGAAAAAATTTCACCTTATGTCAATTCCATGAGAAATCCAGCGAAAGAATTTCCTAAAGGAATGATTTTTCTAGCTGCCATGGTTGGAGTGTCCGCTGTTTTAGGTTCGTTTGCGATGGGCATGTTGTTTGCAAGTAATAATATCCCAGAAGATTTAATGGCTAACGGTGCTTATACAGCGTTTCAATTATTGGGAGAATATTATGGTGTGGGGAATTTATTGATGATCATTTACGCCATTACCAATGGTATTGGTCAAATTTCTGCTTTAGCATTCTCAATCGATGCACCTTTACAAATTCTTTTAGCAGATGCAGATCCTGACTTCGTACCAGCTTCTTTACGTAAGAGAAGCAAAAAAGGGACATTGGTAAACGGATATTTACTGACGGGTATTTTAGTTAGTATCATTATCGTCTTGCCGATGTTTGGGATTGATAATATTAAAGAGTTAGTCAAATGGTTAACGAACTTAAACTCTGTTGTGATGCCAATGCGTTATTTATGGGTATTCTTTGCTTATATGATGTTGAATAAGGCATATAAAAACTACACATCAGAATATAAGTTTATTAAAAATCCGAAAATTGCCTTTGGTTTTGGGTTATGGTGTTTCTTATTTACAGCGTTTGCTTGTATTTTAGGTATGGTACCAAAAATTGATTTTGCGGCTGATCCTAAAGCGTGGTTCTTTCAATTAGCGTCTAATGTGATAACACCTGTTGTGTTGATTTTATTAGGAATGATCCTGCCAGCTTTAGCTCGTCGTGATAAAAAGAAAGCTCAAATCAACTAGTTTAAAGAGAGAAAAGACTCGATAGGAGTTTCTTCTCTCTTTTTTTAGTGCGACAAATAATCAATTCGTTTTACGAGAAAAAAGACTAAAATCGCTAAATAAATCATTTGCTAAAATTATATTAAGGTGTTTAAATTCGAATTTAAATATCCTGTTTTTCTTTTAATTACGCATTTTTAGAAAAAAATGAGAACATTTTTCCCTTTTTATCGGTATAATAGAAGGGAAGTCTGTTCTTTTTTCTAAAAAAATGATACGATTTATAAAGGAAAAAATATGAGGAAGTGAGAACGATTAGTAAGCGACAACGTCAAACAGAAAAAGAAGAAAAAACAACCTATCTTTGTAAAGAAGTTGATCCAGATTATTTAGGTCGTGAAATTTATGCCGATAATGTAGATACGCCCTACTCATTTTATTTAGTTCGAAAGTTAAACCTAGCGAAAGACTATCAAAATTTAGCCGAAGGTGAAGCTTTTTTTGACGCAATTTGCGATAGCTGGGACGAAACAGAAGAATTTGAAGAGTTAGTCGTTAAAAAAATCTATATGTATGTTGAAACTGAAATGATGTACTATACCTTGCATATGGGAAGTTTTGAACCAACACGAAGAGAACTTCGTATGAACTTGAAAAAATGGTTCGAAGAGATTAGCTTAGAAAAACAAGAACGTTCTCTGATTTATAAAGGAGAAACTGGGATAAATTCTGGAGAAGTGCAAGGTATGATGAAGCAAATGCTTGAGACTTCAAATGAGATTTTCCGTCTACGCAAAATGATCACTGATTTAACTGATACAATCAATCAGGGGAAAATCGAATTGCATGCAAGTAAAAGTGATCCCATCATCTCTCGAAGTATTCAAACGATCCATCTTAAACGGGCACAACCGTTAGTAATTGAAGAAAGTAAAACGGAAGATGCTAAAGTTGTGACAGCCGATGTCGATGAAGTGATAGATGTAGCTGCGCAATTGGTTGATAAAGACACTCATGAAACATCGGTTACAATTACACCAGTGACAGAAACAACAGGTGAGCCAAAGGAAGTAGTAGGAGAAGAACCGGGAAAAAAGTTGGAGAACGAATTGGCGAAAAAACCAGTTCAAGAAGATTTCCAAGCCGAAGAAGATCCTACAGTTTTTCCAATCAAAGAACCAGAAAATGAGAAACAGACCAAACAAGCTTCTCCTATGAAAAAAGGACGTCATTCAATCAAGTTGAAACGTGAACAGCTAGAAAAAGAACAAGTAATCCAATCAGCGGAAGCAAAGACCTCTGCGGCAAACGTTGTGAAAAATCAACCGTTAGATCTTAGTTTGCTCGTTTTTAAAAAGAAAAAGACGCAAAAAGCAACACCAAGTAATTGGCCGCGTTTTTCGAAACAACTAAAAGCAAGTAAAGGGCTAATAGCACCAGCAAAAATTCCTAATTTTTCCAAAAGTGAAATGGAGAATTTAGAAGATGAAATTTACTTGTGTTTTATGAATAAGCGAATGCGTTTAGGAACAAAGAAAAATGCCGCTCAGAAGAAAAGTATTTTACGCTCAGACTTACTTGCACAAATCAATCAAGCAGAATATTTAAATTATTCGTGGGGGCAAGTTCTAAGACAACGCAAAGAAGATGTCATGATTTGTGGACGTTTAAGTTGTGGTGGATTAATTTCGTCTTTAGATGAATTTTTACAGGAAATGCGAGAAATTGCTTATAGCCGTTCTCTATTCGGTAAGAAAGTTCGTTGTTCCGTTGATTTACTACGGCGTTTAGAAGGGTATATTTTAATGGATCAGTACATGCAAAATCTAAGCATGGTGCCAGTTGAAAAATAAGTTTAAATAGATGAAGTAGGAACAGGTTAAGTTTCTACTTTATCTATTTTTTTGTAGAAACTATTTAATGAAATTAGATCAAATTGGCGGGCTTGGAAGATTGATTATAGGTGCTGTTAAGTGGTATAAATACATTTTTTTCAAGCGACCGGCATGGTATCTGAACCTGATGATAAGGAGAATCGACATAAAAAGTTGGTACGTTATAAAATGAATTTTGTTAGTAATGATTCGCTTTTTTGATCAATCCGTGACTGAAAGTTTAGGTAACTCGGTAGGAGAAAACGGTGTAACAGATAGAACTCCACTGGAAAATTTAAGTGGGTTAGACTATTTTCCTAAGTTTAAAGACTTATTAATACGAAGTGTTGTATCCATGGGTGATTATACTCCAATTAAAAAATGGATAGAAGAGAAATATTTCTTATAACTAAATAAGGAATATAACGCCATTATCTAAATTGATTGTAATAAATCATTTTGTCTTGAATAATAACACTCTTTCTGATGTATCTCCATCACAGAATATGACAGTGGGGAGGGGAACTTATTTTAACGGGTAATTTACTCGATAATTTATCATCTGTGCGCTATTTAAGCTACTATTTTTAATGAGTAATCTGCTAAATTAGTGTACACATGATTATATTATAGTAAAGAGTTACATGAAAGAAATATATAAAATAAATAGATTGAACCGTTGTGATCGTAGCGATGTCGCTGTGTTTATCTTTCCCTTTTTTTATAACGAGCAAACTATCGAATCAAAAGTGCTGAGCTTTGGTAAAATAAGATTTCTAATGTATGATTAGTATATAAAAAAAAGGATAAACCATCATAACGGAGGTAATTGGAATGAAGAAAATCTTTAAGAAAAAAACAACTGATGACAAAAATTCAGACTTAAAAAAAGCGGCAAAACGTCTTTCTGAAAAAGAACAGAAATCTGTAGATGCAGATGAAAAAGAATTTGACTCTTTTTTTTCTGAAGTAATAAAAAAATTCCCTCAAAAAACAGCATCAATTATTTTAAATAGTTATGGGAAATCAAAAAAACGTGCTGAAAATATAGTGTCAAAAAGTACAAGCCAATTTGATCGCATTTTTGATGAATTTTTAGAAGGAGTGGATGATGATACACGTAAAAAATGTCACAAAACAATCCATGCAGCCTCTTTAACAGCTGCAATCGTGGGGTGTTCACCGATTCCCTTTTCTGATGCATTGTTGCTTGTTCCTATCCAATTAACAATGATGGCTCGTTTGCATAAAATATTTGGACAATCTTGGTCTGAAAGTATGGGCAAAAGTTTAGGAAAAGAAATCGTAGTCGTAGGTTTGGGCAAAAGTGCAGTTGGCAATATAATAAAGCTTATTCCCGCAGTAGGTACGGTCGCAGGCGGTGCAATCAACGCTACGGTTGCAAGTACAATCACAGAAACATTGGGATGGGTGACTGTGAAAATGTTGAACGACGGAGAGGATATCTTCGAACAAACAATGACCTTTAAAGGACAATTTAAAACGTTATTTAATGCTGTGCAAAATTCTAGTAAAAAGTCAAAATAGAATGTGGACATAAGTGATGGTTGAGTAAAATAATCTAGTCCAATACTGATTTAGTTTATTGAAAAGAAGCTTGTAAAGGTATCCAGTAAGAGATAAGGTAAACACGTATAAAGGGAGGGAAATAAAATTGAAAAAGATAATTGTAACGGGTGCTGGTGGAGGGCTCGGAACGGCTATTTGCGAAAGAAGCGCAAAGGAAGGGTTTGGTATTATTGCAATAGATATTAATGCGGATTCATTAAAGTCACTTGACCATTTGCCTGATATTGAAACTAAAATTCTTGATATTAGCAATTATAACGAAGTACAAAGTTTTTTTACGCAGTTAAAAGAGGATGAGTCTATCGTAGCATTGGTGAATAACGCAGGGATTTATAATGCGCTAAGTCTTCTCGAGTATGATGAGGAAATGATGGATACTCTATTGAATGTCAATATCAAAGGTCCCACGATTTGTTCAAAGTTCTTCATTCAACATTTACAAGCAAATAATCGTAAGGGAAAAATCATCAATATTTCTTCTATTTCAGGGCAAGAAGGAAGCTCAGATGCCCTATATGGACTGTCAAAAGCTGCAATTATCGGACTCACTAAAAGTCTGGCGTTACGTTTTTCTCCCACTGTTTTGGTTAATGCTATTGCACCAACGATGATCGAAACAAAAATGATGGAAAAAATTCCAGAATGGCGAAAAGAAGAGTATCAGGCACATCACTTGATCAAAGAGCCGATAACGGCTAAAGACGTTGCTAACACGGTACATTTTCTTTTATCAGATGAGAGTAGCCATTTTACGGGCGCTACCTTTGATTTAAACAATGGCGGTTATTTGAGATAAAGATGAATTTAAAAAAGCTACGAGTTTTTTAGTATTGTCCATCGATGCAAAAATCATTATGGGTATCAGTAATGTTATGCTAAAAAAACACGTTTTGCACCATTTTTTCCAGTTCTCTTTCTTCTAATCATTATTGATATTGGCAATTTGCTAGTGAGTTATTTTAAATTTAAGAATTGATGCTTACTTTGGCGAACAGTGGTTCTAGGAGAATGGAATTGCAGTCAAATGGTTGGAGTGCTAAAACAAGTGATGGTAGTTTGAGCTGTCAATATGAGTATGGCATAATGATTACAAAAGAAGGTCCAATGATTTTAACGTCTCAAGGAGAAGAAGGAACACATGAATGTTTTGCCTTGGCTTATACTAGCTATTCAAATTTCAAGTGACTGAAGCATAACTCTACGAGTCATGTCTCAGTTTTTTTGATTCTAAAAAAATTGTTTAAGTCGTTCCAGTCATCTGCTTTTATTGAATAGAAAAAAGCCATATTTGAAGAATAACTAAACCGTAACTTACTCAATCAACGACTAAAATCTCTTTGCAACAAAAGGATTCAAACTAAGACTAAAAAAAACTTTGATTTTGTAGTATAATTTTCAAGGATAGAGGAAAGGCGGGAAAAGCCAGTGAAAAGCAAACAGACCTATGCGGTAGTTGATATAGAAACAACCGGTACCGATCCAAAGGTCGATCGGATCATTCAATTCGGCTGTGTATTGATTCAAGAAGGAGTTATCGTTTCCCGTTTTGCTACAGATATCAATCCCAATCAGGCCATTTCCAAGCAAATTCAGCAACTTACAGGTATTAGTAATGCACGTGTGCAAAAAGCACCATATTTTGAAGATGTTGCGTTAACGATCTACAATTTATTAGCGGATACTGTTTTTGTTGCACACAATATTTATTTTGATTATCCTTTTCTAGCACAGGAGCTAACCAGATGCGGTACGCCCAAATTAAAAATTCCAGGGATTGATACAGTTGAATTAGCTCAAATCTTTTTACCGACAGAAAAGAGTTTTCGCTTGGGGGACTTATCTGAACGTTTAGGCTTGATCCATGATAATCCGCACCAAGCAGATAGTGATGCCCAAGTGACGGCAGAACTGTTGTTATTGATCGAACGTAAAATGCGTCAATTGCCTTTGATCACGATGGAAGCTATTGCGTCATTGAGTCAGCAAACAGGGATGGATACTAGTGCTTATATTCACCAAATATATCGTGAAATGAAAAAAGATATTCAGCCGCTTTCAAAACAGCAGCACGTTGTTTCAGGAATTGCTTTGAGAAATAAAACCGTTCCATTATTTGAAGAAAAATTATATGGAAACCCAACCTTCCCACAAAAGAAAAAGGCTAAAGAAAAACTTTTTGCAAATCTAATTGGCTATCGAGCAGAGCAGAGCCGAATGATGAATTTAGTTTATGAACACTTTACCAACGAGGAAAATAAGAATTTATTTATTGAAGCTGCAACTGGCACAGGAAAAACGTTGGGGTATCTATTTCCGCTAAGTTATCTAGCAACACCTGAGGATCCAGTGATTATTAGTACCGTCTCAATCGTCTTGCAAAATCAATTAATCGAAAAAGACATTCCGTTAGCAAATCAAATTTGTCCCAAACCGTTGCAAGCTACAATCATCAAAAGCCATCGACATTATCTCGATCTGCAACGGTTTAAAGCCACATTAAAAAAACCGGTGCAGCAAAAACAATATGCCTTGTATCAAATGGGTGTCTTGGTTTGGTTATTGGAAACACAAACAGGGGACTTAGATGAATTGCAGTTGATCAATCTGAATCATGCTTTTTGGAGAGATGTTGCGCATCGTGGTGTTGATTTTTTATCAGATCAAGATCCGTTGTATCAAGAAGATTTTGTGCGCTTTCTTTACAAAAAGGTCAAACAAAGCAATGTGTTGATCGTTAATCATGCCTTTTTAGCGCAAGAAACCTTAAGAGAAGTCCCGATACTGCCAAAAAGCTCTTATCTAATTCTTGATGAAGCTCATCACTTGCCTGATATTGCTGGGAAAATTGCGAATCGTCAATTTAATTTTATTTCGTTTAAAAAGCAGGCAGCTATCTATTTAGAAGAAGACCAATTAATTGACCAAGTAAACCAAATTTTTGAAAATGAAAGTCAAGAACAGCGACTGCTCCGTATCTACGCTAAAGCGTTGAGTGATTTAGTGGAAGAATTTAGTGATTTATTTTATGAAATAAATCAACTATTTCCGAAAAATGATCAGCAAGCTCTTGTGCCTAATTTGTTAACTAAGGCTATATTTGATCAATTATCGTTGGATGGGGAACTTTCAATCCAAAAAATCGAAATTCTTTTAACTGAAATGCAGGAAATTCAACATAGATTGCGACGCTCAATTATTGAGCAACTTGAAAAGTACACAGCTTCTCAACGGATTATCTTTGTTAGTTTGCTACAATTTTTTGAACGGATCGAATTTTTATTCGAAAGTTTTGATCTGTATGTCAATGAATGGCAGCCACGTTGGATCAAAGAATATAGTGTGACGCCTCAAGGCTATGGCATGTTTGCAATCAATGATCTGGAAGCCAGCATTTTACCAGAAACAACTTGGTATGATCGATATCAACGAATTTTGTATACTGGGGGAACGTTAAAATTTGGTAATGATAAAAAATATCTCCCTAATAAATTAGGCTTAACCAATGTTTTGTTTAAAACACTCCCTGATCCTTATGATTATGAAGCAAATGCTCGTTTGTATATCCCAAAAGAAGCAATTGCAATCAGCCAGGCCAATGGAACCGAGTTTGCGGCATACATTGCTTCAGTGATTCAAGAGCTAGCCCAACAGCAAGATCGTTCTATGTTGGTATTATTCACATCACATGAAATTTTGAGTAGTGTGTATTATCGGTTACATCCGCAATTTTTAAATGCAGGTAGAGAACTTTTAGCGCAAGGAATCAGTGGTAGCCGCGAGAAAATTTTAAAGCGGTTTTCACAGTCGAAAAATAGTATCTTACTAGGTGCTGATAGTTTCTGGGAAGGGGTGGATTTGCCAGGAGAGGCATTGTCGATTCTGATTGTGACACGTCTGCCTTTTGAAAATCCAAAGCGACCTTTTGTGAAAGCGCGCTATGATTATCTTGAAGAAAAAGGAATTCAAGCCTTTACGCATGAAAGTTTGCCCAAAGCCGCACTGCGCTTACGGCAAGCATTAGGACGCTTGATACGTTCAGATAGTGATAAAGGAGCGTTGATTGTTTTGGATCGTCGTTTGGTAACGGCTAAATACGGAAAACGCATGTTAAAAGCTCTACCAAAGAATCTACCGATGAAAGAAGAAACACTAGCTGAAATAGTATCAGAACTAAAAGAATTCTTAAATAAATAAATTTAGCTGCTATCTATTAAATCGTACTGATTTTCTGCTATAATGGTAGCCAGTAAGTTTGGAAAGGGCGAGTCGATTGCAGGAACAAGAAGAACGAAATGAAGCAAGAAAAAACAAGATTCTTTTGAGCATAGTCGCAGTTTTATTAGTGATTATTGTGACGATGGCTATTTTTTATGTTCGCTCCACACATCCAAGAACACAAGCGAAGCGAGAAGCAACCAAAATTGCAAAAGAATCTGCCCATTTGGAATCAGTCGATAACTTTTATTGGTTTACCAGAAAAGAGACTTATTTTAGTGTTACTGGGAAAGACGATAAAGGAGAAGCCATTGCAGTGATCATACCCAAAGCAGGTGAGAAGATCACGGTACTGAATCAAAAAGATGGAGTAGACGAACAGCAAGTCCGTCAGATCATTGAGACTGACTATAAAGAAAAGAGTATCCAAAAAGTCAGTTTAGGCATGTATAATGATAAACCAACATGGGAAGTCGTGACAAAAAACGATGATGGATTACTAAGTTATTATTTATTATCATTCGAAAAAGCGGAAGAAATTATGGTTATTAAAAATGTCTGACGAGACAATTTGATTGAGTTATTTTAAATGAAACAAGAAGAGATTGACGACGACAGTAGAGACTTCGTCCAAGGTTCTGATAAAAAATGAATGGAGCGATCATATGGACATATCAAAACGTGCACAGAAATTAGAACCCTCTGTTACGCTAGCCGCAGCAGCCAAAGCCAATGCATTAAAGGCGGCAGGTAAAGATGTTCTAAGTTTAACTGTTGGCGAACCAGATTTTACGACACCAAAAAATATTCAACAAGCAGCTATTTGCGCAATTGAAAGCGGAAAAGCCAGTTACTATACACCTTCTGCAGGTATCAAGGAATTACGAGAAGCGGTGGTCAAGCACATTGAAACCTACTATCAACTGAGTTATGAAGCAAATAATGTCATTGTCACAGATGGTGCTAAATTTGCATTATATCTTTTATTTCAAGCAGTATTGAATCCAAATGACGAAGTGATCATTCCCGTTCCATATTGGGTAAGTTATGGTGAACAAGTTAAATTAGCAGAAGGAGTTCCCGTATTTATCTCCTGTGCGCAAGAAAAAGAATTTAAAGTAACCGTAGAACAGCTAGAAGCAGCTAGAACGAATAAGACAAAATTACTGATTTTAAATTCTCCTTCTAATCCAACTGGAATGATTTACTCTGAAGCTGAGCTACGTAAAATTGGTGAGTGGGCTGTATTGAATGATATCTTGATCGTATCAGATGATATCTATGGCAGACTAGTTTATAATGGAGCCACTTTCACCCCAATAGCAACTTTATCTGAAGCAATTCAAAAACAGACGATCATTATCAATGGCGTCTCTAAAAGCTATGCGATGACAGGTTGGCGGATTGGCTACGCGGTTGGGGATGCAACCATTATTTCAGCAATGAATGATATCGCTTCGCAATCAACAAGCAATCCAACTGCCGTTAGTCAATATGCAGCGATTGAAGCACTGATTGGTAAGCAAGATACCGTGGAAACCATGAGACAAGCTTTTGAAGCACGTCTGAATGAGATTTACCCATTGTTTGCTGCGTTACCTGGATTTAAAATGGAAAAACCGCATGGTGCGTTTTATCTATTTCCAAATATCAAAGAAACCTTAACGGTGTGCGGCTATACGGATGTCACTAAATGGGTCGATGATCTATTAGCAGAGGCTCAAGTTGCGCTTGTTACAGGTGCGGGTTTTGGTGCTCCTGAAAATGTTCGGATTAGTTATGCAACTGATTTAGAGACATTAAAAGAAGCTGTTAAACGTATTAATGCTTTTATAGAAAAGAAATCAACAAAATAAAACGACTTAATTCGGGATAGGTAAAAACTAAATGGATGGAGAGACGATCGTGGAACAAATTCAAATTATCGATTCAAAGAATCATGTGGGAGAAACAGTAAAAATAGGTGCTTGGATTGCGAATAAGCGTTCAAGTGGAAAAATTGCTTTTCTACAATTACGTGATGGAACAGCTTATTTTCAAGGAATCGTTGTCAAAAGCGAAGTACCAGAAGAAGTGTTTCAACTGGCAAAAGGACTAACTCAAGAGACTTCAGTTTGGATCACAGGTGAAATCAGAGAAGACAGCCGTTCAAAATTCGGTTATGAGATCGGTGTAACAGGTATTGAAGTGATCGGTGAAAGCCATGATTACCCAATTACACCAAAAGAACACGGAACAGACTTTTTGATGGATCATCGTCATTTATGGTTGCGTTCTTCGAGACAACATGCAATCATGCAAATCCGTAACGAAATTATTCGTGCAACATACGAGTTTTTTAACAACAATAATTTTGTTAAAATCGATCCGCCGATCCTAACTGCAAGTACAGCCGAAGGAACAACTGATTTATTTGAAACAAACTATTTTGATCAAAAAGCATATTTATCTCAAAGTGGACAACTATATATGGAAGCAGCAGCCTTAGCTTTTGGTAAAGTGTTTTCATTTGGCCCAACGTTTAGAGCGGAAAAATCAAAAACGCGTCGTCACTTGATCGAGTTCTGGATGATCGAACCAGAAATGGCTTTTATGCATCAAGAAGAAAGTTTAGAAGTGCAAGAACAATACGTTGCTTTCTTAGTGCAAAGTGTATTGGACAATTGTGACCAGGCTTTAGATGTGTTGGAACGTGATAGAGAAGTCTTGAAGAAATATACACAATTACCATTTCCACGTATTTCTTATGATGAAGCAGTTGAGTTATTGAAGAAAAATGGTTTTGACGATATTGAGTGGGGCGATGATTTTGGCTCACCACACGAAACATTTATCGCAAATTCATTTGACCGTCCAGTCTTTATTTTAAACTATCCAAAAGCAATCAAAGCTTTTTATATGAAACCACATCCAACTCGGGATGATGTCGTGATTTGTGCGGATATGATTGCACCTGAGGGTTACGGAGAAATTATAGGTGGTTCTGAAAGAGCGATCGATCATGATTACTTATTAGAACAAATTCGTAAGCACAATCTAGATGAAAAAGAATATTCTTGGTATTTAGATTTACGTCGTTATGGTTCAGTACCGCATTCAGGATTTGGTTTAGGCTTAGAACGTACGGTCACTTGGTTGGCAGGAATCGAACATGTACGTGAAGCAAGCCCATTTCCACGTTTGTTAAACCGTATTTATCCATAAAACTGTTATCGTTAGTCGATGAAAGAAGCGTTATATTTTCTTTCTTCGGCTAATTTTTTTAGAAAAATGTTTCACTAGATCAAATTAGAGATAAGAATCTAGAAAAAGTAAGGTAAATTGTTTAGAATTCCCCTTTTTTATGGTAGAATTGACAGAAAGTAGAATAAAGGAATGACTTGAATGGAAAACCCAACACAAATCAAAAGAAAACATTTTCGTTTTCCAGCTTATGATGATGACTTAGGCGTGAAATTAGTTTCTGAAAATAAACGTACATTGTTTCAAGAAGAACCAATGCTTACTAAAACAACAACGCAAACACAAAAAAATGCGCCTGTAATCGATCCAGTAACAGTGCAGCCAGTGATGCCAAAACAACCAACACAAACAAACAAACAACATGTCTCACATAGTCAAGAACAAGTAGCAGAGCTAGCTCGACATAAATCTAATCTGCCTAACTATATGATGACCCATAATAAAACAACCACAAAAACGCAAAAGCCGAATTTATTTGGTTCGATGCCAAAGAGAAGTTCATATGGTTTTGGCTCACAGCAAACACCTAAAAAAAATAAAGCGGCATTTTCAAAAGATTTTACGTACGATACGCGCTCTTATTTTGTGCCGAAATACATTCCAGCTTCTGTGATTCCAGAAGAGCAGACACCAGTAGTAACAGAGCAAGAATTAACTGATGCGATGAAAAAAGATCAAAGTTCTTATTTACTTTTTGATGAGGAGCCAGCAGCGTTCCAAGTAAAAGGCAATGAAGATCCAACTGTTCAAAAATTTAATATCCCAAAAGGATCACCAGAAATTCCAGTCACAAGACGTCAATATCAACAAATCAAACCTGATATGGAACGCTTTGGCAAAGAAGGCGATATTAGCCATACATTACCCCGCTCTCGTAAAGAACTAAAGACAGCGAAAGAAAAGGCGAAAAGTCAAACAGCATACGGACAAAAAGTAGCTGAAGCAGAGCATGAAAAAAAACGGGGCATATTGGATAAATCATTGAGTGGTATTATTGAAGATTCAAGTATGGAGATGGAAAATAGCAAGTATTTTAATTAAATCACTATCTGAGACAAAACGAAAGTTGGTTTTGTCTCAGCTTTTTACTGTCAGCTTTATAGGTGCTTTTTTGAGAGATAATTTGAACAGAGCAAGCAATAAACGGATCATTTTTTAGTTGATTATTTCATAAATTTATACGATAATGGGTTGCATACGTTTGAGAAGTGTTTAAAAAACCTACGTTTTATATAGATATTAAGAGAAGAGGATTAGAATGAGCAATCAAGAAAATAAATTACATCATTTTGTTGGGATCAAAGGTTCAGGAATGAGTTCATTGGCACTTGTGTTATTTGAAAAAGGGTACCATGTGCAAGGATCAGATGTTGACGAGTATTTTTTCACACAACGTGATTTAGAAAAAGCTGGTATTTCGATTTTGCCGTTCAATGCGGATAATATTACAAAAGATATGGTTGTTATCGCAGGAAATGCATTTCCTGATACACACGAAGAATTAAGTCGTGCCAAAGAATTAGGTGCTGAAATTATTCGTTATCATGATTTTATTGGGCGTTTCATTCAGCCATACACAAGCGTTGCCGTTACGGGTTCTCATGGGAAGACAAGTACGACAGGGTTACTATCCCATGTATTGACTGGTATTGCACCAACTAGCTATTTAATTGGAGATGGAACTGGACATGGCGATCCAAACGCTGAATTTTTTGCTTTTGAAGCGTGTGAGTATCGTCGTCATTTTCTAGCCTATTCTCCAGATTATGCAATCATGACGAATATCGACTTTGATCATCCTGATTATTTTAAGAGCATTGAAGATGTGTTTTCTGCCTTTCAAATAATGGCAAAACAAGTTAAAAAAGCAATTTTTGCTTATGGTGACGATAAATATTTACGCAAGTTGGAAACGGATATTCCGATTTATTACTATGGCTTAACAAACGAAGATGATATCCAAGCTAGAAATATTGAGCGAACAACTCAAGGTTCTTCTTTTGACGTTTACCATAAAGAACAATTGATTGGGCACTTTGTATTACCGGCTTTCGGTCAGCACAATATCATGAATGCTTTAGGAGTGATTGCTGTTGCCTACTTTGAAAAGCTAGATATGAATAAAGTGGCTGAGGAAATGTTAACTTTTGAAGGGGTAAAACGCCGTTTTACTGAGAAAAAGGTTTCTGATATGATCATCGTGGATGATTATGCCCATCACCCAACAGAGATTATAGCTACAATCGATGGAGCACGTCAAAAATACCCAGAAAAAGAAATCATCGCAGTCTTTCAACCGCACACATTTACTCGGACGATCGCATTGATGGATGAGTTTGCGGAGGCCCTGGATTTAGCGGATGCCGTTTATCTTTGTGATATTTTTGGTTCGGCTAGAGAGCAACAAGGAGATGTCAAAATCGAGGATTTAGGAAACAAAATCCAAAAAGGCGGACAAGTGATCAAAGAAGAGAATGTATCACCACTTTTGGACCATGAAAATGCTGTAATGGTCTTTATGGGAGCAGGAGATGTTCAGAAATTTGAACAAGCTTATGAAACATTATTGAGTAATACAACGAGAAGTGTTTTATAATAGAGAGCCTTTAGCTTGAACTTCCAAGAGTCAGTAGGAGAATCATAGGGTGATTCTACTGACTCTTTCTTTTTAACTTGCCTTTTGTCGTCATTTTGGTACAATTATCTTATCATTAGTGGAGGTGTACTAATTTGAATATCGGAAAACCGAGAAAATTAGGCAAAACCATCGAAGATATTGAGGAAGGCGATTCGCTATCTTTAACCGAATCGATCGAAGATAAAGAGTTACTTCTTTATTTGGGCTTAACAAACGATGCCAATCCCTTATATATCCAACATGATTATGCCCAAAAAACAGAATATGGCAAACCAATCGTACCATCGATCATGCTGATGGGAATCATTACTAGTGCAATTTCAAAACATTTACCAGGACCAGGCTCTCATGTGGTCAATTTTTCAGTCAACTTTGTGGAACCTGTTTTTCATTATGAAACGTTGACATTCCAGTTTGAAGTGATCAAGGTTGATAAGATGAAAGACGTTGTAACGATTTCGATCGAGGTCGTCAATGAAGAAGAAGATCGAGTACTTGATGCGGTCGTAATGGTTCAACCCCCTCAAGTGACAATAGAGGATTTAGAAGAGAAAGAAGGAGATATAAATGAATAACGGAGCAGTAGCAAATGTCGGCTTGAATAAATTTTATTCAAAAATATATGCATTTTTAGCAATGGGAATCGGGGTCAGCGCATTAGTATCGTATCTGATTTTGACCGTTTATCCAATTGTTTTAGTCACACTTTTGAAGTCCACACCTTTATTTATAGGATTATGGCTCCTTCAAATTGGCTTAGTGTTATTTTTGGGCGTTAGAGCACAAAAAAATCCGAGTTTAGCGATTAGCGGTTTCTTAGTTTATTCGGTATTAAACGGGATAACAATCTCTGCGACGTTACTAATGTACGCTCAAGCAACAGTGGTTAGCGCTTTTGTTAGTGCTGCTGCAACATTTGGTGCAATGTCATTAGTTGGAATGTTTACGAAGAAAGATCTATCAGCAATGGGACATGCGGCTTATAGTGCCTTGATCGGAATTATCATTGCAATGGTTATCAATTTCTTCTTCTTACGTAGCAACGCCGTTTCTTTTTTCATTTCAATTTTGATGGTGTTGATTTTCGCTGGAATTACAGCTTATGACAATCAAAGAATTCGTCAAGTGTATAATGAAACTGCTGGTCAAGCTGGAACTGGCTTAGCTGTATTTTTCGCTTTACAACTTTATCTTGATTTCATCAACCTATTCTTAGCATTTTTACGTATTTTCGGTAAAAATAATTAAAATACGGATGAATGAGGTTGGGATAGAAGAGTTTAACTCCGAGAAATAAGAAGGAATTCACGAAAATTGTTTTTCAAATTTTCGTGAATTTCAGTTTATTTCCGAAGGAGTTGCTTCTGCTCCCACTGTTTATTGGGATTCCTTGAGGATGGGATGTAACTCATAGAGTTATGTCTCATCCTCTTTTTTTGTTTTTATATTCAAAATTACCACTAATTTTGGTTTTATATTGTATTAAAATACATTTTTATGGTTAATTTTGGTATAAAATACATTGACTATCTTAGCCCTTTGATTTATACTTTTATAAAATTAGAAAAATATAGCTGATTATGATACGGGATGGTGTAAAAAATGGAAAAGTATGAAAAAATACCAAAAGGGTTTAAGTTTTATGGGACGCATGTCGGGATTAAGAAAAAAAGAAAAGATTTTGGATTGATTGTAGCCGATGAACTTTGTCATGCTGCCGCCGTTTTTACAAAGAATACATTTTGCGGCGAATGTATTCCAATCGGGAAAGAGAATGTAAAAGATGGAAAATTACAAGCGGTCGTAGTGACCAGCGGTATTGCGAATGTTGCAACCGGCAAGACAGGTAGAGCAAATGAATATAAAATCATGGAGAAACTAGCAGAAAAATTAACCATCGATCAAGAAAATATTTTACCTTCGTCCACAGGCGTGATCGGTCCTCAATTGCCGATTAAACAGATTGAAGAATTTTTGACGCAAGAAGTGCTTGAATTGGAGCAAAACTATGAAAATTTTGCTCACGCTATTTTAACAACGGATCAACGGATCAAGGTTCATAGCTTAAAGGTCGGTGATGCGACAATTTTAGGGATCGTTAAAGGCTCAGGTATGATCGAGCCGAACATGGCAACAATGCTAGCGTATATTTTGACAGATGCTAAGGTGGACAAAGAGGTGATCTATCCGATGCTGAAGGCGGCTGCCGATCAATCTTTTAATACGATCAGTATTGATTCTGATACAAGTACTAGTGATACCGTAGCATTTTTGGCCAGCGGACATTATGATGTTGAACAAACAGCGCTACAAGCTGGCTTAAATCAGATCAGTAAGGAATTAGCGTTAGCCGTTGTAAAAGACGCTGAAGGGGCTACTAAGACAATGTTTGTCACTGTGAAAAATGCGCAAAGTCAAGAACAAGCAAAAAATGCAGGAAAGTCGATCATTAATTCGCCATTAGTAAAAACAGCATTGTTTGGCAATGATCCTAATTGGGGACGAATTGCAATGGCTCTTGGTAAAACAGAAGGATTGCTATTTGACCAAAATAAAGTAGAAATCTATTATGGCAAGTATCCGATTTTTTCAAATAATAAGGAGGAGCAACAAAATAGTAACAATATCACAACCTATATTGAACAAAATGATGAGATTTATTTAACGATCGATCTCCATCAAGGAACCGAAAGTTTTCAAGTGATCGGCTGTGATTTAAGTTATGATTATGTTAAAATAAATAGCGATTATTCGACTTGAAGCAACCGCAAAAAGATCAGATTGTGATGAGAGATAGCCAATCTGATTTTTTCGTTTTTCTTGCAGATAAAACGAAACTTGTCTTATTCTTTCCCTTTTATTTTACGAATGTATGTTCTATAATAAGGAGATGATAGGTGGGGAGAACTATGCTAAATACGCAAAGAATCGCAGTTCGCAGATTAGTGGAATTTATTTTACGTAAAGGCAGTATTGATGCTAGACACACAAGTGAGCATACGGCATTAGAAGGAGCCAAAATCCATCGGAAACTGCAAAAATCTGCTGGCGAGAACTATCAAAAGGAAATCAAACTTGCGATCAACATAGAATTAAATCAACAAACATACATAATTGAAGGCCGAGCTGATGGCATTTTTCTGGATGAACAAAAACGAACCGTGATCGATGAAATCAAGACATCGGAACCAGCCTTTTCGGAATTGTTGAAAGAACAAGTGGAGATGTATTGGTATCAAGTGATGTGTTACGGACATATCTATTGCCAACAAGAAGACTTAGAAGTGATTACTTTACAATTAACTTATTATCAAACAACGACAGAAGAAATCACTAGGCAAACAAAAGAATTTACTAAAGAAGAATTGAATACTTTTTTTGAAGATCTGACACAAAAATATGAGCAGTGGCTGATTTTTAAAGCGAATTGGCGTATGACACGTAATCATTCTTTACAGCAGTTGCCTTTTCCATACGGAGATTATCGATCTGGCCAAAGAGAACTTGCAGTTGCTGTGTACAAAACAATCTTAAGCGACCAAAAACTGTTTGTTGAAGCACCAACTGGAACAGGCAAGACGATATCGACCTTGTTTCCGACTTTAAAAGCAATCGGTGAAGAGCAAGCGGAAAGAGCATTTTATCTAACGGCTAAAACAATTACACGTCAAGTTGCAGAAGATGCTGTGGAAGCGATGAAGCAAAAGGAAATGCGGTTAAAAAGTGTGACAGTAACAGCAAAAGATAAAATTTGTTTTTTAACAGAAAGAAATTGTATTCCAGAAGCCTGTCCATTTGCTAATGGTTATTATGATCGTTTGAATGAGGGATTGTGGGATTTACTAAATCATGAAGATCAGTTTACTCGTGATGTTATTGAACGCTATGCTCGTAAGCACACACTGTGTCCATTTGAACTTTCTTTGGATGTTAGCTTATGGTGTGATTTAGTGATTTGTGATTACAATTATTTATTTGATCCTGTTGTTTACCTAAGGCGCTTTTTTGAAGAGCAGGCAGAAGAGAAAGAAAACTTGTTTTTAGTAGATGAAGTCCATAATCTAGTCAATCGTTCACGGGAAATGTATTCAGCTGTATTGTCTAAGAGTATGTTTTCTACTTTAAAAAACACACTTGAAAAAAGACAAATAAAAGTGATTCGAGCACTGAAAAAAATCGAAAACGAATTTGATAAGATAAAACAAGTCTGTAAGGAGGAAGGGAAAGACTTTATACAGCAGCAAGCACCAATCGATAGTCTAGTCAAAGTAGCCTATTCGCTTGCTGAAACGATCAAGGAGTGGTTACCTGAAAATCAAGATCATACCGAAATCAATCAAATGCTCTCTGTTTATTTTGATTTGCTGAATTATACGAAGATCAGTGAAGGGTATGATGACCATTATTGTACCTATGTCAATTGCCAGAATCATGAGATCATGGTCAAGCAGTTTTGTATTGATCCTAGCTACTTATTACAGCAAAAACTAGACAAAGGAAAGTCTAGTATTTTATTTTCTGCAAGTTTAACGCCGTTGGATTATTATCAAGAAGTTTTAGGTGGAGGGAAGGACAGTCTTCGGTATCGTATTCCTAGTCCTTTTCCAAAAGAAAATCAATTGTTAGTAGTTGAAAGCTACATCCAAACGACTTACAGAGAACGTGCGCATAGCTATGGGAAAATTGTTGACAGTCTGACGAATATGATCCAGCAAAAAGAAGGAAATTATTTTGTATTTTTCCCTTCCTATTCTTATATGGATATCATTTATGAACTCTTCCGACAAAAAAATCCTTATGTGAAGACCAAGATTCAAGCAAGCATGATGACGGAAGTGGAGCGGGAGGCCTTTTTAGCCGATTTTGTGGCAGAACCAGCAGAAACTCTACTTGGTTTTTGTGTCTTAGGAGGTATTTTTTCAGAAGGGATCGATTTAAAAGGGAGTCGTTTGATTGGTACAGCAATTGTGGGTGTTGGGTTACCTCAGATCAACCATGAACAAGAATTAATCAAGGGCTATTATGATCAAGAAAAAAATCAAGGCTTTCAATTTGCTTATCAAATTCCTGGGATGAATAAAGTGTTGCAGGCTGCTGGCAGAGTCATTAGGGATACAGATGATCGCGGTGTAGTTCTATTGTTGGATCAACGTTTTCAAACAAATGCTGTCCAACGCTTTTTCCCACCTCATTGGCATCAGGTTCAGACTTCCAATTCTTCAGAACAGACAAAACAACTCTTGCAACAATTTTGGTCATTAGACTGATCGAGTGAGAATGGGAAAAACAATCACTTACTGGTATACTAACATAAGTACTGACTGATGAAAGTAGTATTTATTTTTAAGAAAGTATAGCAATAAAAGCAGCCGAGGTTTAGTTTATCGGCTCTTTTTTGAGAAAAAGCTTACAATACCTCTAAACTAACGAAGCATAAGGAGACGAAAGATGAAAAATATCCTTGTATTACATACAGGCGGCACGATTTCAATGTCAAAAGAAGCAGATGGAAATGTAACCACTAATTCCATGAATCCATTGCTAGACCAAGAAGAATTATTAGCAGGAAAAGTAAACCTGATTGTAGAACCAATTTTCAATATTCCTTCACCACAGATGACCTTAGAACGAATGTTGGAGTTAAAGCAACGGATTCAAAAGGCGTATACTGAAGCGATCGATGGAGTAGTCATTACGCATGGTACAGATACTTTAGAAGAGACAGCTTATTTTTTAGATAGTACACTAGAAAATAAAATGCCGATCGTCTTAACAGGTGCGATGCGTTCCAGTAATGAAATTGGTACAGATGGATTATATAATTTTATCAGCGCTGTTTGGACGGCTTGTTCAGATGAGTCTTTTGATAAAGGGGTCCTTGTTGTAATGAATGATGAAATCCATACGGCCCGTTATGTAACAAAAACACATACAACAAATGTAGCCACTTTTCGAACTCCAACATTCGGCCCCATCGGGATGATTGCGAAGGAACGAACTTTTTTCGCTAGTGAAGTGCGTCGGCAATCAGTCTGTGATGTCCAAAGCGTCACTGGTGAAGTCTATGTGATTAAAGCATATGCTGGAATGGATGGCAGCTTGTTTGATTTAGTGAACAACGATCAAACCGATGGCATCGTAATAGAAGCTTTAGGGGCAGGTAATCTCCCTCCTGAAACATTACCTGCCTTGGAAAGACTTTTAGCTAGAAATATTCCGATCGTCTTAGTTTCTCGTTGTTCTAATGGTATTGCTGAAGACATTTATGATTATGATGGCGGTGGTGTTAATTTGAAGAAAATGGGTATTATCTTTTCTAGAGGATTAAATGGGCCAAAAGCTCGAATTCGCTTGATTGTTGGTCTAAATAGTAATAAAAATAGACAGGAATTATCTGAGTTTTTAAGTGAATAAAAAAATGTATAACTAGCTAAAAAATAGTAGCTAGTTATACATTTTTTTTAACGGAAATTAGTAAATTGTAACTCTACAGGTAATTCTAAATTACGAAGTAAGGCAATCACTTTTTGCAAATCATCACGGCTTTTTCCTGTCACTCTGATTTGGTCTTCTTGAATTTGAGATTTCACTTTGATGCCAGAATTTTTGATTGCCACGTTGATTTTTTTGGCATTCTCTTTATCGATGCCACTAATCAACTCACCATATTGACGGGCAGCGCCACCAAGCGCTTTTTCACTTGTTGAGAAGTGAATATTTTTAATGGGTACTGCGCGTTTCACTAATTTGCTAAATAAAACATCTTTCACTTGTTCGACTTTATAATCATCTTCAGCCATGACGACTAGTTTATTGTTTTCTAACTTTATATCTGCAATCGACCCTTTGAAATCAAATCGATTCTTGATTTCTTTCAGTGCGATTTGGATCGAGTTTTTGACTTCTTCCATATTTATTTCAGATGTTACATCAAAACTTGCTTCTTTTGCGGCCATTTGAAAAGCTCCTCTCATTATTTCTTACTTTTATAGTACCATTAAATAGAGAAGAAACAAGTCTAAATCTTTTTTTGAGAGCTGGAGTAACAAAAGGTGTGAAAAGCCAGTGTCTAATTAAAATAAGAGAATAAAATAATCCTCATTTTCTACTTTTTTTCTTTTCTTTTTTTGAGCAACCTGTTATCCTGATTCGAGGGATTTTTCTTAAGAAATAAAGATACTGCTCTATGGGTGAGCAGTTTCATAAAGGACGGGGAGGTTCTAGATGAGTAAATGGGTCATCACATATAAACAAAGTGAGACAGTAAAAAAGTTTGCAGTTATTTTTGTTACCGGTATTTTAGTAGCGATCAGCTTGAACTTTTTTTTGATCCCTGCTAAAGTTTTTTCGGCGGGAATGAATGGAGTCGCGCAAATTATTGCAACATTATTGTATACACATCTTGGTATTACAATCGACACAGGATTATTTATTTTATTATTGAATATTCCAATTTTTCTTTTAGGATTCTTAAAATTAGGTAAAGAGTCAACGATTTATAGTTTTTTGAATGTTGCCTGGGTTTCTTTAACAACGATTTTGATCCCAATTGAAGTTGTAACGACGAATCCATTGATGAATGCGATTGCTGGTGGTGTATTGATTGGAATCGGGGCTGGTTTGTCCTTGAAAATGGGGTTTACAACTGGCGGTATGGATGTTATTTCATTGGTGCTATCAAAGACAACGGGGAAAACAGTTGGTAATTATATGTTTATGCTCAACGGAATCATTGTGGCAATTGCTGGTTTTGTTTTTGATTGGGAAAGTGCATTGTATACGATTATTTCGATTTATTGTATGACCCAAGTAGTCGATACAATCCATACTAGCCATCAAAAAATCACCGCGATGATCGTAACCGTTCAACCAGAAGTTGTAACACAAGCCATTTCAAAACAGATGATTCGAGGGATGACGTTGCTCCCATCGATGGGTGGTTATTCTGGTGTTGAAGGACGGATGATCATGATGGTGATTACGCGTTATGAGTTGTATGATTTGGAACAAATCGTTTATGAAGTAGATGAGAATGCGTTTATGAATATTATTCCTACGCATTCTGTACTAGGACGATTTGCAAATGAAGATGAACAGCGGATTTTTAAAAGTACTGGAAGTTTCCCAGAAATGAAGAAACATAAAACAAAACAGAAATAGCGTTACTCTTTCAAGTTCATCAAAAATCTGATTGAAAGCAGATTTTTGATGAACTTTTTTAGCGTGTCAAGGATTGATCTGGTAAATTTCCCAAACATTGACACTTTTTCTCTATCAAACAACTGACTTCCCAGAACTTCTTTGAAGTATTGATAGCGCATTCATACGGTGGTATAACTAATTTGTAAAACAAGCAAATAGAAGGAGGGTGTTTCACTAGTGATGGAGAAAGTGCAGCGGTTTGGAGGAGCAATGTTTACCCCGGTCTTGTTATTCTCGTTTTCAGGAATTATGGTAGCGCTTGCTATTATATTTAAAAATCCAATGATCGTTGGAAGTATTGCCAATGAAGGAAGCGTTTGGTATGGTGTCTGGTCTGTTTTGGAAAGTGGGGCTTGGACTGTTTTTAATCAGATGGAGTTGCTGTTTGTGATTGGTTTACCGATTGGATTAGCTAAAAAGGCCAATGCTCGAGCAGCCATGGAAGCTTTTGTGATTTATCTGACTTGCAATTATTTTATCAGCAGTATGTTGGAATATTTCGGTGTGTTCTTTGGGGTTGATTTTGCCCAAGAAGTCGGGGGCGATAGTGGAATGAAGATGATTGCGGGGATCAAAACGCTGGATACTGGTATTATCGGTGCTATTTTTATTTCAGCAATTGTGGTTTGGCTGCATAATCGTTACTTTGATACTAAATTGCCAGATTTTTTAGGAATCTTTCAGGGATCATCTTTGATTGCGATTTTAGGTTTCTTCGCTATGTTACCAATCGCTTTTCTAATTTGTCTGATTTGGCCGAAAATTCAAATGGGGATTGGTTCGATGCAGACTTTCTTAGCAAGTGCTGGAACATTTGGTGTTTGGTTGTATACGTTCTTAGAAAGAATTTTGATTCCTACAGGATTACATCATTTTATTTACACACCGTTTGTCTTTGGTCCGGCAGTTGTTGAAAATGGTATCACTAAATACTGGATGGCACACTTAAATGAATATGCGCAGACAACGACGCCAATCAAACAATTATTCCCACAAGGCGGTTTTGCTTTACACGGGAATTCAAAGATCTTTGCTTCACCGGGTATTGCAGCGGCATTTTATTTTACTGCAAAACCCGATAAGCGGAAAAAGGTCTTAGCAATTTTGATTCCTGTAACTTTAACGGCTGTTTTAGCTGGCATTACGGAACCGTTGGAATTTACGTTTTTATTTGTTGCACCACCGCTATTTGTATTACATGCTGTGTTAGCAGCAACGATGGCTGCGACGATGTATTTCTTTGGTGTCGTAGGGGATATGGGTGGTGGCTTCATCGATTTATTGGCGAAAAACTGGATTCCACTATTTGCAAATCATAAAGGAATGATTTTCACGCAATTGATTATTGGTCTATCCTTCACACTGATCTATTTCGTCGTTTTTCGTGCATTGATTTTGAAGTTTAACTTTGCAACACCTGGAAGAGAAGAAGACCAAGAAGTTAAATTGTATAGTAAAAAAGAGTATAAGGAGGCAAAAAAAGCTGGAACTATAGGAGATGTAGCGATTGCTGGAGCGAATCAGTATACAGAGCAAGCAGCGGTCTATTTAGAAGCTTTTGGTGGTAGTGATAACATCGAAAAGGTCAATAATTGTGCGACTCGTTTGAGAATTACGGTGAAAGAGGAAGGAATCGTTGCCCCAGATAGTGTCTTTAAAGAAGGTGGTGCACACGGTGTTGTTAGAAATGGGACAGCCTTTCAAGTAATCGTCGGCTTAGATGTCCCTCAAGTGAGAGAGCAATTTGAGAATTTATTAGCATTAGGAAATGACAATCAAGTAAATGAATAAAGCTAAAGGAGCTGGACAAAAAATGAAAAAATTTTCAATCGTAATTGCAGGTGGAGGAAGTACATTTACTCCCGGAATCGTATTAATGTTACTGGACAACTTAGAGAAATTTCCAATTCGACAAATCAAATTTTATGATAATGATCCACAAAGACAAAAGCAAATTGCAGATGCTTGCGAAATCATTATTAAAGAACAAGCCCCCGATATTGAATTTTTAGCAACAACAGACCCTAAAACGGCCTTTACAGATGTTGATTTTGTTATGGCTCACATTCGCGTCGGTTTATATGCGATGCGGGAAAAAGATGAAAAAATCCCTTTAAAATACGGGGTGATTGGTCAAGAAACTTGTGGACCAGGAGGCATTGCTTACGGTATGCGTTCAATCGGCGGTGTTTTAGAATTGATTGATTATATGGAAAAATACTCACCAGAAGCTTGGATGTTAAATTACTCTAATCCAGCGGCAATCGTAGCTGAAGCAACTAGAAAATTACGCCCAGAATCGAAGATCATCAATATTTGTGATATGCCAGTGGGGATCGAAGAACGGATGGCTAAAGCTGTCGGGCTAAGCTCTAGAAAAGAGATGGTCGTACGTTACTATGGCTTGAATCATTTTGGCTGGTGGACAGATATTCGTGATCAAGAAGGCAATGATTTAATGCCGAAAATCAAAGCACATGTAAAAGAGTATGGCTATTCATTAAAAGAAGAAATCGAAGAATCACAGCATATGGACGCTAGTTGGATGCACACGTTTGCCAAAGCGAAAGAAGTATATACGGTCGATCCAACGACATTACCAAATACGTATTTGAAATATTATTTTTATCCGCAAGATGAAGTAGCTCATGCAAATCCAGAATATACGCGGGCAAATGAAGTAATGGCTGGACGTGAAAAACATGTGTTTGGTGAATGTAATCGGATCACAAAGGCTGGTACAGCACAAGGAACAACGTTAGAAGTAGATGAACATGCTTCTTATATAGTCGATCTTGCCAGAGCAATTGCCTATAATACTCATGAAAGAATGTTATTAATCGTTGAAAACCAAGGAGCAGTTGTAAACTTTGAAGAAACTGCGATGGTGGAAGTGCCATGTATTGTGGGAAGTAATGGGCCAGAACCGATTGTACAAGGAAAAATTCCTCGTTTTCAAAAAGGCTTGATGGAACAACAAGTTGCTGTTGAAAAGTTGGTTGTTGAGGCTTGGACGGAAGGTTCGTATCAAAAATTATGGCAGGCATTGACCTTATCACGCATTGTTCCCAATGCTCGTATTGCCCAAGAAATTTTAGATGATTTAATAGAAGTAAACAAAGAATTTTGGCCTGAGCTGCGTTAATCACTGAGGCAGGAGATATAGGTAGATACTATTTTCTCCTGCCTATTCCCTTATATATCTACCTAGTTTCCGTTTTGGACGTTATCCATTATAATGAGGAAAAATAAGTGAGGTAAGAAGGGTGAAGATGAATCTAGAATCGTTAATGCAAAAACATCAAAAGAATCTCAGTGAAATGGATTGGGCAATCTTAGGCTACATTTTAGAAAATGAGCAGGAAATTTTCCAGTTGAGTATTGTTGAGCTGGGCAAAAAAGTTCATAGTTCCAAATCATCCATTTTACGCTTAACCAAAAAACTGGGTTTTTCTGGTTATTCAGAATTTAAATATTTTATGCGACAATCTCAAAAAGCTGAAATTGGGACTATTAGCGCTGATCTAGTTGGTATACAAGCGAAAGATATTGAAAACACAGTCAAATTAGCTCAACAGACAGATTTCACCTCATTTAGTCAAGCGCTTCAAAATGCCAATACAGTCTATTGCTATGCTACAGGCTATTCACAGCGTAAAGTGGTTGAAGAGCTGTCAAAAATGTTGATGATCTGTGATAAACGATCAATTGTAATTCCTGTAAAAACCGAACTAGATATCAGTATGTCGATGATCACAAAAGAAGATCTTGTTTTATTTGTTTCTTTAAGTGGAGAAACAGATGACATCAAAGAGAATATTCTTTCTTTGAATGCTAGAAAAATACCTGTTGCTGCAATCACAGCATTTTCACATAATTTTTTTGCAGAACATGCACAATACGCTTATTTTTATTATTCAACGCCTTTTGCTGTTTCTGGAAAAAATCATATTGCCCAATCTTTAGTTGGACTAAGTGTGTTGGTGGATTTGATTTTCAGAAAATATGTTACGTATTTAAACAAAAGTTATGAGGAGGAAAGCAGATGACTAGACTGTTGTTAGAACCTATTAAAATGAAACGCCTATTATTTGGTTATTGGTTGCTCGTACCGTGTTTATACGTGGTCTATCTGTTTACTTTAGCGGCGGTTCAACAGACAACGGTTAGTATCATTTTTGCAACAATTCCAAGTTTGACATTGACGACGATCATCGTCTTGTTATTATTTTTTCAATTATTCGCGTTGTATAAACTGATTGATTCTAGCGACTACCGTGCTTCATTACTTGGTAATTTTTTGAAATTTAGTATGATTCAACAACTTT